>Ga0187780_10000766_pt1 | contig 23893 bp, 20 predicted proteins | sample 1015_Q2_SP10_20__FD_132429 | JGI IMG/M metagenome (GOLD analysis project Ga0187780, IMG submission 132429) | Tropical peat soil microbial communities from peatlands in Department of Meta, Colombia - 1015_Q2_SP10_20_MG | ecosystem: Environmental > Terrestrial > Soil > Wetlands > Peat | place... | reverse complement strand
CCTCCCTCGCGCTGCCGGCGACCGTCTCCCGGCAGCTGCTCGCCCCGGCCGCGCTCGCGCTCGCGTTCTCGACGCTCCGCCGGCCGAGTCGAGGGCTCGTCGCCTCGACGGCGGCGGCGGGCTTCGCGCTCGTCGTCGTCCACCCGACGTACGCGCTGTTCGTCCTGATCCCGTTCGCCGGCTTCCTGCTCGTGCGCCTGCTCTGGACCCGGTCCGACCTCCGGTCTGGCGGATTCGCGCTGCTCGCGCTCGCGCTGCCGGCCGGGCTGTTCGCTGCCTGGCTCTACCCGGTGCTCCGCGACACGAGCTCGATCGCCCCGAAGGCGGCCGAGCAGGCCCGCGCGGTCGCCCAGTACCGCGACCAGCTCGTCGTCTCGTCCCTGCACAGCTACCACCTCGACCCGGCGCTCGTCGCCCGCACCGGGGCGGTGGCGGTGGCCGCCCTCGTGCTCGTCCCGCTCGCGGGGCTCGCCGCCGGGAGCCGCTGGGCCGCATACGTCGTCGGCGGCACGCTCTCGGTGCTTGCGCTGACGCTGGTCTCGCCGCTGTTCGTGCACTTCTCCGACGCCGTGTCGCTCTCGCAGGCGCGCCGCTTCGCCGGCTTCGTGCCGTTCGCGTTTGCGTTCGCGGGAGGGCTCGGCGTCGCTGCGCGACTGCTGGGCTGGCTCGCTGCGCCAGCCGCGCTCGCCGCCGGGATCGTGCTGCAGCTCGTCTATCCCGGCGACTTCGGAGCCGGTCTCGGCGGCGGCGTCCCGTCGTGGCCGACCTGGATCGCCGCCGGCGGCGGGGTCGCGGCGCTCGCCGTCGGACCGAGGGTGCGCCGTCGGCTGGAGGGATCCGCCGGCCTCGCGGCGGTGGCGTTCCTCGTCCCGGTTCTCGTCCACGGCCTCGCGCACTGGTCTCCGATCGAGGCGGGCGACGCGTACGCCCTCACTCCCGGGCTCGTGCACGCCCTTCGCAGCGACGTGCCGGCCGGGGACGCCGTCTACTCGAACCTCGAGACGAGCTACCGGATCGCCGCCGCCGCACCGGTCTACATCTGCAACGCGCCGCCCGGGCACGTCGCGAACACGACGCAGAACCGCCCCTACGAGCGCCGGAGCGAGCTTCGCCGCTTCCTCCGTACCGGCGACCTCGCCATTCCGCGCCGCTGCGGCGCGCGCTGGCTCCTGATCGACGAGAAGCGCTTCCCGCGCCGCTTCGACCTTCCCGTCGCCTACCGGGACTCGCGCTACGTCCTCTACCGCCTGCCGAGACGGTGACGAGGCCGAGGCGCTCCGTATCCTGGTTCGCGTGAGCGTGGGCCGGCCGGAGGGTGGAGGTGGGCGTCTGGAGGACGTTGTCGTCGAGTGGCTGCGCCGGGGAGCCGCCTTCTTCGGCGGCCCAGGGTGGCTGGCGCGGGCCTGCGTCGCCTACGTGGTCGCGGTCACGCTCGTCCTCGTCGCGATCGAGCTGCCCAAGCGGGTCTCCGAGCTCGGCCGCACCACCCACGACAACGCGAGCCTCTCGTATGCCGACCGGGAGATCGCCGGCGGCAACTCCGTGCTCGCCGATCAGCTGCTCGCATACGAGGCGCGCTCGATCGTCCCGCCGGGCGAGCCGTACCGGGTCGTGATCGGCTCGAAGCTGACGAAGCAGGCGTCGCTCCCGACGACGTCGCTCCCGGGCTGGCTCCAGTACTTCCTCCTGCCGAGGAGGCAGGAGGGCAAGGCGCGGTGGGTGATCTGCTACGGCTGCGACCCGTCGTCGCTCGGAGGGGCGTACACCGCGGTCTGGAGCGACGACTACGGCATCTCGGTCGGACGGGTCGGATGACGGCGCGCACCCTGCTCGGGCTGACGCTGTACAACCTCTTCCTGCTCGCCAGCGGCGTCTCGCTGCTCTTCGCGGTTCGAGGCTGGCGCTCCTGGGGCGAGCTGGCCCGCCTCAGCGGGCTCGGGTACATGCTGGGTGTCGCCGCGACGGGTGTCGTCTACACGCTGCTCCTCGTGGTGGGAATCCCGTTCTCGCTCGCCGCGATCCTCGTGACGGGCATCGCGCTCGCGGTCGCCGGCGCCGCGGTCGGGCGGCGGCTCGGACGCCGGTTGCCGGCGCTTCCGCGCGCCGCTTCGCTCCCGCGGCTCTCGTGGCTCCAGGCCGCGTTCGCCGCGGTCACGGTCGTCTACCTGGAGGCGCTGTTCCGATCGGGGCGTCTGGCCCCGTTGGAGGAGTACGACGCGTGGGCGTTCTGGGTGCCGAAAGCGAAGGTGATCTACCTCCTGCACGACCTGGACCTCGGGTTCTTCCGCTCGCTCCCGGGACAGTCGTACCCGCCCGTCGTCCCGGCGCTGGAGGCCGGCGCATTCCACTTCATGGGCTCCGCCGACGTCGTGACGCTCCACCTGCAGTTCTGGTTCCTGTTCGTCGGCTTCGTCGCCGCGGCCGCGGGGATCCTCGCGACGCGGGTACCGGCCCTGCTGCTCTGGCCATCGCTGCTGCTCGCGCTGCTCACGCCGCAGATCACCGGACGGGCGCTTCAGCCGCAGGCCGACCTGCTGCTCGACGAGCTCGTGGCGCTGGCGACGATCCTCGTGGCGCTCTGGCTCGGCGAACGGCGCGACTGGCAGCTCGCTGCGGCCTCCCTCCTCTTCGCGGCGGCGATGCTGACTAAGCGCGAGGCCTTCCTGCTCTCGGTCTGCGTTCTCGTCTCGGCGCTCGCCGTCACGGTGCGGGAGGCCAGACGCGCGTGGCCGCGCCTCGTCCTCGTCGGGGTGGTCGCCGGCCTGCTGTCGCTGCCCTGGCGGATCTGGTTCATGGCGCACGGGCTGCCGAGCGACGCGCCGCAGGCGGGCGGCGCAGGGTTGTTCGACCACCTCGACCGGGTGTGGCCCTCCCTCGAGCTCACGGTCCGAGACATGTTCGGCTACCAGCTCTGGCTCGCCGTCGTGCCGCTTGCGATCGCGGCGGTCGTCGCGGCGCTCCTCGCCGGCAAGAGAGCGCTGCCGCTGTTCGCAGCGGGCGTGCTGGGTCTCGGGGTCGCGGGCTTCACGTGGATCACGTGGGCGTTCCCCACGCTGCCGATCACGGAGAATGCGGCCCTCAACCCCATCACGCGCGCGGTCGGCTCGCTCGTCCTGATCTCCGCCGGACTGGTGCCGCTGCTGCTGGAGAACGGGTGGAACGTCGAGGCCGCGCCCGAAGAGCGTCCGCAGTGAGCCGCGCTGCCAGGCCCTGGCTCCTCGTCGCGCTCCTCGCGATCGGCTATCCGGCGGCCGTGCTCGCAGGCGGTGGAGCGTCGTTTCCGAGCCGCGCCGATTGCATCCACCCGGCGAAGGCGGACGGCAACCTCGAGGTCGTCTTCGGCCGGTCGGGGTCGTCGGCCGCGGCGACGGCCCTGCTCCACCGCGTACTGGCGGTGGGGTTCCAGGGCTCGCAGATCGAGCCGGACGGGTGCGGGCTCCTGAAGGTCGCCGTGCACGGCATCCCGACGCTCGAGGTCGGCGGCCAGGTGATGAAGGAGGCGCGGTCGGTCGGCCTCCAGCCGAGCCTCGAGGTCGTCACGCAGTAGCCGCGAAGCGCAGGGCTACGATCGCGAGGTGAAGGTCCTCCTCGTGACCCTCTACTTCCCCCCGGCCGGCGGCGGCGGCGTCCAAAGGCCGCTCAAGCTCGCGCAGCACCTGCCGGCGCTCGGGATCGAGACGCACGTGCTCGCGCCGGACGATCCGAAGTGGATCCACCGCGACTCGGAGCTGCGCGTGCCCACCCAGGCCTGGGTGCATCGGGCCCGCTACGTCGGGCCCAAGGGCCGCAAGCCGGCCGAGGAGCTCCACGGCAAAGAGGGTCTCGCACGCCTCGCGGCGCAGGCGAGGCTCGCCTCGAGGCGTCTGCTCGTGCCGGACGAGAACGTGAGCTGGAACCTGACGGCGATCCCCGCCGCGATCCGGATCGCGCGAGCCGAGGGAATCGACGTCGTGATCACCACCTCGCCGCCGAACTCGGTGCACCTAGTGGGCGCCGCGGTCCAGCGGACGACGGGCGCGAAGTGGCTCGCCGACCTTCGCGACTCGCTTGTCGCCCATCCGCACAGGCGCACCGAGAGCGCGGCGGTGCGCGCGAAGGGGAAGGTGGACGAGGCGGTCGCGTCGCTCGTCGCCCGGCGGGCGGATGCCATCTCGTGCGCCTCCGAGGCGATCTCGGAGGAGGTGCGGAGCATCTCGCCGCGCGGGCCTGTCGTGACGATCGCGAACGGCTGCGACTTCGACGACTTCGCGGGGCTCGCGTACACGCCCTCGGCCCGCATGCGGATCACGCACGCAGGCAGCTTCTTCGGGAAGCGGAGCCCGCGGCCCTTCCTCCAGGCTCTCCACGACTCGGGGCTCGACGTCGTCGCGCGCTTCCTCGGCGACTTCCGGACGGCGGACCGCGAATGGGCCGTCGGCCTCGGCCTCGGCGACCGGCTCGAGCTGATCCCGTTCGCGCCCCGCGCGCGCTCGCTCGAGCTCCAGCGGGACTCCGAGGCGCTGCTGCTGCTGATCCCGGAGGCGGGTGGAAAGGGGAAGGGGGTTCTCTCCGGCAAGGTGTTCGAGTACCTCGCGGCGGGGCGGCCGATCCTCGCGGCGGTGCCGACGGACGGTGCAGCAGCCGAGCTGATCCGCGAGACGGGCGCCGGCGTGGTCGCCGATCCCGACGACGTCGCGGCTCTGCGAACGGCGCTCGAGGAGCTCCACGGGAGGTTTGCCGCCGGCGGGCTCCCCGACGTCGAGCTGCCCGAAGAGCTGCGCCATCGGCTCTCGCGGGCGGCCCGCGTCGAGGAGACGGCCGAGGTCATCCGTTCGCTCGTCTGAGTACCATCGCGGACGATGAGAGAGCTCGTCCTCGGAGGAACGCGGATCGCGGACGACACCGGCTGCTACGTGATCGCCGAGATCGGCAGCAACCACCAGGGCAGCCTCGAGAAGGCGAAGGAGCTGATCCACGCGGCGCACGAGTGCGGCGTCGACGCCGTGAAGCTGCAGAAGCGCGACAACCGGACCCTGTTCACGCGTGCGCTCTACGACTCGCCGTACGACAACGAGAACAGCTTCGGCCCGACGTACGGTACCCACCGCGAGGCCCTCGAGCTCGGGCTCGAGGAATGGCAGGAGCTCGTGCGCTACTCGGCCGAGCTCGGCGTCACCCTGTTCGCGACCGCGTTCGACGAGCCGAGCGCCGACTTCCTCGCCGAGCTCGGTGTCCCGGCGTTCAAGATCGCCTCCGCGGACATCGTGAACACGCCGCTGCTGCGCCACGTCGCCCGGCTCGGCAGGCCGATCGTGCTCCCGACCGGAGGCGCGACGATCGAGGACGTCGACCGCGCGGTCGAGGCGATCCTGCCGCTCAACTCGCAGCTCTGCATCCTCCAGTGCACGTCTGCCTACCCCGCAGAGGTCGAGGAGCTGAACCTCCGCGTGATCACGACCTTGCGCGAGCGCTACCCGGAGCTCGTGATCGGCCTCTCCGACCACCAGAACGGGATCTCGATGGCGCTCGTCGCCTACATGCTCGGCGCCCGCGTGCTCGAGAAGCACTTCACGCTCAACCACGCCTGGAAGGGCACCGACCACGCCTTCTCGCTGATGCCGGAGGGGATGCGCAAGCTCGTGCGCGACCTGCGGCGCGCGCCCGAGGCGCTCGGGGACGGCGTCAAACGGCGACTGCCGAGCGAGGAGAAGCCGCTCGCGAAGATGGGGAAGAAGCTCGTCGCCGCACGGGCGCTCGCAGCGGGACACGTGCTCGAGCCCGGCGACGTCGTCGCGAAGTCGCCTGCCGACGGCGGGCTGCCGCCCTACGAGCTCGACCGGCTCCTGGGCGCACGGCTCGTGCGACCGCTCGCGGCCGAGGAGGAGATCGTGCTCGCCGACGTCGAGCCCGGCCTCGAGACGCGGGCGGAGCGGGCGCTGGAGACTGCGTGAGCGACCCCCTGTTCGACCTGTCGGGCCGCGTCGCGGTCGTGACGGGCGGGATGGGCCAACTCGGGTCGGCGTACGCGGCGGGTCTCGCGGCGCGCGGCATGCGGGTCGCGATCTTCGACCGTGCAGGCGAGCCGGCTCCGGGCGCTGCCGATCTCTCGTCGAGCGCGATCCGCAGCTACTCGGTCGACGTCACGGATCGCACGGCGATCGAGCGGGCGACGGACGAGGTGGTGGCTGCGTGGGACGTGCCCCACCTCCTCGTCAACAACGCCGGGATCGATGCGCCGCCGGACGCTCCGGCGGCCGAGGTCGGCCCGTTCGAGGACTTCCCGGAGGAGTCGTTCGACCGCGTGATGGACGTCAACGTGAAGGGGACGCTGCTCTGCTGCCAGGTCGTCGGCGGCAGGATGGCGACGGCCGGCCGCGGCTCGATCGTGAACGTCTCCTCGATCTACGGCCTGCTGTCGCCCGTCCAGTCCCTCTACGACTTCCGGCGGGAGGCCGGCGAGACGTTCGTGAAGCCGGTGGCGTATGCCGTCTCGAAGTCGGCGGTGCTCAACCTCACCCGCTACCTCGCGACCTACTGGGCGCGCAGCGGCGTTCGCGTCAACACGCTGACGCTCGCGGGCGTGGCCAACGAGCAGCCGGAGGCCTTCGTGGCTGCGTACGAGGCCCGGCTCCCGCTCGGCCGGATGGCCGAGCCCGGCGACTACGTCGGGGCGGTCGTCTTCCTCGCTTCGGATGCGTCCTCGTACATGACCGGCGCCAACCTCGTCGTCGACGGCGGCTGGTCCGCCTGGTGAGCTCGGAGGAGATCCCGAACCTCATCGGCGGCGAGGCCCGCCCCGCTGCGTCGGGCGAGTGGCTCGACAAGCTCCGGCCGGCGGACGGGACGCTGCTCGGCAGGCTCGCGCGCTCGGGCGCCGAGGACGTCGCGGCGGCGGTCGCGGCCGCCCGTGCAGCCCAGCCCGACTGGGCCGCACGCACGCCCGTCGAGCGCGGCGACGTCGTCCGCGAGATCGCCCTTGCGCTGCGCGAGCGTCGCGAGGAGCTCGCCGCCCTCGTCGTCGAGGAGACCGGCAAGCCGCTCGAGCTCGCGCTCGGCGAGGCCGACGCCGCTGTGGAGATGGGATTCTTCGTCGCCGGCGAGGGACGCCGCTCGTACGGGCGGACGATGCCGGCGAGCATGCCGCACCGGACGGTGCTGACCGTTCGCCGCCCGGTCGGCGTCGCCGCGCTGATCGCGTCCTTCAACACGCCGCTGCCGAACCTGGCCTGGAAGGCGTTTCCTGCACTTCTCTGCGGCAACGCCGCCGTCTTCAAGCCCTCCGAGCACGTCCCGGCGTCCGCGAACGAGTTTGCAACAGTCTGTTACGAGGCGGGGGTGCCGGGCGCGGTGCTGAACCTCGTCCACGGCCTCGGGGCCGAGGCGGGAGCCGCGCTCGTCGACCATCCGGAGGTCGACCTCGTCAGCTTCACGGGCTCGGCCGCGACCGGTCGCTGGATCGCGGAGCGGGCGGGGCGGCGGCTGGCGAAGGTCTGTCTGGAGCTGGGGGGGAAGAACGCCCTGGTCGTGTGCGACGATGCGGATCTCGATGGAGCGGTGCGCTGGGCAGTCGCGTCGGCGTTCTCGAACGCAGGGCAGCGCTGCGCCGCCGGGAGCCGCATCGTCGTCTTCGAGTCCGTCTACGAGGCGTTCCGGGCCGGGCTCGCCGCCGCGGCCGGCGGGCTCCAGCCGGAGATTGTCGTCTCGCGGGAGAGCCGCGACAGGATCGTCGCGGCGCTGGAGCGCGCCGTTGCGGCGGGCGCTCGGGTGGTCGCCGGAAGCTCGACCCCGCCGGCAGGCCCAGGTTTCGGGTTGCGGCCGACCATCCTCGAGGCCGTTCCCTCCGACGCGGAGATCTCGCACTCGGAGCTCTTCGGCCCGGTCGCGGTCCTCTACCGCGTCACCGATCTCGCGGAGGCGATCGCGCTGGTGAACGACTCGCCCTACGGTCTCACGGCTGCGATCCACACGGCGAGCGTCCACCGGGCGATGCGCTTCGCGGACGAGGCCCGGGCGGGCGTCGTCGTCGTCAACGGCGGCACCCACGGGAGCGAGCCCCACATGGGATTCGGCGGAGTCAAGTCGTCCGGCAACGGCTGGAAGGAGGCCGGCGTCGAGGCCCTCGAGGTCTACTCGGACGTCCGCTACGTGAACATCGTCGCCGACCCGGCCCGGGTGTGACCTCGACGGTCGCGATCCTCGGGCCCGGCGCCGTCGGCGGCGCGCTCGCCGCGCACCTCTCCCTCTCGGGGACGCACGTGATCTGCGTCGCGCGGCAGGGGACGGCCGAGGCGATCATGGAGCACGGCCTGACGCTGGAGCTCGGGGAGGACGAGGTGAACGTCCACCCGGACGTCGTCGAGCGGCTCGGAGATCGCGTCGATCTGCTCCTCGTCACCGTGAAGGCCCCGGCGCTCGAGCGCGCGCTCTCGCGGGTCGATCCGGAGGCGGTCGCGGACGGCCTCGTGGTCTCGGCGCTCAACGGCCTGGAGCACGTCGGGGTCGTCCGGGCGCTGCTCGACGCTCCGACCGCAGTCGGCAGCGTCTCGCGCTTCGAGGCCTACCGCTCGGGGCCCGCACGCATCGTGCAGACGACGGAGACGATGGTCGTGACCGCGGCCTCCGACGACGTCTCCGACGAGCGGCTGGAGAGGTCGCTGGCTCCGCTCGGCGCCGCCGGTGTCGACGTCCGGCTCGGCGAGAGCGAGAAGGCCGTCCTGTGGGAGAAGGCCGCCCGGCTCGGCCCGCTGGCCGCGGTCACGGCGCTGACGCAGCGGTCGGTCGGAGAGCTGCGGAGCGATCCCGCCTGGAGCGTGACGCTCGAGGCCGCGATCCGCGAGAGCTGCGCCGTCGCAGCAGCGGAAGGGGTGGCGACGACCCCGCCGGAGCAGTGGGACGTCGTCGCGTCGCTCCCGCCCGACCTCACGACCTCGGCGGCGCGTGACGTCGCGGCCGGTCGACCGTCCGAGCTCGATGCGATCACCGGGGCGATCGTGCGCGCCGGCCGCCGTCACGGCGTTCCGACGCCGACCCTGGACCATCTCCTGGCGCAGCTGGAAGCGGCGTGAGCGATGCCGGCCGGCCGGCGATCGCGCTGATCGGAGCGCGGTCGGGCTCCGAGCGCGTGCCGGGCAAGAACGTCAGGCCGCTCGCGGGGCACCCGCTCCTCGCATACGCGATCGCGACCGCCCGACAGGCCGGCGTGTTCGAACGGGTGCTCGTCTCGACCGACTCGGAGGAGATCGCCGCAGTCGCGCGTCACTACGGCGCCGACGTTCCGTTCCTGCGTCCCGCCGAGTACGCGACCTCGACCTCGCCCGACATCGAGTGGATCACGTGGACGCTCGAGCGGCTGTCCGAGCGGTACGACCTGTTCGGGATCGTCCGCGCGACGAACCCGTTCCGAGGCCCCGACGTCGTGCGGCGCGGGCTCGAGCAGCTGCTCGCGACGCCCGAGGCCGACTCGATCCGCGCGGTCGAGCTCGTCAAGCAGCACCCCGGGAAGATGTGGCTGCTCGCCGGCGACGGGCGCACGATGGCGCCGCTGCTCGACCAGTCGCAGCTGGACGTCGCCTGGCACGCGCGGCAGTACCAGGCCCTGCCCGAGGTCTACGTCCAGAACAGCGCGCTCGAGATCGCCTGGACGCGGGTCGTCACCGAGACGGGAACGCGGGAGGGGCGCGTGCTCGCACCCTTCCTGACACAGGGCTACGAGGGCTTCAACGTCGACGACGAGGACGACTGGGCGCGGGCCGAGCGGCTCGTCGCGACGGGCGCGGCGACGCTGACCCCCGTCGACCGCGACCCGTATCCTCCGGCTTCGTGAGGGTCGCCAAGCTCGAGACGCTGTTCTGCGACGCCGGGTGGCGGCCGTGGATCTTCCTCAAGGCGACGACCGACGACGGGCTCGTCGGCTGGGCCGAGATCACCGACTCGCACGGCTCGCCGCGCGGCCTCGCGGGGATCGTCGAGGACCTCGCCCCGCTCGTCGTCGGGCACGATCCACGCGCGGTCGAGCGGATCTACTGGGACCTCTACCGGCACACGAGGCAGAGCCCCGGCTCGGTGATCGCCAAGGCGCTTGCGGGAATCGAGAACGCCCTCCTCGACGTGAAGGCGAAAGCTCTCGGCGTGCCCGTCCACGAGCTCTTCGGCGGGCCGACACGGGACGCGATCGAGCTCTACTGGTCGCACTGCGGGACGACCCGGGCGCGCGCGTGGCAGGTGACCGGGACGCCGAAGCTCGCGGGCTACGCCGAGGTTGCGGCGCTGGGCCGCGAGGTGGTCGCGGGCGGCTACCGGGCCTTCAAGACGAACATCGTCGTGCCCGCCGAGGAGCCGCAGGTGCTGATGCCGGGATTCGGCGCGGGCGGCGGCACGGCGCGAGCCGCGGAGATCGCAGCGGCGCTCGTCCGGCTTCTCGACGCGTTCGGCGAGGGCACCGGCGGCGCGGCTCAGCCGATCGTCGACCTCAACTTCAACCTCGAGCCGGAGGGCTGCTTCCGGGTCGCGAACGCGCTGGTCTCGCACGACCTGATGTGGCTCGAGGTCGACCTCTTCGACGCGGAGGCGCTCGCCTCGGTCCGGGCGCGGGCGCCGATGCCGATCTGCTCGGGCGAGAACCTCTACGGCTCCCGCGCGTTCCGCCCGTTCCTCGAGGCGGGCGCGCTGGACGTGGCCTCGGTGGACGTGATCTGGAACGGCTTCCACCAGGCGAAGAAGATCGCGGACCTCGCCGAGACCTACGAGGTGACCTGCGCGCCGCACAACTACTACAGCCACCTCGCGACCTTCATCTCGGCGCAGTGGTGCGCTGCGATCCCAAACGCCCGGATCCTCGAGGTCGACGTCGACGACGTGCCCTGGAAGGACGAGCTCTCGACCGCGCTGCCTGCGATCGCCGGCGGTGAGCTCGCGACGCCGAGCGCACCGGGATGGGGTGCGGACGTGAACGAGGACGTCCTGCGCGAGCACCCCTGGCCCGCCTCGACATGAGCGGCGCGGCCGCGCGGACCGGCTGGCGCGAGGTGTGGTGGAGCGGAGCGCCGGGGCCGTCGCGCCTCCCGAATCCGTAGTCTGGCGGCGATGACGCTCGCGATGACCCTCCTCCTCCGCAACGAGGCGGACATCCTCGACGCCCACCTCGCGTACCACCTCGCCGCAGGCGTCGACTTCGTCGTCGCGACGGACCATCGCTCGGACGACGGGAGCTCGGAGATCCTCGAGCGCTACTCGCAGGCGGGCGTCGTGCACGTCGTCCGCGAGGAGTCGCAGCGGATGCGCCAGTCCGACTGGGTCACCCGGATGGCCCGTCAGGCGGCCGCGCTCGGGGCCGACTGGGTGATCAACAGCGACGCCGACGAGTTCTGGTGGCCGCGTGGCGGCAACCTGCGAGACGTGCTCGCGGCCGTGCCCGAGGAGTACGGGGCGATCTGGAGCTTCGACGTCCCATTCGTCGCCCGGCCCGAGGACGGCCGCGCCTTCTGGGAGCGGATGACGGTGGCCCTCACCCCGCAGGCGCCGATCAACGACCCGGCGAGCATCTTCCGGCCCCTGCCGCGGATCGTGCACCGCGCCTCGCCCGACGTCGTGGTCGGGATCGGGAGCCACTCGCTGCTCGCCGGGGGCCTCGCCGAGCTCCACTGGTGGATGCCGATCGAGGCGTTCCACTTCCCGATTCGCAGCGTCGCGCAGGTCGGCCCGAAGGCTGCCGCGCACGTCGAGGCGTTCTCCAGCCCGGGCTCTCGCGTCGGCAACGCGTACCACGAGCGGGCGTTCCGCGAGGCAGCCGAGGGACGCGCCGGGCGCTACTACGCCACGGTCGCCGTCTCCGACGACGAGCTCGCCGAAGGAGTGGCCGCGGGCTGCCTGGTCGAGGACACCCGACTCCGCGACGCGCTGCGTTCGCTCCAGCAGCCCGGCGGCGGGGGGTTCCGTCCCGCGCCGGAGCTCCGCGACGCCCTCTCCTTCGGCCCGCCGACCGTCGAGGAGGCCGTCCGGAACGCGGTCGCTGCGGCGACGTGGGCGGAGGCGAGCCTCGTCCGCGTGCGTCGCCGGGCGGACCTCCTCGAGCGCCGGTTCGGGGCGATCGAGCGTTCGAGCCTCGCTGCGAGGGCGGCACGTCGCAGGCGAGGGCTTCCGCAGGCTCGCAGCGGCCGCGGCGTTGCGGTGGTTGCGGAATGAGAAGCCTCCGGCTGATCCCGCAAAGCGAGTTCGAGCGAGTCTGCGTCGCCAACGCGGACCTCGACTCGACGCTCGACCTGCTCGGCGACATGTGCCGTGCGAATGCTCTCACCGCTGTGAAGCGCGCCGGCTCCGGGCACCTGGGATCCAGCTTCAGCGCCCTCGACATCGTCGTGCACCTCTTGTGGGACGAGCTCGACGTCGCGGTGCTGGGCTGGGAGCATCCCGACCGCGACGTCTTCTTCTCGTCCAAGGGCCACGACGTGCCGGGGCTCTATGCGGCGCTCAACGCCATCGGCGTGATCCCGACCGAGCGTCTGCTCAGGCTGCGCCGCTTCGGCGGGCTCGACGGCCATCCCGACGTCGGCGTGCCGGGGATCGAGGCCAACTCGGGCTCGCTCGGGATGGGGATCTCGAAGGGTCGCGGGATCGCCTGGGCGAAGCGCTTCCTCGGCCGCGGCGGCCGCGTCGTCGTGATGGTCGGCGACGGGGAGCTGCAGGAGGGGCAGAACTTCGAGGCGTTGCAGGCCGCCGTCCACCAGCGGATCGGCGGTCTCTGGGTGATCGTCGACCGGAACGAGCTGCAGTCGGACAAGCCGACCGAGGAGATCCTCGCGCTCGGCGACCTCGAGGAGAAGCTGCGTGCGTTCGGCTGGCACGTCGCGACCTGCGACGGGCACGACCACGTCGCCCTGCGCGAGGTCTTCACCGAGTTCAAGGCCGACCCGGACCGGCCGAAGGCGCTCGTCGCGAGGACGGTGAAGGGCAAGGGCGTGTCGTTCATGGAGCACCCGCGCGCCCTCGTCGAGGGCGCCGGCACGTACCGCTGGCACGCCGGGGCCCCCGGCGACGACGACTTCGTGCGTGCCCACGACGAGATCGTGTCCCGCGTCGACCGGCGGCTGGCGGGGCTCGGGCTCGCCCCGCTCCTGCTCGACACGGTCCCGCCGCTCGAGCCCGAACGAGGTGTCTCCTTGCAGGGAGAGCCCGAGTCGGGTGCAGGCACGCCGCGCCCGCCGGTCACCGACGAATACGTGGCGGAGGTCTATGGCCGGACGCTGCTCGAGCTGGCCGGCCGGAACCCGCGCCTCGTCGTCCTCGACGGCGACCTGGCGTCCGACTGCCGCGTGCGCGCGTTCGAGCTCGCGCACCCCGCCCGCTTCGTCGAGAACGGGATCGCCGAGCAGGACATGGTCTCGATGGCGGGAGGCCTCGCGCGACAGGGCCTGCTTCCGGTCGTCAATTCGTTCGCGAGCTTCCTCGCCTCCCGCGCGAACGAGCAGATCTACAACAACGCGAGCGAGGGCTCGAAGGTGATCTATGCCTGCCATTACGCGGGCTTGATCCCCGCCGGGCCGGGAAAGTCGCACCAGAGCCTCCGAGACGCGTCCCTCTTCGCGGCGCTCCCGAACTGTGCCGTCGTCCATCCCGGGACGGCTCAGGAGACGCGCGCGCTCGTGACGTGGGCCGTCGAGGACGCGAGCGAGAACGTCGCGATCCGGCTCGCAATCGGGCCGTCGCCGCGGCGGATCGAGCTTCCAGGGGGGTGGCGGCTGGAACCCGGGCGGGGTACGACCCTGCACGGCGGCGGTGACGCGATCGTCTTCGCCTACGGACCGGTGATGCTGCACGAGGCGCTCCTCGCTGCCGAAGCACTCGCGGCCCGTGGGACCCGCCTCCGCGTCGTGTCCCTGCCGTGGTTGAACCGGCTCGACGGGGAGTGGCTCGCGGAAGCCGTCTCGGCCTTTGCGAACGTGTTCGTGCTCGAGGACCACGCGCCGGTCGGGGCGCTCGGCGACGCGATCCTGCGCGAGCTGGTGCCGGAACGGGCGCTCGAGGGCAAGACGGTGACGGTGTACGGCGTGGAGGGTTGGCCTGCGTGCGGCACGCCGCCGGAGGTGCTGCGTCACCACCTCCTCGACGGGCCGACGCTCGCAGAGAGAATCGCCGCGCGGCTCCGTGAGCTCGGGAGGGTCGGCTCGTGAGGGTTCGGGCCCTCCTCGGCGCCGACGGCGTCGACCGGGGACGGCGCTACGGTCGTGAGAGCGAGAGCCGCGGGGTGATCGCCCGGATTGAGGCCGAGACCGGATGAAGCTCGTCAGCACCCTGATCGTGCGCGACGAGGCCGACATCGTCGGTGCGCAGATCGCCTACCACCTGAACGCAGGAGTCGACTTCGTGATCGCGGTCGACCACGAGTCGCAGGACGGGACGACGGACATCCTCGAGGGATTCGCCCGCGACGGGTATCTCCTGCGCCTCCCGGAGAGCGGCCCCGTGCTCGAGGACGCGTGGCGCACGCGGATGGCCCGTCTGGCCGCGACCGAGTACGGAGCGGACTGGGTGATCCCGGCCGACGCGGACGAGTTCTGGCTGCCGCGTCACTGCGGGCTGAGGGAGACGCTGGCGGCCGTGCCGGAGAGGTATGGGGTGTTGGGAGGTCTGATCTGCCACTTCGTGCCGCGCCCCGACGACGGCCGCATGTTCGCCGAGCGGATGACGACCCGCCTGGCGCAATCGGCTCCCGTCAACGATCCGACGAGCCCGATGCGGTCGAGCCTCAAGGCTCTCTTCCGCGCGGATCCGGACGTCACTGTCCTCCACGCCTCGTTCTGGATCAAGTCGGAGTGGCTGCGACCGCTGCCGGGCTGGAACCTGTTCGACGTCTTGCACTTCCCGTGCCGGAGCGTCGCCCAGTGGGGGCGTAAGACCTCACGCCGGGGGCACGCGGATGCGGACAAGCCGCTGGGTCAGTACGTCAAGGGCCTCGAGGCAGTGACCGGGGGTTGGATCGACGATCTCTACCAGAGCCTCGTGGTCGACGGCGACGCGCTCGCCCGCGGCCTCGCCGACGGCGTGCTCGTCCAGGACGTTCGGATCCGCGGCGCGCTCCGCGCGCTCGCGTTTCCCGGGTCCGAGAGCAGCGCCGAGGAGGAGCCCGCAACCGCGGCTCGGAAGAGCTCGGCGGGTCCTGCGTCCGCCGCCGCGGCTGCCGCGATCAGGGCGGCCGCGGAGGACACCGCGCTCTACGACGCGAACCTCGTCCGGTTCCTGCGCAACGTGGACTCCGCCGCCGCTCGCGCGGACGCGCTCGAGCGCCGGTCGAGCGGGCCCGTCCGGCTCCTGAAGGGCCTCCGGCGCACCCTCTCGTCGCAGCTCGAAGCCGACAGCGGGTCGACCGGGCCTTGGCGTTCGCGCAGCGCCGCGGCTGTCGGCGGCCCCGGCTCGTCCGCGACGTCGTGAGGCCGGCGTCCGGCCCGGTGTGGCTCGTGCTGCCCGATCCGCTCTCGATGCGGATCTTCTTCGACTGCGGGATCGTCGAGCGTCTCCGCTCGCGACTCGGGGGGCGGCTCCGGGTCGTCTTCCTGCTGGACCGCGACGAGGTCGCGGGCTGGAGCGACCGCCTGGCGGGCGTGCCGGTGACCTACCGCGAAGAGCTCTTCCCTCTCCGTCCGGGGCTGGGGCAGCGGGTCCAGCGCCGGATCGACCGGAAACTCGACGCCTGGCTCGGCTTCTACCCGCTCGCGCTCCGGGTCAGCATCCGGCACGGGTTCCACCGGGAGCGGATGCAGCCGGGACACCGGAACACGTTCCTCGACCCGACGAAGGCCGGGCCGCTGCCCCGCTGGGGCTGGCTCGAGCGCCTGATGCTGCGCTGGCACTACGGGCCGCTCCGCCACCTCGCGAAGCCGCTCGCGGCCCGGCTGCGCGCCGAGCGGCCCTCGCTCGTGCTGAGCAACATCCAGATGCAGGTCGACGTGCCGCTGATCGTCGCGGCCCGGCGCTTCGGCCTCCCGCTCGTCGGCTACGTCGCGAGCTGGGACCACACCGTCGGCAAGGGCGTGATCTGGCCCGGGATGCGTCGCTACCTCGTCCAGAATGACGTGATGCGCGACGACCTCGAGCGCTACCACGGCATCGCTCCAGACCGGGTCGTCGTCACCGGCTGGCCGCAGTCGGATCTCTTCCACCTCGAGCGCCCGCGAGCCGACTACGAGAAGCTGATCGGGGCATGGGGGCTGGACCCGTCACGGCCGGTCGTCCTCGTGATGGGGAACACGCCGACGAACGCGCCGTACGAGGCGCGGTTCGTCGAGCGGCTCGTCGCCTGGTGGACCGCCGGCCCGCACGAGCGCTTCCAGCTCCTGTTCCGCCCGCACCCGCGCGACTCCGAGTGGCGCGAGCGCTTCGCCGCTGCGCTCGGGCATCCGGGCAGCGCGGTGATGGAGCCGAGCTACGCCGACCTCGAGAGCCTGGCCCTCCTCCTCCAGCACGGCGACTGCGTGGTTGCGAACGCCGGCACGATCCTCCTCGACAGCCTCGTCAACGACCGGCCCGCCGTCTGCGTGCTGTACGACGAGGGCGCGCCGCCGGGCGAGAGCTGGGCGGCGAAGAACGTCGGCGGCGAGCACTACAGGCAGCTCGTCGCTTCGGAGGCGTTCCACCGGGCGCGCGACTTCGACGAGGTCGCCGCCGGCATCGAGCGCTCGCTCGCGAACCCGGGCGAGCTCGCCGCCGAGCGGCGGCGCGTCACGCTGGAGGTCGTCGGCGAGGTCGACGGACACGCGGCAGACCGGGTCGTCGAGGCGATCGTGAGCGCCCTGTGACGAGGAGGATGCCGCTCACCGACTGGCTGTTCTTCGTCACCGTGTTCACGGTCACCTGGGCGAAGGTGCACTGGGGCTTCGCCGGTGACCTGTCGCTCTCCGACGTACTGACGGGCGTCTTCCTCGTCGCCTTCGCCGTCCGCCGCGTCGAGCACTCGGACAGCCGCTTCGCCCGACCCACGGCCGTCACGTTCGCGTTCTTCGTCGCCTTCCTGCTCGTCTACCTGATCGGGTTCTTCAACCTCGCGACGACCGATGCGCTCGACCAGTGGGCGAAGGGGATGATCAAGTTCCTCCTCCACTTCCTCTTCCTCGTCGCCTCCGTCGCCCTCGTCATCCGCCGCGGCGAGCGGTTCTACTGGCGTGCGCTCTGGGTCTTCCTGGGCGGGATCGCGGCCAGCGCGTTCTACGGCCTCCTCCAGCTCGGCGTCGCGGTCGCGACGGGCGGGAACCTCGACTCCGCCGTCCTCGCCCCCATCACCGGCGGTGCGAGCCAGATCAACATCTACGGAATCGTCCAGGGCACGAACGTCTACCGGCCGAATGCGCTCACGGGCGACCCGAACCACCTGGCGATCGAGCTGACGATCCCGTTGCTCGTCCTGCTGCCGATCTACCTGCGGCTCCCGCGTGACCACCGCTACCGGAAGCACGTCGTCCTCCTGCTCGCGTTCCTCTTCGTGATGGAGCTCTCGACGCTCTCGCGGAGTGCACTGCTCGGGCTCCTCTGCGGCCTCCTCGTGCTCGCCGCCCCGTATCGCCGCCAGCTCGCATCCCGGTTGCTCCTGATCCCGCTCGCCGGCGTCGCCGTCTTCCTGCTCGTGCTCGTCGCGCTGCGCCCGCACTTCTTCAACGCGGTCTTCCAGTCGCGCGTGCAGACGGGCGACACCGGGACGTCGACGCACCTCGCGGTCTACTCGTTCATCCCGGACGTGCTGCGCGTCCACCCGCTCTTCGGGCTCGGGCTGAACAACTTCTCCGTCTACTACGAGTTCATCACGGGCCGGACGAACTTCGGGCCGCATTCCTACTACGTCGCCCTGCTCGTCGAGACGGGGCTCGTCGGCACCGCGCTGTTCGGCGTCTTCGCCTGGTACCTGTTCCGGCGGCTGCGGAGCGCTCGCGCGATCGGCAGGGCGCTGCAGAGCCTGCGCGATCCGTTCGCCGCGCGGGTGAGACCACTCGCGTGGGGGCTGACCGCCGCCCTGGTGTCGACGCTCGCCGCGAACGCGTTCTACCTCACGATCACCTTCTACTACTTCTTCGTCTTCGTCGTGTTCGTGGTCGCCGCTCCTTCGGTGTTCGTGCCGCGACTCACGGCTCGCGCCGCATAGGCGTGAAGGTCGCAGTCCTCACGACCTCCTACCCGCGCGACGAGCGGGACGTCGCGGGCTCGTTCGTGCGAGACGGCGTCGAGCAACTGCGCCGACGCGGAGTCGACGTCACCGTCGTCTCGCCGGCCTCGTTCCGTCACTACGGGATCGCCTACGGCGACGGCATCGTCGGAAACCTGCGACGGGCCCCGTGGAGGATCGTGCTGCTGCCGCTCTTCCTCGCATCGTTCACGGCCGCGGCGCGCCGCGCCTCGCGCGACGCCGACCTCGTGCACGCCCACTGGCTCCCGAGCGCGTTGCCGGCCCTCGCGACGGGGAAGGCGTTCGTCGTCCAGCTCTGGGGCACCGACGCCGCGCTCGCCCGCCGCGTTCCGCGGCTCGTGCGACCGCTGCTGCGGCGGGCGCGGCTCGCCATCTGCGCCTCGCAGGACCTGGCCGAGGCAGCCCGGCGGCTTGGCGCGCGAGCCGTCGAGGTCGTCCCGACCGGTGTCGCGATCCCCGACCAGGTCGTCGCGCCGGACGAGCCGCCGCACGTCCTCTACGTCGGGCGGCTCTCGGAGGAGAAGGGCGTGCGGGAGCTGGCAGAGGCCGCCCACGACCTGCCGCTCGTCGTCGTCGGCGACGGGCCCCTCCGGGACCTCCTGCCCGGTGCCGTCGGGTTCGTGCCTCCGGCGGAGGTCGGTGGGTACCTCGACCGCGCGGCGGTCGTCGTCTGCCCGTCGAGGCGGGAGGGATACGGCGTCGTCGCCCGCGAGGCGATGGCGCATGGGCGGCCGGTAGTCGCAACGGCCGTCGGCGGGCTCGTGGACGCGGTCGTCGACGGGGAAACGGGGCTGTTCGTGCCCGAGGGGGACGTCGCAGCGTTGCGGCGAGCGCTCGAACGGCTGCTCGGGGACGCGGAGCTCAGAGCCCGACTCGGGGCGGCCGCCCGTGTCCGTGCGTGCTCGGAGTTCACGGCGGCTGCCGCGGCCGATGCGCTGGTCTCGGTTTATCGTGCCGTACTCGCCCCCGGCTAGGCTTGCGCCGTCATGAAGCTGGTCGAGACGCTCGTCGTTCGCGACGACAAGGAGATGCTCGAGGCGCATCTCGCTTTCCAGCTCGCGATGGGCGTCGACCTCGTGATCGCCGCCGTTGCTCGTCGCAACGACGACGGCGTCGCCGAGGTGATCGAGCGGTACGAGCGCGACGGCGTGCTCCGGCTCGTGGCGGTCGACGGCGGGAGCCGGGCCGACGGCGACATCCGCCGCGAGCTCGATCGGCTCGCCGTAGCGGAGCACGGTGCCGACTGGGTGCTCGGTGCGGAGGCCGACGAGCTGTGGCTGCCGCGCGGCGAAAGCCTGCCCGCGATCCTGTCGTTCATCCCACCTCGCTATTCGGTGGTGCAGGCGCTCGTGCGCGTGTTCCCGCCACGTCCCGCGGCGGACGGTCAGCCGTTCTGGGAGCGGATGACCGTGCGGCCGTCCCTGCTCTCACCGGAGGCGATCGCCGAGCCGCTCGAGCGGGCGCTCCGCTGGGTGAGGCGCGGAACGCTCGTTCGAGACCGTGCCACGCCGGTTCCCCTGCGGGCGTGGTACCCGATCGAGGTGCTCCGTTTTCCGCTCCGGAGCGTCGAGCAGGTGGTGCGCCGCCTCGAAGAGGGCGTGCACCCTCCTCGCTCCGCCCTCGAGGACGCGGCCGCGGCCCTCCACGCCGGGCAACGGCTCGCGGCGTCGTGGGCGGACGTCGAAGTGGACGCCGATGCGGAGGTGCGCGGCCTCGCCGACGGCTCGCTCGTCGTCGACGAGCGCGCTCGACAGGTGCTCGAGGCTCTGCGCGCCTCGGACACCGCTTCGGGGGGCACGTCCCTCGCCCGGGCGCCGTCTTCACGGCCAACGGCGACGCCGCCGCCCGGGATCGTCGAGGACGCCACGTATGCAGTCGAATGTGCTGCCGTCGGGGAGGTCGACCTCGACCTGCTCTGGTCTCACATCGCCGCCCTCGAGCAGCACCTCGCGCTGCTCGAGCAACGCTTCTGGACGCGCGTGCAACGACGGCTCGAGCGGTTGGTCAGGCGCTGACCGACCGGGCACCGGGGGGCGAGACGGGCGGGGCGGAGCCGCGGCGCGCGTCGAGGGCGGCTGTGGAGGCTCTCAGAGCCAGTCGAGCAGCACGTGGTCGAGCCCTTCGCCGGAGAGCCGGGCTCGCAGCGCGGCACCCGGACCCTCGAGGCTCTGGATCTTGCGATCGTGCAGCTCGACGAGCACGTGGCGGATGTGACGGAGCTGCCCGGTGTCGAGGAGCCGCTCGAGCACCTCGATCTCCGCGCCTTCGACGTCGAGCTTCAACAGGTGCACGGGACGGCCGAGCGACGCGATGAAGCGGCTGAGATCGATCGTCTGGACCTCGACGGCGGCGTCGGGGTCGACGTTTCCCTTCTCCGGATAGAGCGACGAGCCCGTCGACCACTTGACCGGGTCGCTCGCCGAATTGCGGTGCAGGTAGAGCTTGGCCGTGCCGTCGCGTGTCGTGACGGCCGCCGGAGAGCAATGAACGCGAGAAGCGCGGGCGAAGCGTGCCTCGAGCACGCGGTATGCGGCCGGATTGGGCTCGAACGCGTACACCTCCGCGTTGCGCGCCGCGAACGCCGCCGTCACGTTCCCGACGTTGGCGCCGCAGTCGATCGCGACGAGTCCGCGCCGCAGCGACTCGACTGCGTGACGCGCCTGCGGATCGCGGATCTCGAGCGCACGCCGAATCATTTCGGGCCGGTCGGCTGACCATATCGGTTCGACCGCCGCTCGACCCGTCGAGGCGGACGGCTACGATGGTCGGCCGTGGTCGTCGACACGAAACGGTCCCCCGAGCGGGCGACCGTGAGCATCGCGGACGAACCCGCTGCGCCTCCGCACGAGGTCGGCGAGACATCCGAGCGGGTGACCGTGATCCGGCCCGCCAGCCGCTGGCCGCGGCTCGACGTCGGCGAGCTCTGGCACTACAGGGAGCTGCTGCGCACCTTCGTCTGGCGGGACATCAAGGTGCGCTACAAGCAGACCTCGATCGGTGTCGCCTGGGCGCTGTTCGTGCCGATCTTCACGGCGGCCGTGTACATCTTCTTCCTCGGGAAGTTCGCGAAGCTGCCCCGCGGCAGCCTGCCCTACACGGTTCTCGTGTTCGCAGGCCTGCTGCCCATGCAGTTCTTCTCGTCCGCGCTGACCCTGTCGAGCACGAGCATCGTGGGAGCCGTCAATCTCGTCACCCGGGTCTACTTCCCCCGCGTCCTGATCCCGCTCGGCGCGGTCATCGTCCCCGCCGTCGACTTCGTCTTCGGCTTCACCGTGATGCTTGCGCTGATGGGATGGTACGGGACCTGGCCTCCCGGTGGCCTCGTGGCCCTCCTCGCCCCGGCGTTCCTCGCGCTCGCGTTCGTCACCGTGCTCGGCCTCGGGCTCTTCCTGTCGGCCGTGAACGTCCGCTACCGCGACGTCCCCTACGCGATCCCGGTCTTCCTCCAGGTCCTGCCGTTCCTGTCCGGGGTCGTCTACGACGTCAACCACATCCCGACGAAGTGGCAGTGGATCCTCTCCGTCAACCCGATGACCGCCGTGATCGCGGGGTGGCGCTGGACGATGCTCGGCGCCGGCGCGCCGAACGTCGCCAGGACCGGAATCGGCGTCGTGGTGGGGATCGCGCTCTTCGTGATCGGCCTCGCGTTCTTCCGACGCTCCGAGCCGCGCTTCGCGGACACGATCTGATGTCGACCGCGATCACCGCCGAGGGCCTCGCGAAGCAGTACCGGATCGGGCAGTACCGGCAGGCCTACGGCACGCTGCGCGACTCACTCGTGCACGCCGCGAAACTCCTGGCGCGGCGTGAGCACGTCGCCGAGACCAGGGACATCTGGGCGCTGCAGGACGTCTCGTTCGACGTCCAGGAGGGAGAGGTGCTCGGCGTGATCGGCCGCAACGGCGCGGGCAAGTCGACGCTGCTCAAGATCCTGACGCGCATCACCTCTCCGACCGCCGGCCGCGCGGAGATCCGGGGTCGAGTGGGGAGCCTGCTCGAGGTCGGCACGGGCTTCCATCCCGAGCTGACCGGGCGCGAGAACATCTACCTCAACGGCTCGATCCTCGGCATGAAGCGCCGCGAGATCGCGGGCAAGCTCCCTGAGATCATCGAGTTCTCGGGCATCGAGAAGTTCCTCGATACCCCGGTGAAGCGTTATTCGAGCGGGATGTACGTGCGCCTCGCGTTCTCCGTCGCCGCGCACCTCGAACCGGAGATCCTCCTCGTCGACGAGGTGCTCGCCGTCGGCGACGCCGAATTCCAGCGGCGCTGCCTCGGGCGGATGGAGGAGTACGGGACGTCGGGGCGCACCGTCGTCTTCGTCTCGCACAACATGCCGGCCGTCTCTCGGCTGTGCGAGCGCGTGATCCTGCTCTCCGGCGGCACGATCGCGATGGACGGCCCCGCCGAGGAGGTCGTCGCCCACTACCTCCACACGGAAACCGGGACGGCGTCGTGGCGCCGCTGGGAGGGGACGGACTCACCGGGGAACGACCTCGTTCGACTTCGCGGCGCCCGTGTGGTCGACTCCGACGGCGGGATCGTCGACGCGAGCGACGTCCGGCAACCCGTCGGGATCGAGATCGGCTTCGACGTCCTGCGGCTGGGAGAGCCGGTCTTCGCCCAGATCAAGCTTCTCGACCAGCGGGGGGACATCGCGTTCAACGCTCTCGACAGCCGCCCGGAGTGGCGGGTACCGAGCGCGCCCGGCAGCTACGTGGTCACCGCCTGGCTCCCCGGCAACCTGCTGAACGAGGGGCTCTACACGGTCAACATCGCCGTGTGCACCGCCGGCGCGAAGCTGATCCACCACGCCGGAGTGGTGGAGGCGGTCTCGTTCACCGTGTACGACCCGGCGGAGGGCGACTCGTCGCGGGGGAGCTTCACGGGGCCGCTGCGCGGCCCGGTGCGGCCGCTCCTCGAGTGGACGACGGCGTCCGACTAGCCTACGGCGTACTGCACGACGGGATCGGCGACGCCGTTTCCGGCCAGCGTGAAGTTGCGGACCGAGAGCGACTTCAGCGACGCCGCCGAGCAGTACGTCGCCGTGGCGAGCGCCCTGGGCTTCGCGGTCGCGAAGCCGCCCCGGTGCAGCCCGCTCGTGTTGCAGAGGATCAGCGTGCCGCGCGGGGCCGTGAACGTCTCGATCGCGTCCCCGGCGACCGTGCCCGAGACCTCGTCCTCGGAGATGCGCCCGGTCGTCATCGGCGCCCACGGCCACGAGCTCGCGTAGCGGCCGCCCGGCTGGCTGCCGCTGACGTACTCGAACGGGCCCGCGGTCTCGTCGACGTCGACGAGGTAGAGGAACGCCTTCAGCAGGTGCTTGTCGTCGAAGTCGCGGTGCCAGAGCTGCGAGGCGGCCCGCTCGGATCCCGCCGGCTGCGGCGCCGTGTACCAGAGGTCGACGTACGAGAGCTTCGCCCACATCTGCAGGTACGCGTTGGCGACGTCGAGCAGCCGGTGCGAGAGGCAGACGCGCAGCCACGCGCTTTCTGCGAGGTCGAGGGTGACTCCTTCGAAGCTGTAGGCGCGGACGACGAACTCCTTGCCCGCCCGGCGCCGCAGTGCCGCCGGCGAGCCGCCGCTCGCCTCCGCTGCGAGCGCGCTCTCCGTCTCGGCGACGAACGCCGAGCCCTGCTCGAGGACGGCGCCGGTGAGCTCCTCGCCGACGAGGTCGGAGAACGGGAGTGCGACGAATCCGTCGCGATCGAGCGCCTCGACGATGCCGCGCTGGACGTCGTCGAGAGCGGG
>Ga0187780_10000764_pt1 | contig 23925 bp, 19 predicted proteins | sample 1015_Q2_SP10_20__FD_132429 | JGI IMG/M metagenome (GOLD analysis project Ga0187780, IMG submission 132429) | Tropical peat soil microbial communities from peatlands in Department of Meta, Colombia - 1015_Q2_SP10_20_MG | ecosystem: Environmental > Terrestrial > Soil > Wetlands > Peat | place... | reverse complement strand
GGTTCGGGTCTGGCGCAGCCGTGGCCGATGGCGTGCCCGTCCGGGTCGGTGACGGTGACGCACCAGGTGGACCGGGGGGTGCGGGCGGCGGCGGCGGCCAGGTCCCGGGCCAGGGCCGGGTCGATGGGGCCGAGGCCGGGGATCTCGCCGGGCCGGCCGGCCAGGTCCAGCAGGGTGGCCAGCGGGACGGTCAGGTTCACCCGGCCGGCGAACCCCGGCGGCACCACGCCGCCCAGCGGCCCGCCGCCCAGCGGCCCGCCGCCCAGCGGCCCGCCGCCCGGTCTGTCCGGCCCGGTCGGCCCCGATCCGCCGTCCCCCGGGCCGTCGCCGTCCGGGCCGCCGTTCCCCGGGCCGCCCGGGCCGCCCTCGTCCGGACCGCCTGGGCCGTCCGGGCCGCCGTTCCCCGGGCCGTCCGGGCTGTCGCCGTCCGGGCCGTTACAGGTCGTGCCGTCCGGGCCGGTCGTGCGGTCCGGGCTGGGCCGGGAGTCGGTGCCGAGCAAGATGTCCAGGTAGGCCCGGGCGCGCAGCTCGTCCAGGCCGCCGGCCAGCCCGGCCGCCTTGAGCTGCTGCGCCCACCAGGTGACCCGCTGGTCGGCGGCCAGCACCTCGGCCGGCGGCAGCTCCCTCCCGGCCAGCGAGGCGTTCCCCGACGCCTCCGCCCACCGCTCCACCCGGGCATCCCGCGCCGCCTCCTCCCGCCGCGCGCGGGCCTTCTCCGGCGCCACCTCCATCACGGCACGGGCGATCGCCGCGCGCAGCCCGCCCGGGGTCAGCCGCCCGGCCCGGCCCAGCACCAGCGCCTCGGCCGCCCGCGCCTCCCCCGGATCCAGCAGCTGAGCCGCCCAGCCGATGATCCCGGCCTTGTAGCTGCTGAGCACCCCGGCCCGCAACGCCGCCCGGGTCCCCGGCAGCATCATCTCCAGCTCCGCGGCCAGGCCCAGCACCCCCTCGGCCGCCCGCCGCGACACGCCCAGCACCGAGGCCAGCTCCGCCACCGCGAACTCATCCCACCCCGCCGGCATCCCCGCATCGCCCGGGACGCAGCCCGGCGCCGGCCGGCGCCGGATCAGCTCGGCCACCGCGGCGTACTTGCGCGCGGAGGCGTGCGCCTCCACCCGGTCCCACGCGGCGATCACGCCCAGCAGCTCATCATCGGCCGCGCCCGGATACCGGTCATCCTCGCCGGCGGCGTCGGCGGCGAACAGGCCCAGGACCGCGCCGCCGGGAGCGGTATCGAGGTCCCGGCCGGAGCCGAACCCGGCCGCCGCAGACGTAAACTCCCCCGGGAACGTGGCCGCCGACCCGGGCATCCCCGGGCCCCGGCGGCCCGCGGCGATCGCGCCCAGCGCCCCGGTCGCGCCCACCCGGGCCGCGTGCGCCGCCGCCCGGGCCTCGTCGGCGGACAGCTCCCGAGCCTCGGCGATCAGCGCGGCCAGCTCCGCGTCATCCAAGTCCGGCGGCGGCCCGCAGTCCGGGTCCTCCAGCTCCGGGTCCTCCGCCAGGTCCGGGTCCTCCGGCTCCAGCTGCCCGGCCGACGAGGCCAGCCGGGCCTCCCACGCCTCGTCGTCCATCCAGTCGGCCCCGGACGGCAGCAGCCGCCACTGCCCACCCCCGGCGCCGTCCCCGTCCCACAGCGGGTCACCCCGGTCACCCGCGGACCACGCCGGACCATGGTCTCGGCCGGGGTCTGGGGGAGCCGGTTCGGAGGACACGCACCACCGTCCGTTCAGATAAACGATCTTGACTTTAAGTGCTTGGAAATACTATGAACATAGTATCTAAAATATGGCTCGAACATGGTCCGACACGCCGATGATCCGGATTAATCTTGCGACGTTCCGGCCAGCTACGCTCGGACCGGGGACGCGAGGTCGGGCATGACGACATCGTGTATCCGGACATCGGACACCCGGACGTCGGACATCCGGACGTCGGACACCCGGACGTCGGACACCCGGACGTCGTACGTGCCGACGCGGGACGTGCCGACTAGTGAGAGGAGCGGGCTGTGCTGGTCGCGTTTTCGGTCACACCGCTGGGGATCGGGGAAGGAGTCGGTGAGGAGGTGGCCGAGGCGGTTCGGGTGGTGCGGGAGAGCGGGCTGCCGAACCGGACCGACGCCATGTTCACGACCATCGAAGGCGACTGGGACGAGACCATGGCGGTGGTCAAACGGGCGGTCGAGGCCGTCGCCGCGAGGGCGCCGCGGGTCAGCCTCGTGCTGAAGGCCGACATCCGGCCCGGCGTGACCGGAGCGCTCACCGCGAAGGTCGAGGCCGTCGAGCGCTACCTTCAAGCCTGACCCTGGCGAGGGGACTGTCGCCGGGGAGCCGGAGGACTGTCTGGGGTCACGGCACGCCGAGCAGGCGCAGGATCGCCGTGGTACCCGCGGCGGCGATGACGACCACGAGGAACGGGGCCTTGCGCCAGGCGAGCACGCCGCCGACCAGCACCCCGGCGGGGCGGGCGATACCGGCGAAGCCGTGGCCCCTGGTCAGCGCCGTGGTGGCGACGAGCGCGGCGAGCATGACCACGGCGGCGGCTTCGAGCAGCTGCTCGGCCCGGGGTGGGAAGGTGATCCGCTCGCGCAGCACCCGGCCGGACAGCCGGCAAGCGTACGTTCCGGCGGACAGCGTGAGCATGCCGGCCACGACCAGCGTGCTGTCCTTCACCGGGTCGCTCGCCTGCGTGTCGTGCAGGCCACCGCCGCGAGGGCCAGCAGGACGGGCAGCCCGGCGGGCAGGAACGGCGCGGTGGCCAGCGCGATGGCGGCCCCCAGTACGGCGGCCCGGAGCATTACCCGGTCCCGGAGGGCCGGGACGATCAGGGCCAGGATCACCGCCGGGAACATGGCATCCAGGCCGAACGCGTTGGTGTCACGGACAAAGCTGCCGATCAGGGCGCCGAGGATCGCGCCGCTCGGCCAGCAGATCAGGACACCGAGGCCGCAGGCCCAGTAGGCGGCCCGCTTACCGGCGAGGTCATCCTGGGCGAGGGCGAAGACCACGCTCTCGTCGTTCATCACGTGGGTGCCGAGCATCCGCCGCCAGCCACGGCCGGTCACGTCGGGCAGGGCCAGGCTGTACGGCACGTGCCTCGCGTTGACGAGCAGGCCGGCCAGGGCCGCTGCGATGGGGCTGCCGCCCGCCGCGATGATCCCGATGAACAGGAATTCCGACGCGCCGGCCAGGACCAGCACGCTCTGCGCCGCGGGAACCCACAGCGGGAACCCGGACGCGACCGCGATGGCTCCGTAGGACAGGCCGATGAACCAGACCGCCAGGCAGGTAAGAGCGATGTCCCGTAGTACGCCGCCCGCTAGAGTTCTGTATATCGAACTCATGGAGTTTATTATGAACACCCACCCTGTCGTTCGTCAAAGCGAACGATCGACTCATATGTCGAACCGAACGCCGCCGGGGGCGCCCCTCGAGCTCATCGCCGCCGCGCTGCGCCGGGAGCGCCGCAGGACCGGGCTCTCGCTCACCGAGGTCGCCCGCCGGGCCGGAATCGCCAAATCCACGTTGTCCCAGCTCGAGTCGGGCACGGGCAATCCCAGCCTGGAGACGCTCTGGGCGATCTGCGTCGCCCTGGACGCGCCGTTCTCCCGGCTGCTCGACCCGCCCCGGCCGCACGTCCAGGTGATCCGGGCCGACGAGGGTCCCACGGTGTCCGCGGCGCAGGCCAACTACCAGGCCACGCTGCTGGCCGCGTGCCCGCCGGCCGGCCGCCGCGATATTTACCGCATCGTGGCCGAACCGGGGCACGCGCGCGAATCCGAGCCGCACATGCCCGGCGTGATGGAGCACGTCGTGCTCAGCGCGGGCCGGGCGCTGGTCGGCGTGGCCGGTGAGCCGGTGGAACTCGGCCCCGGCGACTACATCTGCTATCCGGGCGATGTCCCGCACGTCTTCGAGGCGCTCGAACCGCGGACCTGGGCTGTGATGTTGTCCGAGCACACGTTAGGCGGTCCCGGTTCACTACTCGGGCGGGACGCGCTCGATCAAGGCCGTCAGGCCGGCCTCGTCCAGCAGGTCGGCAGGGCGCGCGGTCTCATCGTCCGCGACGTAGTAGAAGGCCGCTCGCACCGCCTGCACCGGCACGTCCGCGAGCGCCGCCCAGGCCAGACGGTAAGCGGCGAGCTGGACGGAGACGGCGTGCCGTTCGGCTTCTGAGGCGGGCGGGCGGCCGGTCTTCCAGTCGACCACGTCGTAGCCGCCGTCCGGGCCGTCGGCGAACACCGCGTCAATCCGGCCGCGCACCAGCCGGTCGCCGACCAGCGTCTCGAACGGCACCTCGACCGCCTGCGGCCACCGGTCCGCCCACTCGCTCCGCTCGAACCGCGCGCGAAGCTCGCCGAGCTCGCCGTCGTCGGCCGGGTCATCGGTACCCACGTCGAACAGGTCACCATCGTCGATGAGCCGCTGCTGGCCGTACCGCTGCTCCAGCCACTGGTGGAACGCCGTGCCCTTCCTCGCCTGCCGGGCAGGCGGACGCGGCATCGGCCGGCGCACCTGCCGCGCGAGCTCGGCCGGGTCGCGGGCCAGTGACACCAGCGAGGACACCGAGAGCCTGGCGGGCAGCGGGACCGAGATTGCGTTATCGCCCCGGCGCTGTGCGCGCTCGGCCAGCAGCAGGTCCGCGTCCCGGCCCCACGCCGCGACCAGCGCCCGGTCCTCCTCGCCCACCACGTCGGCCGGGGCGACCAGGGGGGCCAGGGGGGCCGGGGGTACCAGGGGGGTTATCTGGGATACGGGCAGTCCCCCCGGTACGGGGGGATCCCGGGGGGTCGTCCCCCTGGGGCCAACGCCACTGCCCCGGGCCAGCTCCGCCTCGACCAGGGCCGCCGCCTCGCGGACCGCCTCGTAGTGCCGTCCGGCCGGAGTCGCCGGCCAGTCCGCCTCATCCACCGAGGCGAGCAGCGGGTTTTCCGCGTCCGGCGGAGGCTCCGGTGCCCACGCGGAGACCCTGGCCACCCCGGACGAGCGCACCTCGTGCAGGAACGGCGAGGGCCCCAGGCGGCACGTGCCGCCCTCGCCCCACCAATATCCCGAACACCCCACCCAGAACGCCGCCCGGGTAGTCGCGACGTACATCAGCCGGCGCTCCTCGGCCAGATCCCGCACCGCGCAGGCCTCGGTGAACGATTCGAGCGCGAGAGCGTCGAGGCCGCGGAGCACGGGCAGGTCGCCCGCGTCGCCCCGCAGGGGGAAGGGAATCAGCCGCGCGTTGTCGGTCCACCGCGTCGACACGCGGGGCCGGGCGGGAAACATCTGGGACCGCTCCCCCACGGCCAGGCCGGGCACGAAGACGGCCGGCCATTGCAGGCCCTTCGCCGCGTGCACGGTGAGCAGCTTGACCGAGTCCGACTCGCCCACCCGCCCGGTCTCCAGCCCGAACTCCTCCTGCTGGGCCGCCGTCAGGTAGGCGAGGAACGCGCCGAGCGTCGGCTCGGCACCCTCGCCGGTGAAGGCGTCGGCCACGTCGGTGAAGGCGTCGAGGTCCGCGCGCGCCGCGACCGGATCGGCGCCCGGCCGCGCGGCGACCTCGATGTCCAGGCCGAGCATGCGCTCCGCCTCCGCGGCCAGGTCGGCCAGGGGCCGCCCGACGTGCGCGCGCAGCCGCCGGAGCTCGCTGGCCAACGCGTGCATCCGGGCGTAGCCGACCGCTGAGTAGGCGCGGTGATCGCCCAGGTCATCGAGCGCCTCGACCAGGCTGCCGGTCTCCGCGGTCAGGTCGGTGATGGCTTCCGCGAGCGCGTCCGCGGGATCGGGCCCGGCCGGGGCAGCCGCAGGGTCGGGCTCGGCGGGGACGGCGGTCCCGGCGGGGGCCGTCTCCGCCGGGGCACGCTGGCGGTCTGCCTCGCCGCGGGCCAGCGCGCGGGCCCGGCGGCCGAGCGCCAGCAGGTCGCGCGGCCCGATCCGCCACCGCGGCCCGGTGAGCAGGCGGGCCAGCGCGTCCGACGCGCCCGCGTCGTGCAGCACCCGCAGCGTCGCCACCACGTCCTGCACCTCGGGCACGGCGAGCAGCCCGCCGAGCCCCACCACTTCCACCGGGACGCCGCGGGTCTCGATGGCGCGGCGCAGCGGCACGAACTGGGATCGCTTCCGGCACAGCACCGCGATGTCCGACGGGCGTACCCCGGCCTGGCGCCGGTCCGGACCCCCTGGCCACGGCCGCCCGTCGGGCGCGCACCCGGGACCGAGCGCGAGCAGCGAAGCGACCTGCGCAGCCACCCACTCGGCTTCGTCCAGGGCCGTGTCCAGCAGGGCGCACACGACCGCGCCCCGCTCCGACCGGTCGGCCGCGGACACCAGCCGGGGCACGTCGGGCGCCTCGTACCGCAGCTCTTGCTGGATGGCCGCCGCGGCGTCGAGCACCTGCGCGGAGTTCCGGAAGCTGGTCGACAAGACCAGCACGGGAGCGGGACCGGAGGGCGCCGAGGCCCCGAAGGGCCGCACCCGGGCCACCACCGGGAAGTCCGCGGTGAACCGTCGCAGGTTCCCCGCGCTCGCGCCGCGCCAGCCGTAGATGGACTGGCACGGGTCGCCGACCGCGGTCACCGGGTGCCCGCCGCTGAACAGCGCGCGGAGCAGCACCAGCTGCGCGTGGCTGGTGTCCTGGTACTCATCGAGGAGGACCACCGGATAACGGGCCCGCTCCCCCGCCCCCACCTCCGGGTGCTTGCTGGCGATCCGCGCCGCCAGCGCCACCTGATCGCCGTGGTCAAGCACCTCGTGCGCCGCCTTGGCGGCCGCGTACCGGGTGACCAGCGGCAAAAGCTGCTCCCTGGCCCGCTGGGTGTCCATTATCTTCCGAACGACCTGGGGTACCCGGCCCGCCAAGGCCTCGAGTTCCGCGGTGAGCCACCCGCCCACGGCGGTGACGTCGCTGGTATCCCGCAGGTGCTCGGCGAGGTCGCCGGCCAGGTCGAGCACGGCCGCGGTCACCGTCTGCGGGGTCCAGATGATCTCGTCCATGGGCCCGTCGTAGGCCGCCACGATCCGCGCCGCCAGCTGCCAGGCCATCGCGGGCGTGATCAGCCGCATGGACGGCTCGAGCCCCTCGCGCAGGGCGTTGTCGCCGACCAGCCGGGCCGCGTAGGCATGATAGGTGCCGATCACCGGATCCCCGCCGAACGGGTCCTCGACCGGCGCCGCGGCGGCCGGCCCTGCGCCTCCCAGGCCCTCCCGCCGCAGTCGCTCCAGCCGGGACCGCACCCGGTCGGCGAACTCGGCCGCCGCCTTCCTGGTGAAGGTGAGCCCCAGCACGCGGTCCGGGCGGACCATCCCGTTGGCCACCAGCCAGACCAGCCGCGCCGCCATCGTCTCGCTCTTACCCGAGCCCGCGCCCGCGACGACCGCCAGCGGCCCGAGCGGCGCCGCGATGACCGCCGCCTGCTCCGGGGTCGGCTCGGGCAGCCGCAGCAGCCGCGCGAGCTGCGCCGGGCTGTACGTGGCCGGGGTCACCCCATCATTCCAGCAGAGGCCACCGACATTCCGCACTGTCTACCGGCGGCGAGAGCCCGGCGATCCGCGGGGGGGTCCGCCGGACTGTGCTGGCCGTTAGTTCGGCGTGGGCGGCGGGACCTGCCGGAAGCCGGTCGGGACCGCCTCCTTCAGCTCGGCCAGGTGGGCGGAGGTCGGGGGCAGCCACTGGAAGTAGTTCCGCAGCGGCCCGATGGTCAGCTGGATCGGCAGGTACGTCGCCGGGTTCACCAACAGCGTGGGCTGGCCCCGGTCTCCGGTTATCTTGATGGCGTCAATCCCGTTGATCACCTGATGGCCGACCACCGTGTAGGCGCCGCAGGCCAGCTGGGACCGGATGAAGGCCGGCCAGCCATTGCCGGGACCGGCAGAGAGCTGGATCGAGTTCGCGGCGCAGCCAGCCGACCTCGGACCGGCGGCCGTCTTCGTGGCGGTCCACCAGGTACGGTCGGTGTAGATCACCACGGTCTCCGTCACCGAGCCCTTCGCGACCGAGACTCGCATGTCGAAGACGTGCTGCCCGCTCGGGCCGTAGGCGGAGTACTTCTGGGCGCCCTGGTAGGCCCAGTGCAGCACGTAGGCGACGCTCCACGGCGAGCCCTCGCGGCCGATTGTGGTCCCGCCCCTCGTTGTGGCATCGCCGCTCAAGCCGCCGACTACCGGCTCGAGGGTCAGGCCGGGCGGGAACACGAGGCGGTTGAGGCTGATCAGGTTGTCAACGTTCGCGGGCGCTAGGGCGCTCTCCACCCGCTTCAGGACATAGGCGGTGGTCTGCGCAGGCGGCGCTGGAGCCGAGCCGGGCGCAGGAGCCGAGCCGAAGGCCCCCGCGGCCCCGGCTATGGCTACGGCGCCGACGGCCAGCGCGGTTGCCGTCCAGGCTGCTACCGCGACACGGAGCGTAGTCCGGCGCCTCTGGTAGTGCCGGTAGGCTCTCAGCGCCAGCCCTCGCGGAACGTAGATGTCCCTGGTGAACCGCTCCATATCGCTGCGCAACTGGTCCGCGAGTTCGATGTTCACGTCGTTTGCTCCCTGGCTGGTACCCGCTCCGCGGCGTCCTGCGGACGGTGGGATTCGCTGAGCTCGCGCAGCCTGCGCAGCCCCCGTGCGGCCGCGGACTTGACCGTCCCGACCGAGCAGCCCAGGATCCGGGCCGACTCGGCTTCGCTCAGCTGCTCCCAGTAACGCGCGACGATTACCGCGCGCTGGCGCGGCGGCAGCTGCAACAACAGCCGCACCAGCGAATCGCGCACCTCCACCTCGGCGAAAGGATCAGCAGCATCGCCGAGGCCGGGCCGCAGCAGCCGGAGCTGTCTTCGCCACGCGCTTTGCTGCCGCCAGCGGTCGGCGGCGAGGTGGTACAGCGTCCGCCGCAGGTACCCCTCTGGGTCTCCCTCGATGGTGTGCCAGCGCCCGAGCAGTCGCTCGAGTGCCGCCTGCAGGAGATCCTCGCCCGCCTCCTTGCTGCCGGTCAGCAGGACGGCGGTGCGAAGCAGGTCGTCACCGCGATCGGCGAGGAACAGCTCCAGGTCCGCGACGGCTCGCCCGGGCTCCATCTGGTCAGGTCCCTCCTCTCGCCAACCAAGTACGGAGCAGACGGCCGAAAAGTTGCCTGGCGCGGGCACGCCGAGGAAAGTACCCGGCCTCCAGCTGGCGCAGCAAAGGCCGGAACTGGCGTGCGGCGGGCGACGTTGAGACAGTGACACGGATGGGAGGCACCGTGGAACGGGCGGAGCTGGATCAGATTTCACGGGCGATTGACCACGAGGTAAAGGAACACTTCCCCGACGGCACGGTGCAGCGGGCCGTGCTGCTGCAGTACGGCGACGACCCGGTGATCGAGCCGGGCCAGCTGATGGTGCGGGTCTTCCTTCCGCCGCCGGACGGGCCGGAGGACTACGGGCCGGCCCTGGCCAGCTGGCAGGACAGCCACCGGACCGGGATGGACGAGATCCGGCGCGAGCTCTCACTGCGGCTCCCGTCGGCCAGGCTGCTCGAGTTCACCTTCGATGACGCCAGCATCACGACACCCCGGATCGTGATGCCCGACGACGGTTCGCTGGCCAGCGAGCAGATGTCCGGCCGGGAGATCGTGACGACCGCACTATCTCTGCTGCGCGCCAACTACGTGATTCCCGAGGTGGCCGAGCGGACCGCCGCCGCGATCGAGGCGAGGCTCGAGGCCGGCGAGTACGACAACCTGGACGAGATCACGCTCACCGAGCTGCTCACCACCCACCTGCAAGAAGTCTCCGCGGACAAGCACCTGCGAGTGCGGCTCGGCGGAGGCCCTCCACCCCGCCCTGGCCCCGAAGGTGAACGGCCCAAGGAACCCGAGGACCGCGAGGCCAGGCGGCTGGCCATGCGCCAGATGGGGCGGCTGGACAACTTCGGCATCCACCGGGTCGAGCGGCTGGATGGCAACATCGGCTACCTGGACCTGCGCCGGGTGCCTGTCCCGGCCAACGCGGGCCCGGCCATCGCCGCGGCGATGGAGCTCGTGGCCGGGACCTACGCGCTCATCATCGACCTGCGGCACAACGGGGGCGGCTCGCCGGAGGGGGTGGTCTTCTGGTGCAGCTACCTGTTCGACGAGCATCCGACCCATCTCAACGACATATTCCATGCGGATACCGGCGAGACCAGGCAGTTCTGGGCGTTGCCTTACGTGCCGGGCACCCGCTACCTCGACCGTCCGGTCTACGTGCTGACCAGCAGCCACACCTTTTCCGGCGGCGAGGACTTCTGCTACACCCTGCAGGCGCTGGGCCGTGCGGCGGTGATCGGCCAGACCACCGGCGGCGGCGCCCACCCGACTCGCCCGTTCCCGATCAGCCCCGCGGTGCACATCGCCATCCCGTTCGCGCGTTCGATCAACCCGGTCACCGGAACGAACTGGCAAGGCACCGGAGTGGTACCAGATATCGCGGTGCCGGAAGCCGAGGCTTACGACGTCGCGTACGGTCACGCGCTGCGGCACGTGCTGGCCAGGGACGACCTGCTCCGGCCCATCGCGGACGAGGCCCGCAACGCGCTCGCCGCGCTGCCCGCCACGGCCCAGGGCTGACGGCGGCCGGGTGGCCGGCCCGGTCCTGGTTTCGTTATGTTCGGCACAGGGATGACCTGACCGGAAGGGGCGGCCATGGCCGGCGTCGCGGCGGATAGCGAAGCATTGCCCGGACCGACGGCGAGGCTCCGCGGGCGGCGGCGCGCGGCCGGGATATACGGGTCCATCATCACCGCGGCGATCCTCGCCGCCGGCGGGGGCTTGCTGCCGACCGATGCGCTGGTGATCGCGGTCGTGGTCGAGCTGATCGTGTACTGGCTCGCCGAAGAGTACGCGGAGATCCTCGGCGAGCAGGCGGTGGCCGGGGTGGTGCCGACCTGGCAGGCCATCGGGGAAGCGCTGGCCTCGACCTGGCCGATGGTCACCGCGTCCGCCGCGCCGCTGGCGGCGGTGGTGCTGGCGCGGGTGGCCGGGGCATCAGCCCTGACCGCCGCCAACGCCGGGCTGGTGGTGGCGATCGTGTCGCTGATGGTTCACGGCTGGCTGGCCGCGCGGGCGGCCCAGCTGCGCGGCTGGCCGCTCACCGTGGCCACGTCGATCGCGGTGGGGCTGGGGCTGGTGATGATCCTGCTCAAGGACCTGGTCCTCGTCCACCTGCACCACTAACCCATGACCATGGGGGCGAGGTAAGGGGTGACCTGTTCGCCTTCGGGGTGGACCGGGCAGCAGGAGGCGACCGGGCAGGTCCGGCAGCCCGGGTTGACCCGGGCCTGGAAGACGGGCCCGGCCATGCCGGCCGCGACGGTCTCCACCAGGTCCTTCGCCCAGCCCGGCTCCGGGTCGTCGGCCAGCGCGCCCTGCCGCTGCACCTTGGCCCGCGCGGCCAGGCCGGCCTTGCCGACCTGGACGAGCTCCGCGCCGCCCGGCTCGGCCAGCCCCAACCGCTCGAACGCGCCGAGCAGCACGGCCAGCTGGTAGACACCCAGCTGCGGGTGCCGGTCAAGCTCGTCCTCGCGCGGCGCGCTGGTCCCGGTCTTCAGGTCGACGACCACCGCACGGCCCTGGTCATCGGCCTCCAGCCGGTCGACCCGGCCGGTGATCTCCACCTGGCCGATCCGGACCTTGAGGGCCTCCTCCACCGCGACGAGGTCGCGTGGGTTCGCCGCGTGCCAGTCGAGGAACTTGCGCACCATGCGTTCGGCCAGCGCTCGCTGTTTGGCGCTGTACCAGGCGCTGCCGAAGTCCAGGTGGTGCCAGATCTCGTCGATCCGGTCAGCCACGTCCCGCTCGCTCGCCCCGGCGGCGGCCACCACCGCCGCGGCGTGAATCACGGTGCCCAGGTGACGCAGGACGTCCGGTCGTCCCGCGCCGACCGCCGCCTCGAGCAGCCAGCGCAGGCCGCACCTGGTGAACGACTCGACCTGAGACGGGGAGAGCCGGACGGTCTCGCCGCCGGCCACGATCGGGCCCGCGTCGGACAGTTCGGTCAGCGCGTACCACTCCCGCGGGTGGGCGGCGCGGACCCCGGCCGCGGCGAGCCTGGCCAGCTGGGCCGCGGCGGCCTGCCGGACCGCCTGCGCGCGGCTGGCGTCGGCGGCGGCCCGGCGCAGGTCGGCGACCAGGGCGGGCATGGACAGCCAGCGGTGGACCACGCTGCCGCCGCCGAGCCGCTGGATCGGGATGTCATCGCCCGCGAGCTCGGTCAGGAACCTGGACGGCCGCTGATCGGTGTCCTCGCCGCCCGCCGCGGTGACGACCAGCAGCCGCCGCGCCCGGGTGACCGCCACGTAGAACAGCCGGCGTTCCTCGGCGAGCAGCCTCGCGGCCAGCATCGCCGCGTCTACGTCCGCGCCCAGGTCGCCGCCCGGCCCCGAACCGGGCCGCGCCGCCTCGGCGAGCTCGCCCGCGCCGAGCACGGATCCGCGCAGCCGCAGGTCCGGCCAGGTCTCCTCCTGGACGCCCGCGACCACCACGACGTCCCATTCCAGGCCCTTGGACCGGTGCGCGGTGAGGACCCGGACGCAGTCGTCGCGGACCGCACGTTCGGCCAGCGTGTCGCCGACGATCTCCTGCCCGGCCAGGCTGTCCGCGAACAGGCCCGGCACGCCCGGCGGCATGGTGTCGGTGAAGTGCGCGGCCTTGTCGAACAGGGCGAGCACGGCGTCCAGGTCTCGGTCGGCGGCCGCGCCGGCCGGGCCGCCCGCCGCGGAGGCCTGCTGCCACTCCCGCGCGAGCCCGGATGCGTCCCAGATGGCCCACAGGACCTCTTCGGCGCTGCCGCCGGCCGCGATGGCGGCCTTGGCCACCGTGAGCAGGCGGGCGACTCGCCGGGCCGGCCCGGCCACGCTGGCGGGAAGCGCGATCAGGTCTCGCGGGTCAAGCAGGGCGCTAGCGAGCAGGTCACCGCCCCGGTCACCGGTCCCCGGGCTGCCAGGGTCACTGAGGCTGTCAGCGGCGCGTTGGCTCTCGGCGCTCCGCGCGCTCTCGGCGGTCTTCTTGCGTGGCTTCTTGGCGGCCCGAGGGTTCTCCGGGGTCGTAGCGCCGGCGTCGGCGAGCAGCTGAAGGGACCTGCGCAGGCGGCGCAGGCCGAGGGCGTCGGTGCCGCCGAGCGGACCGCAGAGCAGCTCGGCGGCGGTCTGGTCGTCGAGCGCCGCCGGCCGCAGCGCGCAGCGGAGCAGCATGAGCAGCGGCCGGGTCCCCGGCTCTTCGGCGAGGGGAAGCTCATCCCCGGCCACCGTGACCGGGACTCCTGCCGCCGTCAGCGCCCGCCGCAGCAGCGGCACCTGCCTGGCCGCGGAGCGCACCAGCACGGCCATCGACGACCAGGCCACGCCGTCCGCCAGGTGGGCCCGGCGCAGCGTGTCGGCAACCAGGGCCGCCTCCTGGGTGGAGCTGTCCGCTACCAGGATGCGGACCTCGCCCGCCGGGATCCCCGGAACCGGGATGAGATCCCGGTGACCCGCCGACCCGCCGGATGCGGGCGTGGGCGGGGCGACGGGGCTTGCCGGGGCGACAGGGCTTGCCGGGGCGACAGGGCTTGCCGGGGCGACGGGGCCGCGGGGCAGCCGGCGGGCGACCCGGCGGGAGGCGGCGAGCAGGACCGGGCCGCTGCGGCGGCAGGTGCGCAGCGGGATCACCGGCGCCGGATGGCCGGCCGCGGTGCGGAACCGCTCGGGGAACTCGATGAGCGCGCGCACATCGGCGCCGCGGAACGCGTAGATGGACTGATCCGGATCCCCGACCGCGATCAGCTCACGGCCGTCGCCGGCCAGCGCGAGCAGCAGCGACTCCTGGGCCGGGTCGCTGTCCTGGTACTCATCGACGAGGACCACGTCGTAGGCCGCGCGCTCGCGCTGCCTGATCTCCTCGCGGCCGAGCAGGGCGGCCGCGATGCGGACGATCTCCGCGTAGTCGTAGGCGGGTACCGGCGCCAGGTCGAAGCGGGCCGCGTACCGGTCCAGGAACCCGGCCGCCGCCACCCAGTCGTCGCGGCGCCGCAGCTGGCCGAGCTGGTACAGTCCCCGGCCGTCCAGTCCGCGCTCGGCCGCGCGGAGCAGCAGATCGCGGACCTCTTCGGCGAACCCCCTGGTGGCCAGGCCGGGCCGGAGGCCGGCGGGCCAGCGAGCCCCGCCGTCCTCGGCCTCGCCGCGCAGCATGCGGCGGACCTCGAGCAGCTGCTCGGGCGCAGACAGCAGCCTCGGCGGCTCGTCCCCGGCGAGCACGAACTCCCGGCGGGCCAGCGCGTAGGCGTAGCTGTGGAAGGTCATGGCCAGCGGCTCGCGGGTGGTGCGTCGCAGCCGCGCGGTAATGCGCTCGCGGAGCTCGGCCGCGGCCTTGCGGCTGAAGGTGAGCACGAGCACCCGCTCGGGGGCGATGCCGCGGCGCTCGATCCGGTCCGCCACGGCGGCCACGATCGTCGTCGTCTTGCCGGTACCGGGTCCCGCCAGCACCAGCAGGGGGCCGCCGGCGTGGTCCACCACGCGCTGCTGCGCCTCATCCAGGCTCGGTACCGAAGCCGCAGGCAAGGGCCGGCGGACCAGGCGGTACGCGGGTGCGCGGGACTGCTCCATCAGTGTTGCTCCATCACTAAGGATTCCAGCAGACGGCACTGACATTCCGCGACCCGCCGGCCGGGTACCCGGCGTGTCGCGCGATGCGGGTGCGGGCCTAGGACCGGCCGGGCCAGCGGGCGCGGCGCATGTCCACCCGGACGGGCGGGCGGGCCGAGCGGAGCGGCGTGCCCTCGGCCAGGTAGCGGGCCAGCGCCGCCTGCTCGTGACCCGGCGCCGGGGTGCCGTCGGCGTGGATCACCCGCCACCACGCCACCGCGCCGCCGTACACGGACATCACCCGGCCGACCTGCCGAGGACCCGGACCCGCGCCCAGGTACTCGGCGATGTCGCCGTACGACATGACGCGCCCGGCGGGGATCGAGTCCACCACGTCCAGCACGTGGCTGGCGAAGTCGTCGACCGCCGGCGCCTCGTGGTGCCCGGCCGGTTCAGAAGTCATCACGAGTTCCTGCCCAGGGCGGCCAGGCGGGTGCCCGCGACGCCGACCAGGGCCAGCGAGGCCACCGCGAGCAGCGCGAACAGGACAAGCTGGCCGGGTCCGCGCGGGGTCACCGGTTCCTGCGGGACCGCGCGCGGTCCGCCGCCGAAGCTCGCGGTGGCCACGATGCCGATCCTGCCCGGCCGGTCACCGGCCAGCTGCCCGGCCTTGGCCAGCGCCGCGGGCGCGTCCACGATGCCGAATCCGACCTGGCTGTCGTAGCCGCCGGCGGGCCGGTCGGTGGTGGTAGAGGTCAGCGCGGTGGCCACGAGGTTGGGAGCGAGGTCGGGGTACCTCGACTTGATCAGGGCGGCGACCCCGGCCACGAGCGCGCACGCCGGGCTGGTCCCGCTGACCAGCCAGTACTGCCCGTCCCGGCCCTGGGCGGGGACGGACACGCCCGGTGCGGCCACCTGGACGGAGAGGTTGTCGCTGGAGAAGCCGGCCACCGCGCCGCCGGAATCGACCGCACCTACGCTGATCACGCCGGGGTAGTCGGCGGGGAAGGATTCGGGCGCCTGGTCGTCGTCGCTGGCCCCGGCCTGCGCGCCCGAGTTGCCCGCGGAGGCGACCACCACCGCGCCGTGGGAGTAGGCATTCTGCAGCGCCTCCTTGACCGTGCCGCTGGCCGTGCTGTAGCCGATCGACATGCTGATCACCTTGGCGCCGTGCTGCACCGCGTAGTCGATGCCGTCCGCCAGCGACTGCTGGATGCGGGTCTCCTGCTCGTGCTCGTACTGGCCGTAGTGCGGGTCGGCCCGGTCGGGGATCACCCGGATCGACAGGATCGTCGACTTCGGCGCGATGCCGATGATCCCGCTGCCGCCGCCGTCATGGCCATGGCCCGCGACCAGGGACGCCATCCAGGTTCCGTGTACGCCCCAGTCCGGGTCGGACGGCCGGGTGTCCACGCCGGTGAAGTCGGGGCCGGTTATGACCGTTCCGGCCAGGTCGCTGATGTACGGGTTCACGCCGCTGTCGATCACCGCGACGGTCACCCCGGCGCCCTGACTCAGCTGCCACGCCGCCGGAACGTCCATCGTGTCCAGGACCCACTGCTGGTTGTTCCGGATGGTGTCGGTGCCGGCCAGGCCCGCGCTGACCGCGGCTCCCGAACCCGCCTGCCGCACGGCCGCGCCTGCGCTGCCGGGCAGGACGGCGGGCGAAGCGACCCAGAAGATCGTGGCGCACAGCGCCGTCAGCACCGCGGTCCGGCTCAGGCTCAGCATCCGGGCGCTCCCGGGCAGTGCGGCGCGGCCGGCCGAGCCGCCAGCGTGTTCGCGACCGAGTGGGCGACGCCGCTGGCCAGGCTGGTCATCTCCCCGTAGGAATACTTGTCTTCGGATACGACAACATGCGGCCGCCCGTCCGCGTACCCGGCGGCGTACATGACCAGATAGGGTCCGGCGGGGAAGCTGCTGGAGATCTGGCGGCTGTAGTCATACCGCGCAGCCGCTGGACCGTGGAACCTAACCACCAGGACACCTGCTGCCAGCCGGTCAGTTCCGGCGGCGCCGAGCGCCACGGCGAGCTGCGGCCGGGACAGGCCCTGGTAGGCACTGACCGCCGCGGCGGTCGTGGGGAAGACGGCGACGCCGACGGTCATGATGTAGCTGCGGGTGGCGTCGACGTAGGTCGCGCGCAGCACGGCCTCGCACCCGCCGTGCCGCAGCACCGCGGCGGCGGCCGTGGTCACCCCCTCGGCGCAGTCCGACTGCGGAGCGATGCCGACCCGCAGCGCGTCCACGTTCAGCGACGTGGCGTCCTGGAGTACCGCCGCGGAAAGCTGGTACGTGACCGAGGCGGGGAAGATGTGCCCCGCGGCCAGCGTCCGCCACCGGCCGGAGATCTCCCACGCCTCGATCTGCTGCCGCTGCGCGGCGGTGAACTGCCTGGGCAGCACCTGGATGGCCAGCCCGGTCAGGGACACGGCCAGCCCCACCAAGCCCAGCACGAGGGCGATGAAGGCGGTCAGGCGGCGACGCCTGACGCCGCGCCGAGAGGGCTCGCCGCGTGCCTGGGGGTCCGCCGTCACAACAAAGATGGTAGGGCTTGATCCGGGCGCCATGGCGAGACCGCCTGATCCGGCCCCGCCGCGGGGCGGCCGCGGTGTGCCACGCCGACGTCCCGTTCCTGTGCGACATCCAGCGCGGCATCACGGTGGCGCCGGAGGCGCCGTACACCGAGGTGCCCGAGTTCCTGGCCCAGAACGCGGAGCTGATCCCGGCGGCGCTGGACACCTTGCGGTACGTGGACTGCGCGCTGCTGGCCCGCCGGATCACCGCGCAGTGCCTGCTCAGCGTGGGGCTGATGGACATGACCTGCCCGCCGTCTACCGTGTTCGCCGCGGACAACGAGATCACCGCGGGCAAGGACATCTCGGTTCACCCGTTCACCGGTCACGCGGTACCCGCGGCGCACGTGGAGCGCCAGCTCCGCCACCTGCGGGAGATCCTCCGGTTACCCCGGCGGCCGTTGAGGGAAATTTGACGGTGTCGCCTCCGGGCCGTTCGGAATGATAAATGTCATTTAGGCCACGGAATGGCGACGCTACGGACAACGGCCGGCAATTAGCCTGGCCAGTCAGGCGGCGCCGGGTTTCCGGGCGGCTACGGCCCACCGGACCCTTATTTCGACTCTTTACCCTGCCTAATTTCCTGCGATAAGATCCACGCCCAGTTGACCCCTGATGGTCTACTCCCGCGAAGCGGGCGCGGGAAGGGTCTGGCGATTTCTGCGTCCGCGAGGCACAGGGGGTGCGCCAGCCTGACCTGAGGGGTTTATCGATGAAGAAAAGACCGATTGCACGATTGGCACTTGGCGCTGCTGCGGCCTTGCTGGGGCTGGTCATCGCGCCCGTGCTCACCGCGTCCGCGGCGAGTGCCGCGCAGCTCGGCGGCGGTGGCGGCACGTATGTCTGCACCGGCGGCCCTGTCCCTCCCGGCACCTACTCGACGATGGTCATCAAGGGTGTGTGCTTCGCGCCGGCCGGCACGATCGTCGTCCGCGGGAACCTGACCATCGCACCCGGGGCCCTGCTCGACGCGGTCACCCCGGGTGACCCGGCGCCACCGAACTCCGTCGTCCCGGCGACCGTCCTGATCGGCGGGAACGTCTTGGTGGGGAGCAACGGCGTCCTGGCGCTCGGCTGCTCACCGAACATCTCCTGCTCGAATCCGCCGGGCATCAGCTTCGACCGGGTGGGCGGAAACCTGACCGCCATCAATTCGCAGGCGGTCGTGGTCCACTCGGCCACCATCGGCGGCAACGTCACCGTGCTGGGCGGCGGCGGCGGAGCGGTCGGCGGCGGTGGTTCGGGCGGATGCTTTAATCCTTCCGCTCCCATTCCAGCGCCGTGGTCCGAAGCTCCCGGGCTGGTCGCCGGCGGCCCGCAGTACACCGACTTCGAGGACAGTTTCATCGGCGGCAACCTGACCATCATCGGCCAGCAGACGTGCTGGATGGGGTCGCTGCGCAACCAGGTCCGGGGCAGCCTTACCTACGCCAAGAACGTGACGAGCGACCCCGACGGCATGGAGATCGTCAACAACCTCATGGGCGGCAACATGACCTGCCTGAACAATGACCCGGCGGTGCAGTACGGCGACAGCGGTGCGGCCCCGAACCTGGTCGGCGGGCTCGGGATCGGCGAGTGCGGGTTCAACGTCACCCTGCCCAACACCGGGGAGAGTGAACAGGTCACCGTCCTTGAGCACATCACGGTCAGCCTCCGGAGCCTGAAGACCTACTCCGGCACGCACACGGTTACCAAGAAAGTCGAATCGCTGCCGACCGTGACGACGGATTCGGGCTACAAAATCAAGGCCGACCTGAACGACTTCGCGCTGGCCGGAACTGGCCTCACCGGCTCGGGTACCGTCGACCTCACCCAGCCGCCGGGATCAACGGGCGAGGCGCTCCTGGCCACCGTCTTCGGCGGTGGATCGAGGTCGTTTATCGCCTACGACAACTGCGATACTTGCAGCTTCGGCGGACAGACCGGATCAACGACAATCCGGTTCTACGGGACCACGTCGAAGGGCGTGACCTTCGGCACCTTCCTGGTCGTGGCGGGCGGAACCGGGGTCGGACTGCCGACCCTGGCTGGCTGGGGAACGTTCACCAGCGCCGGTCAGCCGGCCGGAACCTGGAGCCTGGTCGAGCACCTCAGGAACACCTAAGTCCCGCGGGCGCACAGCTTCGTGCGCCTGCGGCAGACGGCCGCGGGGATGTCCGGAGTGCTAAGGAACTTCGGACATCCCCGTGTCCATGCGGCGCCGCAGAGGTCAGCCCGCAAGGACCGCTGCTTACCGGGGTCCCAACAGGTCTTCAGGGGCTTACGGGGCTCAGTCGCTGATGACTACCCGGTTGGTCAGCGTCCCGATGCTCTCGATCGTGACCGAGACCTCGTCTCCGTCGGTCAGCGGCCCGACCCCGGCCGGCGTCCCGGTGAGCAGGACGTCCCCCGGCAGCAGCGTCATCACCTGGCTGACGTACGCGATCAGCGACGGTACGTCCCACAGCAGCTCGGAGGTGCGGGCCTGCTGGCGGACCGTCCCGTTCACGGTGGTGGTGAGCTCAAGGTCGGCGGGGTTGGTCCCGGTCTCCATCCACGGGCCGAGCGGGCAGAACGTGTCGAATCCCTTGGCCCGGGTCCACTGCCCGTCCCTGGCCTGCAGGTCCCGGGCGGTGACGTCGTTGGCGCAGGCGTAGCCGAAGATCACCTCCTCGGCCCGCTCCCGGGGCACGCCGCGGCAGAGCCTGCCGATGATGACCGCGAGCTCGCCCTCGAAGTCGACCCGCTCGGTGATCTTCACCGGGTACTTGATCGCGTCCCCGGGCCCGGTCACCGACGTGGACGGCTTGAGGAACAGCACCGGCTCAGGCGGCGGGGCGCCGCCCATCTCCCGCGCGTGCGACGCGTAGTTCCGGCCGGCCGCCACCACCTTGCTCGGCAGCACCGGCGCGAGCAGCCTCACCTCCGCCAGCGGGTACCGGTCCCCGGTCAGGCGGACGCCGCCGGGATGCACCCCGAACGGGTGCCCGTACAGTTCCGCGATCGTCAGGCCGGGCCCAGCGCCCTCCACCACTCCGTACGCGACTCCGTCGCCCTTGGCGAATCTCGCGATACGCACGCCACTCCTTTGATTGACCTGCCGCAGGCCTCAGCTACTGCTGGTAACTCTCAACTTCACCGACCGGCCGGGCTATCGCTTCGTTCGGGTTCTCCCCGAACTCCCGGCGGGCCCGCCGCTGCCGCAGCAGGTCCCAGCACTGGTCGAGTGCTTCTTCGGTCGCGCGCAGCTGCTCCCGCTCCCGGGCGCCGCTCAGCTGACCGGCGGCGTACTGCTCGCGGAGCTTGTGCTCGGTCTGGATGAGGTCATTGATGTGCGCCAGGATCTCCTTGTCGTCCATGCCCCTACCGTAAGTCCCTGACCGTCCCGCCGGGGGCCGGGGTCTTATTATGAGCCCGAACGGGCACCGGTTCGGGCGCTGGTCCAGCTGTCAGCCAACCGGGGCGAACCGGACATCATGGGTCTGGTCGGCGGACCTCGCAAAGCCCAGCAGGCGGGCGCCCTCGGCCGCGATGGCTTCCTCGTGGCGGGCGGCTAGCGGCAGGAATGGCTGGATATGCAGGACAGCGTCGCCCCTGCCGGTGGTGATCCGCCAGTTGGCCTGCCACTGGCCGTCGACCAGTAGCGTGCCCGTGTTCGCGCCGTTGCCGGGCGGCAGCGGGACCGGCCGGCGGTGCGGGATGACCCGGCTCCGGTCGGCGAAGGACAGCAGCAGGTTGTCGTACTCGGGCAGGAAACGGGGCGGGGCCGGGACGTCCGGGTCCCCCGGATCCGGCCGCGGCGCGTCGGGCAGGTCGAGGAGCCCGGCGCCGTCCGGGCCGGTGAACGTGCGCAGCCGGGTGCCGAGGCGGTCGGTCACCTCGCGCAACCGGGACAGGCCGGACCAGGCCTGGATGTCGTTCACGCTGGCCGGCCCGTAGGCGGCCAGGTACCGCCAGACGAGGCGCTCCAGGGCCCGGGCCGGATCGGGCCCGGACATGCGCCGGCCGTCCAGCCACGCGTCAGCCAGCAAGAAGGTGGCCTGCCCGCTCTCGCCCCACAGGCCGCGCGGCGGCACCTGGACCAGGTACAGCAGGTGAGTGGCCGCGTAGGCCAGCGAGGCCGGGTCGTGGCCGGGCCAGCGCACGGCCAGCCGCCCGGCGAGCTGTCCCCGGGTGAGCGGGCTGTCGGTGAGCATGGTTCTGGCGACCGAGCGGAGCTCGGCCAGGTCGACTCCGGTCAGGTTCCGGCCGAAGTTGCCGGCCAGGGCGCGCTCTCTCACCGGCTGGAACAGCGGGCGGAAGGCGACGAAGTCCTCGGCGGTCACCAGGTGGACGGTGTTGCGCATGAGGTGGGCACGCACCACGGCCCGTTCGGTCAAAAGGTCTTTCAGATCTTGCTGGCGGAAGCCGGCCAGCCTCGTCCACAGACCGACGTAGGGCGCGAGGGGGGCCTGGGCCTGCAGGCCGGCCAGGTGCTCGACCGCCTGCCCAGCGGGCCGCGCGGCCCGGCGGAGCAGGAGCTGGCGGTCGAGCGTGGCGCGGTTCAGCTCCACCAGGCTGAGCCGGTCCGGGCCGGGGCCGGTCAGCGGAGTTTCCCGGAGAAGGCGGGCATGTCCTCGGTGAGCATCAGGGGCGTCCTGGGTGGCCGCCGCGGTCGTACTCGTTCCAGGACACGATGGTGGCATGGTCGCGCCCGGCGAAGCGGCGCAGGGCCTGTTTTGGCCGGCACTGCGTTCAGCCGAGGGCCGCTGCGGTGGTTTCGTCCGCGGGGTAGAACGACTCGATGGCCAGTTCCTGGACGGTGACGTCCATCGGCGTGCCGACCGTGGCGGTGATGCTGATGAAGGACAGCTCCTGGCCGTCGTCGCTGCGGTAACGCAGCGGCACCACGACGTCGGTCGCCCTGGGCGGGTGGCTCTGGCCGCCCGGGTAGGCGGCCAGCTCGTCGTGCAGTTCGGTGAGCCGGGCGTCGCCGGTGGCTTCGGCCTGGCGGTGCAGCCTGGTGAGCAGGTGCGCGCGCCACTCGGGGAGGTTCACGATACGCGGGGCCATGCCGTCCGGGTGCAGGCTCAGCCGCAGCACGTTGACCGGCGGTGTCAAGAGCGCTGCTGCGACCTGGCTGGTGAACACGGCGATGCCGGGATTGGCGTCGACCAGTTCCCACCAGCGGTTCACGACCACGGCCGGGTACGGCTGGTGGCCGGCCAGCACCTGCCGCAGGGCATTGCGGACCGCCTTTAGCTCCGGCTCGGCCAGGCCGCGTTCGGAGTAGGCCGGCGCGTACCCGCCTGCGAGCAGCATCGCGTTCCGGTCGCGCAGCGGCACGTCGAGATGCTCGGCCAGGTGCAGGATCATCTGGCTGGTCGGCTTCGAGCGCCCGGTTTCGACGAAGCTCAGGTGCCGGGACGAGACGTTCGCCCGGATGGCGAGATCCAGCTGGCTGAGCCGCCGGCGCTGCCGCCACGATCGGAGCAGGTCCCCGGCCTGCGGTCGGGCTTCGGTTGGCGTACGCGGCGTCATCTCGGTGAGCTTATCCGTCTTCGGCGGGCACCGGCATTACCTCCGAGGTAATTGCTGCGCTTACCCGGCGTCGGCGAGGATCGACGCGTTGATCAAAGCCGTACCCGAAGGGACATCCGATGCAGGAGATCGCCGAGCGTTACATCGCCACCTGGAACGAGACCGACCCGGGGCTGCGCCGCGGGCTCATCGACTCGCTCTGGGCGGCGGACGCCAGCTATACCGACCCGCTGGCCGACGTGCACGGGCGAGCGGACATTGACGCCACCATCGCCGCGGTGCAGCAGCAGTTCCCCGGCCTGGTCTTCCGGCTCGGCGGGCCGGTCGACGCGAACCACAATCAGGCGCTTCACCTGGCACCTCGGGCCAGACGGGGGCGAAGCGATCGTGATCGGGTTCGACGTCGTCGTCCTGAACGGCGAGGGCCAGATCCGCAGCGTGCACGGCTTCCTGGACCAGGTGCCCGCCGCTGCCTGAGCCCGGCCCCCGGCCCGGCCCCCCGCCCCCGGCCCCGGCCCCCGGCCCTCGGGCCGGAGCCGCGCTGATCGTGGATCGTTATCCTTGCTATGGGGGCGGGTCCCAGATCGCAAAACATGCGCCCCGCGCGCAGGCTCACCATCGAAGCGACGATGCAGCTCCGACACCCCCGAGGGTAATGGCCGCTCTCCCCGGGCAGGAAGCGGCCCGCACCCGAGTCGGCCAGCGCGGCGGGCTGCTCGAGATCGCGGATTCGGCTTTCAGGGGCAGACGCTTCGGTATGCCGGGCCTGATGGTAGGTAAAAGTCCCACTGAGCGCGTGTGAGGGACTGCTGTACTGAGCTGCATAGACGCGCCGCGGTACCTACGAGGTAGGACACGTCCCACAGCCGCGCCGTGCGGTCGGCGCTGCCGCTGGCCAGGGTCTTGCCGTCCGGGCTGAACGCCACCGAGAGGACAAAGTCGGTGTTGACGCTAAGAGGTTCCCCGATCTGCTGTTCGGTGGCCACATCCCACAACCGCGCCGTGCCGTCCTTGCTGCCGCTGGCCAGGGTCTTGCCGTCCGGGCTGAACGCCACCGACAGCACCCAGTCAGCGTGGCCCATGGGGAGGCCATCCTTCTCGTGCCGGGTGGCCACGTCCCACAGCCGCACCGTGTCATCGGCACCGCCGCTGGCCAGAGTCTTGCCGTCCGGGCTGAACGCCACCGAGTGGACCGCCTCGGGGCGGCCGGTCAGGGGGGTCAGCGGGGCGCCGGTCTGCCGCCGGGTGGCCACGTCCCACAGCCGCACCGTGCCGTCGGCGGAGCCGCTGGCCAGGGTCTTGCCGTC
>Ga0187780_10000763_pt1 | contig 23956 bp, 22 predicted proteins | sample 1015_Q2_SP10_20__FD_132429 | JGI IMG/M metagenome (GOLD analysis project Ga0187780, IMG submission 132429) | Tropical peat soil microbial communities from peatlands in Department of Meta, Colombia - 1015_Q2_SP10_20_MG | ecosystem: Environmental > Terrestrial > Soil > Wetlands > Peat | place... | reverse complement strand
CTCCAAGGCAGTCCACAGTTCGCTCGCATCTTTGGCGCGACGATCCAGCATCGAGGAAACTGACGACAAAGTGCTCGTCAATCACGACTACTTCGAACTGAAAGAAGAGGACAAGTCCGAACCCGCTCGGGCGTTCCTCTTCATGATCGACGCACACTACGGCATTCTCCGGCTCTTCACGGAAGTCTTTGAGAAACAGCTAGCACCCTCTCGCAACCAATGGGACATCCGAATGACGAGCGTCGCTGCGAAGCTCGAAGGGAACAAACTCCGATGGAAGCCGATCATTCTTGCTGACCGTGGGACAGGATCCGAAGCACCAACAGGCGGGGACGGCTCTGCGTGATCTGTCCCCCAGCTGTCCCCCGAACGCGACGATAGGCGACGGTACAAGAGGCACCCTCGCCTATCGAACGGCCCAATGTTTGAGCGGAGTTCTACTGTCGCGTGTTGTCGCTTACCATCGCGTACATGGCCTGACTTGGCTTTGAGGACCAGTCCGACCACCAGGCCGGAGCCGCCCCCGAGCAGGCGCACCGCATGGGCGCGTCGCGGTCAGCCCGTTCGGGCAATCGCATCGATTTCAATTCGCGCTCCCCGGGGGAGCGCCGCGGCCTGGATCGTGGCGCGAGCCGGCTTGTGGCTCGCGAAGTGCCGCGCGTACACCTCGTTCATGGCGGGGAAGTCGCCCATGTCGACGAGGTACACGGTGGTCTTCACGACCGCGCCGAGGCTCGATCCGGCCGCGGCGAGAACGGCCGCCAGGTTCTTGAGCACCTGGTCGGTCTGCTCGGCGGTGGTGCGGCCGACGATCTCGTTGGTGCGCGGGTCGAGGGCAATCTGGCCGGCAGTGAAGATCAGGCCGTCAACGACCACGGCCTGGCTGTAGGGACCGATGGCGCGCGGCGCCTCGTGCGCGGCGACGGCTCTCAACGCGTGATGCGTCATGCCTCGGCCTCGAGCCCGGTCGCGATTCGGTCTCCGAAGACGCGGCGGGCGTTGGCGGTGGTGTGCGTCTCGATCTCCTCGAGGGTCGCTCCGCGAGCCAGCGCGACGGCGCGGGCGACCTCCCGCACGAAGGCGGGCTCGTTGCGCCGGCCGCGGTGCGGCACCGGCGCCAGATACGGAGCGTCGGTCTCCACGAGCAGCCGCTCCAGGGGGCAGGCGGCCATGCGATCGGCGAGCGTCCAGTTCTTGAAGGTGACCATGCCGCTGAAGGAAAAATAGGCACCGATCTTCATTCCCGCATCGAACACCTGGAGTCCGGAGCTGAACGAGTGGAGGACGACGGTCGCCCGTGCCCCCTCCAGGACGGCCGCGACGTCGGCATCGGCGTCGCGGGCGTGGACGACGACCGGCTTCCGGGTCTCGGCGGCGAGAGCCACCTGGGCTTCAAAGGCGCGCCGCTGGGCGGGCCGAGCGGCGTGGTCGTAATGGTAGTCCAACCCCGTCTCCCCGACCGCCACGACGCCGGGGCGCGCGAGCAGCGAGCGGAGGCGCTCGTCCGCGTCCGTCGACCAGGAGTCAGCCTCGTGGGGATGGACGCCCGCGGTGGCGGAAAGCCCCGGACGCCGTTCGGCGAGCCCGGCCGCGCGGGCGGAATCTTCGAGGGACGTACCGATCACGACGACGTGCCCCACGCCAGCGGCGCGCGCGCGCGTGAGGACCGCGTCGCGATCCGCGTCGAACGCCCCGTCGCCGAGATGGCAGTGGGCGTCGACGAGCACCTCACACCGTCGCCTTGGACGCCGGGTCGGGCGCGCCAGCGGGGGCCGGCGTGGTGGCGCGAAACGCCCGCGCGCCGCGCGCGTCCTCCCCGGGCCAGCGCTTCTCGATGAAGAGCAGCACCGGTGCCGCGATGTAGACCGAGGAGAAGGTGCCCGTGAAAATCGCGAAGGTCATCACGAGCGCGAACGGGCGCAACACTTCCCCGGCCAGCGCCACGAGCGCGAGCGTCGTGGCCATCGTCGTGCCGTGCGTCAGGACCGAGCGCGGCAGCGTCTCGTTGATCGACAGGTTCAGGATCTCGTAGAGGTTCTGCCGCCGGAACTTGCGGAGGTTCTCGCGTACGCGGTCGAAGATGATGATCGTGTCGTTCAACGAGTAGCCGACCATCGTGAGCACGGCGCCCACCACGACCAGGCTGACCTCGAGATTGAGATACCGAATGAACGCGATCGTGGTGAGGATGTCGTGCAACGTGGCCAGCACCGCCGCGAGACCGAACCGCCACTCGAAGCGGAACGCGAGGTACACGAGCGTCACGATGAACGAGAAGAAGATGGCGAGGAACGCCTTCCCCTGAAGCTCGCGCCCCACCTTGGGGCCGACCGCTTCCGTGCGCACGATCTGATACTGCCCCGCGCCGATGCCGGCGTCGAGCGCGTGCGCCACCGCCTGCGCGGTCTGCTGCGTGCCACCCCCCTCGATCCCGCGCTCCTCCCCGCCGAGCCGCGCGCGGATGACGAACACGGTGTCCGCGCCGAATGTCTGGATCTCGGCGTCATGAATGCCCGCCGCGTCGAGCGCGCTGCGCACCTGCCCCGTCGTCAGGGCCTGCCGCGTCTGCACCTGCAGCAGCGTGCCGCCCGTGAACTCGATGCTGTAGTTCAGGCCGTGCACGAAGAACAACAGGAGCCCCGGGATGATGATGGCCGCCGTGAGGCCGTACGCCACACGGCGCCATTTGATGAAGTCGTAGTTCGCGTTCGCGAAGAGTCGCAGCATCAGACGCTCAGGGTGACCATGTCCGGCCGCCGCTGCAGCCAGATCATGTAGAAGGTCCGGACGACGAAGACGGCGGTAACCATGGACGCAGCGATGCCGATGATCAGCGTGATAGCGAAGCCCTGCACCGGGCCCGTGCCGACGAGATAGAGAATGAAGGCCGTGAGCGCCGTGCTCACGTTGGAGTCGATGATCGCGCTCATCGCGTGCTGGAACCCTTCGTCGACGGCGGTGCGCACGAGTTTCCCGTGCTGCAGCTCTTCGCGGATACGCTCGAAGATCAGCACGTTCGCGTCGGTCGCGATGCCCACCGAGAGCGCGAGCCCCGCGAGTCCGGGCAGCGTGAGGGTGAAGCCGAATCCGGCAAGCCCCGCGAGCGTGAAGAGCGCGTACAACGCGAGCGCCAGCACCGCCAGCACGCCCGAGAGACGGTAGTACACCACCATGATGAGCACCACCATGATGACGCCGACGACGCCCGCGCGAATCCCGTCGGCGATCGAGTCGTGGCCGAGGGACGGACCGATCGTCCGCTCCTCGACGATCACGAGCGGCGCGGGAAGCGCGCCGGCCCGCAGCACGAGCGCGAGATCGTTCGCGTCCTGCAGCGTCTTGTTGCCCAGCTCGATCTGGCCCCGCTGGCCGATCTCGCTCTTGATCACCGGCGGCTCGCCCTGGACCCGCCCGTCGAGGATGATCGCCATGTAGTCGTTGACGTGCCGCGCGGTTTCGCGCTCGAAGATGCGGCCCCCGCGGCGCGACAGCACGAAATCCACGACGGACTGATTCGTCATCTGATCGCGTCGCGCGGTCGCCTTTTCGAGCTCCTCGCCCGTGATGATCGGCTTCTCGTCGACCGCGTAGAGCGCCCGATAAGATCGCGCGCCGCGTGACTCGACGTCGGTGCCCCACTTGAGGTCGAGCCCGCGCGGCATGAGGCGCTGGACCTCCGGCCTGCCGAGCAAACTCTCGGCGACGGCGACCTGCTCCTCGGGAACGAGAAACTCGCCGGGGAGCTGGCCCTGATACAGCAGCGCGGTCAACGCGCCGGGCTGCCCGATCCCGGCCGTGTCCGGCGCGGCGGGCGTCTTGGCCTTGGCCTTGCTCTTCGCCTTGGTCGTGTCGCCACCGAAGAGCTGCGACACGGCGCTGGCCGGCCCCGCGGCCGCTGGCGCGTGGACGCCGGCCGCCCGGAGCGCTTTGTCCATCTCCGGCAGCGCGTCGCGAAACTGGTTCTTCATGTCCGTGATGCGGAACTCGAGGAACGCGGTGCGCTGAATGATGCCCTTGGCGCGCGCGGGATCGCTCTCACCCGGCAGCTCGACGATCAGCCGGTTCGCGCCGACGATCTGCACGACGGGCTCTTTGGTGCCGAATTCGTTGATCCGGGTGCGCACGACGCGCTCGGCGCGGCGGATCGCCTCCGCGGGATCGGGCACGGGGCCCTTCGTTTGATCCACTTCGAGGGCGAGGTGAATGCCCCCCTGCAGGTCGAGGCCGAGGCTGATCGGCACCTGACGCACGACCGAATCCTTCATGTGGCCGGCCGCGTCCTCGACCCGGATGGTCGCGTTCGTGGGGATCAGCTCCCACACCGCGAGGAGGATCATGATGCTGATTGTGATCAGCCGCGAGCGAATCTTGCGCATCGCCGTCGTCTCTCAGGGTTGAAGGCTGGCGCGGGCAGCCTCGGCATCCCGCGTCAACTGCGCCACGAGCGCGTCGCGGGAGGGGAACGTCTGTACGTCCCGCAGCCGCCGCACCCATTCGACCGTCACCGTCTCTCCGTAGAGCTCTCCCGCGAATCCGAACATATGGATCTCGAGCGCCCGCTCCGCGATCCCGAAGGTCGGGCGCGGGCCCTGATTCATCATGCCGCCATAGCGCGCTCCCCGCGCGCCGACGCGCACCGCATAGACCCCGTCGGGCGGCAGCAGCTTGCGCGGGTCCGGCGGCGCGAGGTTGATCGTCGGCACGCCGATCGTCTTCCCTCGACCGGCGCCGCGCTGCACTACTCCCTGGATCGCGTACGCCCGGCCGAGCCACCGCTCGGCGTCCTCGAGATCCCCGTGCGCGATCGCCACACGGATCAGCGTCGAGGAAATTGGCTGTCCCCCATCGAGGATCGCGCTCACGACGTCCACCCCGAACCCCGACGCCGCGCCCAGGCGGCGCAGCAGGTCGACGTCCCCGGAGCGTCCCCGGCCGAAGCCGTGGTCGTAGCCGAGCACCAGCTCGCGCATGCCGTAGCGCACGAGCAGCACGTCGCGCGTGAACGCCTCGGGACTCAACCGCGCGATCTCCGCCGTGAACGGCAGCAGCTCCACGCGGTCGACGCCGGTGGCGGCGAGAAGCGCCCGTTTCTCTTCACCCAGGGTGAGGAGCCGCGGGGCGGCCGCCGGGTTCACGACCTCGAGCGGATGCGGATCCAGCGTGATCGCCACGCTTTCGAGGCCGCGCTCGCGGGCGCGCCGCCGCAATTCCGCGAGCACCGCCTGATGGCCGCGATGCACGCCGTCGAACGATCCGACGGTGACCGCCGTCCCCGTCGTCACGATTCCGCGATGACGACGCGGGGCCGGAGGGCATCGCCCTCGCGCTCGGCGACCCCGACAACCTGCCCGCCGGCGAACAACGCCACGGGGCCGGAAGCGTCGACCGCTCCTTCGGCATGCACGGGGCGTCCGTGCATGACGGCGTCGCGCTCGGCCTCGTCCAGGTCTCGGCGCGGCAGGTGCGCCACGAGCGGCGCGGCGTCGCGCACCAGGTCCGCCGTCACTACAGCCGGCGGGACCGCGTCCTCGAGCTGGAACGGGCCCACGGCCGTTCGGGTCAGGGCCGCGAGGTGCGCCCCGCACCCGAGGGCCTCCCCCACGTCGCGCGCCAGGCTCCGAAGGTACGTTCCCGCGGCGACGGTCGCCCGGAACCGCACGTCGGGCAGTGTCACGTCCTCGAGGGACAGGTCGAACACCTCGACGCGCCGGGGCGCGAGCTCCACCCGATGCCCGCGTCGCGCCCGCCGATAGGCGCGCTCTCCGCCGACCTGCACCGCCGAGTAATCCGGCGGGCGTTGCTCATAGGCCCCCCGAAACCGGTCGAGCGCGGCCGCTACCTGCTCCGCGGCAATCCCGCGCCAGGCATCGGATACGTCGACGACCCTCCCCGTCGGGTCGTCGGTCGCCGTGCGCGTGCCGAGACGGATGGTGCCGGCGTACGTCTTGGTCCATGCGCCCGCGAACGACGCCAGCCGTGTGACCCGCCCCACCACGAGCACCAGCAATCCGGCCGCGAACGGGTCGAGCGTGCCGAGGTGACCCACGCGGTTCGTGTCCAGGGCGCGCCGAACGATGTCGACGACGTCGTGGGACGTGGGACCCGCCGGCTTCGCGACGAGCACCACCCCGTTCAGCCGGCATCCTCCTTGAGACGCTTCAGGGCCTGGTCGATGCGCATCGCATGCTCCAGTCCCCGATCGAGCTCGAAGCGCAGCTCCGGGCTCGTCCGCAGGCGCAGCTCACGCGCCAGCTGGGCGCGCAGGTACCGCGCGGCGCTCCCGAGTCCCTCGAGCGTCTGCTCGCGCTCCGCGTCCGTTCCCATGACGCTGACCCGCACGCGGGCGTGCGAGAGATCGGGCGAGAGCTCGACTCCCGTCACGGTCACGAACCCGATCCGCGGATCGCGCACGTGCTCGGTAAGGAACGCCGCTACCGCCTGGCGGATGAGCTCGGCGACCCGCTCGGGGCGGTGACTGGAGCGACGCGTTCCCGTCACAGGAAGCTCGTCGAGGTGTCGATGACGCGCGCCGCCGGCTCTTCGGCCACGAGCCGATCGGCCTCCCGCAGCACCTGCTCCGCATGCCCGCGTTCCGTGCTCACCACGCAGGCGGTCAATTCCGCGCGCTGCCAGAGGTCATGATGCTCGGTCTCGGCCGCCGACACGTTGAACCGGTTGTGCAAGCGATCCTTGAGGCTCTTGACCACGCGTCGCTTGTCCTTGAGCGACTGGCACCCCATCAGATGCAGCTCCCAGGTGATGAGCCCGACGATCACGGCTCATGCGCCCTTGGCGGCGCTCCCGACGTCGAGCGACCGCGCGATTTCCTCCACACGGTACGCCTCGACGAGATCGCCCACCTTGAGGTCGTTGAAGTTCTCGACCCCGATGCCGCACTCGAATCCTTCGCGCACTTCGCGGACGTCGTCCTTGAACCGCTTGAGCGAGGCGAGCGTGCCGTCGTACACCTCGACGCCGTCCCGGATGACCCGCACCCGCGCCGTCCGCGGAATGACTCCGCTGCGCACGAAGCTGCCGCCGATCGTCCCCACCTTCGCGATCTTGAAGAGCTGCCGCACCTCGGCTTCGCCGAGCACGACCTCGCGCTTCTCGGGGGTGAGCAGCCCTTCCATCGCCGCCTTCACCTCTTCGACCGCTTCGTAGATGATGCGATAGGTGCGGATCTCGACGCGCTCGCGCTCCGCCGCGGCGCGGGCGTTCGAGTCGGGACGCACGTGGAACCCGATGATCACAGCGCCCGACGCCTTGGCGAGCAACACGTCGCCTTCGGTGATGGCACCCACGCCGCGGTGCACGACCTCGACCTTGACCTCGGCGGTGGACAGCTGCGCCAGCGCGTCGGCCAGCGCCTCGGCGTTCCCGCCCTGGTCGGCCTTGATGATGATCTTGAGCGAGGCCGCTCCGCTCTCAGCGCGCTCGGCCATAAAGTCCTCGAGCGTCTTCACGCGGCCCGAGCGCCGGTGCTGCGCTTCCCGTTCGAGGCGCTGGCGCTTCTGCGCGATCTCGCGCGCGGCCGCGGCGTCGGCCATGACGAGGAACGCGTCCCCCGCCTCGGGTACGCCCTCGAAGCCAAGCACCTGCACCGGCGTCGACGGCCCGGCCACGTCGACGACCTGGCCGCGCTCGTCGTACATGGCGCGCACGCGGCCCGCGAACTGGCCGCAGATGAAGTCGTCGCCCACGTGGAGCGTGCCGTTCTGCACGAGCACCGTCGCCAGCGGTCCCTTGCCGGGATCGAGCGTCGCCTCGAGGACGGTGCCCTGCGCGTGCCGATCGGGGTTCGCCTTGAGATCGAGCAGCTCGGCCTGGAGGAGGATCTGGTCGAGCAGCTCACCGACGTGCGCGCCGGTCTTCGCCGAGATCGGCGTCGCGAGCGTCGTGCCGCCGAACTCTTCGAGCACGACGCCGTGCGCCAGGAGGTCCTGCTTCACCTTCTGCACGTTCGCCGTGGGGAGATCGATCTTGTTGATCGCGACGACGAGCGGCACGCCGGCGTTCTTGGCGTGCGAGATCGCTTCGACGGTCTGCGGCATGATCGCGTCGTCGGCCGCCACGACCAGCACGACGATGTCGGTGACCTGGGCGCCGCGCGCGCGCATCGCGGTGAACGCCTCGTGGCCCGGCGTGTCGAGGAAGGTGATCGAGCGGCCGTCGGGAAGCGCGACGTGATAGGCGCCGATGTGCTGCGTGATGCCGCCCGCCTCGCCCGCCACCACCGTCGTCTTGCGGATGTAGTCGAGCAGCGACGTCTTGCCGTGGTCGACGTGGCCCATGACGGTCACCACGGGCGGACGCGTCTTCCGCTCCTCCGCACTCTCGGCCTCCGGCTCCGCGGGCGCGGCGGCGACGTACTCCTCCTCCCGCACCGCCTGGAATCCGAATGCCGACGCGATCAGCTCGATCATGTCGAAATCGAGCCGCTGGTTGATCGTCACCATTTGGCCGAGCTCCTTGAAGGCGAAGGAGACGACCTGCGTCGGCGGCACCTTCAGGATATTGGCCAGCTCGGAGACGGTGATGAACTCCGTCACGCGGACGAGGGTCTTCTCGCGCTCCTTCTCCTCGCGGCGCTTCTCTTCCTGGATGTCGCGGAAGCTCGGGCCCTCATCGCGGTGACGCATGCCCTTCTTGCCGACGGGGCCTTTGATCGAGGCGAGGGTGCGCGAGATGTTCTGCGCCACCGCCTCCTGATCGACCATCGATTTGCGTCCCTTCTTGCGCTTCTTCCCCTTCTCGCGCCGCCGCTCTTCGAGGGGAGCGGTGCCCGGAGCCGCTGACGCGACCGGCCGCGGGGGAACGGGGCTCCCCGGTGTCGCGCTGGCGACTGGCTTCGGGCGCACGGGCGTGGGAATGACGGGACGCGGCGGCGCCATCTCGGCGCGGGGCAGCTCCTCGACCACCGGAATGTCCTTGAACAGCGCGGCGGCGCGCTCTTCGAGCGACGCCACCGGCCGCTCTTCTTCTTCCATCGCCTTGGTGGCCTCGAGCGCTTCGCGCGCCTGCTGCTCGCGCTCCGCTTCGAGCGCGGCCTCGGCCTGCGCCTCCGCTTCGGCGGCCGCGACCTCCGCGGCGGTCCGGCGGCGACGCTTGGGGCGGGCGTCGAGCGGCACGGCGGCTTCTTCGGGCGGTTTCGCCACGCGGCGGCGCTTTGCGGGGGCGGCGGGCTCCTTGAGCTTCCGTTTCTCACGCTCCCAGCGCGCGCGCATCAGCGCCACCTGCTCAGGCTTGAGCGGCGTCAGGTGGCTCCGCACGAAGATGTCTTGTTCCTTGAGCATGCCGATGAGCTGCTCGCTCGAGATGCCGAACTCGGCCGCCAAGTCATGAATCCGGGTCGTCGTCACTCACTCCTCCAAGAGACCTGCCACGCCGCGCGCGAGCGCGCCGTCCTCTACTCCCACGGCCTGCACCGGGGCCCGCCCGAGCCGCGCGCCGAGCTCTCCGGCCACCGGCCCAACGATCACCGGCACGCGGCGCGCACGCGCCAACCGCTCCACCTTGTCACGCGTCCGGACGCTGGCGTCCGCCGCCAGCACGACGCAGCCAATCGCCCCACGCTGCAGCTGCGCCCGCACGCCCGCCACGCCGATCACCACCTGCCCCGCCCGCACGCCCAGCCCCAGCAGCCGCGTCAGCCGATCGCTCACGCGGGCGCCGCGCCACCCGCGACGGGAGGCTCAGCCTGCGCCTCGTCGTCGGCACCCTCCTCCGTCGTCATCTCGTTCAGGAATGCCATCAGCTTGTCCGCGAGCTCGGGGGTCATGCCGTCCATCCGCTCCACCTCGTCCCGCTCGAGGTCCAGGACGTCCTGCAGCGTCTTCTTCCCGGCCCGCTCGAGCACCGCGACGAGCTCGGGAGACAGGCCCTGCATCTCGCTCAGGGCGACCTTCACCACCTGCTCTTCCTCAGGGGGCAGCGGCGCGAACAGCGGGCCTTCGCCGCCACGCTCCAGCCACTCACGGCTCGAATAGAGATCGATCTTCCAGCCGGTCAGCTCGGAGGCGAGACGGACGTTCTGCCCGTTCCGGCCAATGGCGAGAGACAGCTGGTCCTCGTCGACGATCGCCTGGATCGTCTTCGAGTCGGGATCGGAGAAGACCCGCGCGACGCGCGCGGGTGCCAACGACAGCTTGGCGAACCGCTCCGGGTCGGGCGACCAGGGAACGATGTCGATCCGCTCACCGCCGAGCTCGTTCACCACCGCCTGCACGCGCGAGCCCTTGAGACCGACGCACGCGCCCACGGGATCGATGGAGTCGTCGCGCGAGGAGACCGCGATCTTGGTGCGGCTGCCGGCCTCGCGCGCCGTGGCCCGGATCTCGACGACGGCCTGCTGAATTTCCGGGACCTCGAGCTTGAACAGCGCCTTCACGAACATCGGGTCGCCGCGCGACAGAATCAGGCGCGGCCCCTTGGGGGTTTCCTCGATCCGCTTCAGAACGGCGCGGATCGTATCGCCCTGATGGAAATGCTCCCGATGATTCTGCTCGCGGTAGGGAATGATCGCTTCCGCCTCGCGGAACTTGGCGAGCATGACGACGATCTTGCCGCGCTCGATCTGCTGGACCTCTCCGGACAGGAGGTCGCCGACCTTGCTCGAGAACTCCTCGCGGATCCGCGTGCGCTCGCCTTCGCGCACGCGCTGGATGATGCGCTGCTTGGCCGCCTGCACCGCCGTGCGGCCGAAGGCGTCGAAGGGGACTTCCTCCTCGAGCACGTCGCCGACCTGGAAATCGGGATCCTCGAAGCGCGCCTCCTCCACGGAGACCTGGGCGCCCGGATCCTCGACCGCTTCGACGACGGTCCGGAGCACCACGATCTTGATCGAGCCCTTCAGCTCGTCGATCCCGATTTCCGCGCGCACGTTCGGGCCGTAGCGCTTCACGAGCGCCGCGTGCAACCCGTCCTTCAGCAGGTCGAGCAGCTCGCTCCGGTCGAGCTGCTTGGTATTCGTCAGCTCGCGGATCGCGGAGACTACGTCAATGGAATTCGTCATCGATCCTTCCCAAAATCAAAGTCGACCGCCAGCCGAGCGTCGCGAATGTCGGCCAGTGGCACCGCACGAGCCTCGTGTCCCGCGGGCTCGAGCATCACGGTGTGGTCGTCGGGCACCGCCACGATCCGGGCCCGGACACGCCCGAGTCCCGACACCGTCGCCCGGACCTCCCGTCCCACGAATCGGGCCCAGTGCTGCGGCCACCGCAGAGGCCGTTCGAGGCCCGGACTCGAGACCTCGAGGACGTAACGCGTTCCGAGCGGCCGGTCGCTGTCCAGCCACGCCTCCAGCGCACGGCTCGCCCGCGCACAGTCCTCCACGGCGACACGCCGCGCAGGCTCACTCGGCGGCCACTCGATGCGTACTTGGACCAGCGGCCGGTTCGGCGTGCCGCCAATGCGGAGGTCGGCTAGCTCGAGACCAAGCTCGGCGAGCCTGGCCCGGAACGCCTCGATGAGACTGTCGGAGAGCATAAAAAAAAGCGCGGGCCAACTTCGCCCGCTTCAGACGGCAATCTAGCCGCGGCCCCTAGGGTGTCAAGCAAGCGGTCGGCCGAGATATGCGACCATCCGCCCGTCCGTTCCGCGCGACGCGCGGTGAGAGAAGAACAGGTCGCGATCGTGGGCGCTGCACCAGGGGGAGACGGATACCGACCCCACGCCGAGCGCCGCGGCTTGTGCGGCGAGCACCCCACGGAGATCGACGCGCGATTGTCCGGGCCTCGCTGAGCCGAGGAGGGCGCCAGCAACCTCAGAACCTACTTCATAACATGAACCGCAAATACCTACGCCACAATGCATTACGATATCACCCATGCGTATCGCGGCGACCTCCCCGACCGCACTCAGAACCCGGGTCAGGAGTCCTCCGGCGATCCCCCGCCACCCGGCATGAGCGAGCGCGATGACGCCCTGTTCCGGCACCGCGAGATAGACGGGGATACAGTCCGCGACCGTGACTGTGAGGAGCACTCCTGACGCCGCGGTCGCGTGCGCGTCGAAGCCGTCGAGCAGGGTCCAGCCGTTCCCCGCACTCGGGTGCCACGCGATCGCGGTCCCGTGCATCTGGTGGCTCAAGACGACGGCGGGAAAGCTCCCCGCCACCGCCGCGCGGAAGGCGCGCCACCGCGTCATGACCTGACCGACGTCGTCCTGGGTGGAGAGGCCGAGGTTGAAGCGGTCCCCCCGGGTCGTGAGCCCGGCGACCAGCCCGAACCGCTGCGCCCAATCGGCCAGCTCCATGCGCGGCACCGAACCATCGCCCACCGGTTGCTCTCGCTGGACCGACGGCGCGCTCGGCGCGCTAGTGGTCTTCATCGCGCCGCTCGACTCGGGCGCCGAGCGCCCGGAGGCGCTCGTCGATCCGCTCGTAGCCGCGCTCGATCTGTCCGATGTTATGGATGACGGAGTCGCCCCGGGCGGCGAGGGCCGCGAGCAGCATGGCCATCCCCGCGCGGATGTCGGGGCTTTCGACGACCTGTCCGTGGAGCGGAGACGGTCCGGCGATCACCGCGCGGTGCGGATCGCACAGCACGATCCGCGCCCCCATGCCGATGAGCTTGTCGACGAAGAAGAGACGAGACTCGAAGAGCTTCTCGAACACGAGCAGCAAGCCCTCGCACTGGGTCGCGACGACGATCGCGATCGACATCAGGTCCGCCGGGAAAGCCGGCCAGGGCCCGTCCTCGAGCTTCGGCACGTGGCCGCCGAGGTCCGGCCGCACGCGCCGCTCCTGATCGGCGTCAACGATCAGCTTGGTGCCATCGAACCGAGGCGTGACGCCGAGGCGCTCGAACCCAATCAAGGTCGAGCGCAGATCGTCGGCGCGTACGCCGTCGATCGTGATGGAGCCATTGGTCACGGCGGCGAGGCCGATGAACGATCCGATTTCGATGTGATCCGGACCGATCGTGTACGGCGCCGCGCGCAGCCGGCCGGGCGACGCGCCGTCGATGGTCAGGCGGTTCGTGCCAATCCCGTCGATCTCAGCCCCGCAGGCCACGAGGAAGTGCGCCAGGTCCTGGACGTGCGGCTCGCAAGCCGCGTTCTGCAGCACCGTCGTTCCGGGAGCGGCGACCGCGGCCATGAGCGCGTTCTCAGTCGCCGTCACGCTCGGCTCGTCGAGGAAGATGTCGGCGGCCGCCAGGCGTCGCCCCTCGATCGCGTACGTCTTCCCCACCGTGACGTCCGCGCCGAGCCGCTCGAGCGCGAGGAAGTGCGTGTCGACCCGTCGGCGTCCGATGACGTCGCCGCCGGGAGGTGGCAGGCTCACGCGTCCGAAGCGAGCGAGCATCGGGCCCGCGAGCAGAATCGACGCGCGCACGCGGGCGCACAACTCCGGATCGAGCTCACGCGGCTCGGCTGCCCGCGCGTCGACTTCCACGGCGTTGGGGCCCACCCACCGAACCACCGCGCCCAACCGCTCGAGCAGGGCGAGCATCGTCTCGACATCACGAATGCGGGGGACGTCGTCGATGCGGCAGGGACCGTCGGCGAGCAAGGTCGCCGCGAGAATCGGCAGAGCCGCGTTCTTGTTTCCCGCGGGCCGAACCGTGCCCCTCAAGGGCTGCCCGCCGGTGACGGCAAACATCGCGGCCATGGTGCGGCAAGCTACGGCCCGGCTTGCGCTCGCGTCAAGCGCGCGCGACGTTGCGCAGATGAATCCCGCCATCGCGCTCGCGCTCGTCGCGATCGTCGGCCTGCTGGTCTCCCGCGCTCCCCGCCTGCCGAGCCCGCGCTCGCCCATCTGGCCGCTGGTGCGGTCGGGGGGCGCCTCGCTCGTCATTCTCGGGATCGCGCTCGGCCCCGGGATCGGCGTCCTCGATCACCGCGAGCTCGCAGCCGGGGCGCCGCTCGTCGCGCTTGCGCTAGGGTGGCTCGGCGCCGATCTCGGTGCGCGTTTCGACCGACGCCTTGTCCGACGCATCCCCAGGGCGATCTGGCTGGCCGCGGCGGCGCAGGCGGCGCTCGTGCTGGCTGTCGTGGGAGGAGGGGCGTGGGTGCTGGCGCGCTTCGTCCCCCCGCTCTTCTCGAGCTGGGCGCCACGACCCGCTGCGCTGCTCACCCTCGCGGCTGTTGCCATCACATCGGGCTCACGACTCATCGCCCTCGCGACCCAGCCGGCGGGGGCCCCACCGGCGCGCGTCAGGGCGCTCCGCCGCGCGGCCACGCTCGACGAGGGGTTGGGCGCCGTGGCCTTCGTGATCGCTCTCGCGGTGAATCATGCCCGCGGGCCGGCTGGTGCCGCCCTGCTCGGCGTGGCCGGCTGGCTCGCCGCGAGCGTCGGTGCAGGAGCCGTCGTCGCGAGGATCGCGCTCGCGATCGCCCCGGTGGAACAGGGGGACGCCGAGCGAGACGTCCCCCTGCTCGCGGCGCTGCTCCTCGGCGCCGGAATCGGATACGCCGCCGGTTGGTCACCCTTCGTCGTGTGCGGTGTCGCCGCGCTCACGATTGCGGCGCTTTCGCCCGCGCGGCGCCGCCTCCGCGCGGCGCTCGGGACGGCGAGGGAGACGATGGAGGTCGCATGCCTCATCTTCGTTGGCGCGGCGCTGCGGGTGCCGACCGCGTGGCTCCTGGCCGGAGGCGTGGCGCTCGCCGCGCTGCGCGTCGCGGCCAAGAGCCTCAGGGTGCCGGACAGTGCCCGCGCGGAAGGGCGCCTGACCATCGCCCAGGGGTCCACGGCGCTGGTGCTTGCGGCGAGCGGACTCCTCGCCCTGGGCGGCATCGGGGAGGGCAGCGGGGCCGTCGTGGCGACCGTCGCGGTCGCCGTGGTCGTCGCGCAGTGGGCGGCGATACCCCTCGCGCGGCGGGCACTTGCGGCGTCACGGTTGACACCGCCTCCCCTCGACCCCGAGCTTAGTCCGACCGTGTCAAGGAATTGAGCGTCGTGCTGCCAACCTGGGTCGGCGTCGTGAGCGCGGTGTCGCTCGCGATCATCGCGCTCGCGGCCATCGCCGTGGCCGCCGCGACCGCGGGCGCCGCCCTGGGCGTGCGTGCGTCCCTGCGGACGCTGCAGGCGCAGGCGGGACCCGCGCTCGAGGACGCCCGGCAGCTCGTGGCGACGATTCGGACCGAAGTCGACGGGCTCGCCTCCACGTCGCGTGATCTGCGGGGCCGGGTCGTCAAAGCGGCGGACGTCACGCAGGCGCGCCTCGCCGAGCTCGACGCGCTCGTCGCTACGGTCCAACGGGAGGTGGAGTCAACGACCATGGACATTGCCGCTACCGTGCGCACGTTGCGGCGCGGGATATCGCTGCTCGACCTCGGTCGCCGCGCCGTGAAGCGCGAACGGCCGCGCAAGCGGAGAGAGTCCTGAAGCACTGGGCGGCCTCGGCGTGCGTCGCCCTCGCGGCGATCGTCCTGCTCCCCGGCGTCGCGCATGCGTGGACCCCCGGGACCCACATCTACCTCGGCGAGTCCGTGCTCGCCAACCTGCACCAGCTTCCGACCGCCGTCGCCGATCTGGTGCGCGCGTTTCCGTACGACTTTCTCTACGGCAACATCGCCGCGGACACGTCACTCGCGAAGAAGTACGCCCCGGTGGGTCGTCACTGCCACGCCTGGCACGTGGGCCAGGAGATCTTCGACCTCGCGCCGACCGATCCGCTGCGGGCGTTCGGCCTCGGATACCTGTCGCACCTCGCCGCCGACACGGTGGCGCACAACTTCTTCGTCCCCCGCCAGCTCGTGACGACCTCGAGCACGACGGCGCTGGGGCACTCGTACTGGGAGAGCCGGTTCGAGACGCACCTTGGCGACGTCTACGCGTCGACCGCGAAGGAAGTCATCCTGCAGGATCACGGTGCCAGTGACACCCACCTCGACGGCATCATCTCGCCCACCCTCTTCAGCGTGCGCACGAGTCGCCGCCTGTTCCGCGGCATGGTGCACGTCACCGAAAGCCAGAGCTGGCAACGGGCGTTTCAGGCGCTGCGGGACGCGAGCCGGTGGGACCTTCCCGACTCGGACGTCGAGCGTCACATGGCGGTGGCGTTCGAGTACGTGATGGAGATGCTCGGTGAGGTGGAATCGGCCGCGCGCCGGCTCGATCCCGCGGGGACACAGGCGCTGCTGCTGGCGAAGCGGATGCGCCGCCACGCGCTGCACGAAGGCGCGCGCGACGATCCGGAGCGCCTCCAGGCGACGGCGGAGGGTCACTTCGGCCTTCCCTCCCCGTCGCTCGCCTACTGGCGGGCGTCGCGCGCCCAGCGACCGTGGCGCGACCGGGAGACCTGAGTCAGCCTGCGAGTCGCTCCTCGAGCAGCCGCTGCGTGAGCTTGGGGTCGGCCTTGCCCCGCGACGCCTTCATGACCTGGCCGACGAAGAACTGAATCAGCTTCGTCTCCCCCTGCCGATAGCGCCCGACCTCCACGCCGTGCGCGCCCAACACGTCGTTCACCCAACCCGCGAGCACGCCGGTGTCGCCGACCTGGACGAGGCCGAGGGCTTCGGCGACGGTGCGGGGATCGCCTCCGCGCTCGGCGACTTCGGAGAAGACGCGCTTCGCCGCCTGGTGGGAGAGGGTTCCCCCCTTCACGAGCGCGATCAGCTGCGCCAATCCGCCGGCGGGCACCCGCAGATGGTCACCGTGATCCTTGGCGTCGCCCAGCACCTCCGTCATGACCCAATTCGCCGCGGCTTTCGGCTCGGCGCCGGCGTGCACGACCTGTTCGTAGTAGTCCGCCACGGCGCGCTCCGCGGTCAGCACGGCCGCGTCGCTGACGCCGAGGGCGTAGTCGGCGACGAACCGCTCGCGCTTGCGGGCCGGCAGCTCGGGCAGCTGCGTCTGCTGCTCGGCGATGAAGTCCGGCTGCAGCACGAGCGGGGGGAGATCGGGATCCGGGAAGTACCGGTAGTCGTGGCTTTCTTCCTTCAATCGCTGGGCTCGCACCTCGTTGCTCTTGGAATCGAAGAGCATCGTCTGCTGCACCACCACGCCGCCGCTTTCGAGCAGCGTGATCTGTCGATCGCGCTCGACCGTCAGCGCCTTCTCGACGTACGCGAACGAGTTGATGTTCTTGACCTCGGTCTTCGTGCCGAGCGCGGTCTCGCCGGCGCGGCGCACGGACACGTTGGCGTCGACGCGGAGGCTCCCCTTCTCCATGTCGCAGTCGGAGATCCCGGCGTACTCGAGCACCTGCTTGAGGGTGAGCAGGTAGGCCCGCGCCTCGCGCGGCGACCGGAAGTCAGGTCCGGTCACGATCTCTACGAGAGGGACCCCGCAGCGATTCAGGTCGACCGCGGTCTGCTTCGGAACGCGATCGTGCAAGGATTTTCCCGCATCCTCTTCCACGTGGAGGCGCGCGATGGTCGCGGTGGCGACGCCGCGGTCGGGCGACAGATACGAGACCGACCCGTCGGTCGCGAGCGGGCTCTCGAACTGCGAGATCTGATATCCCTTCGGCAGATCAGGATAGAAATAGTTCTTGCGCGCGAGGATGGAACGGGCGTGCACCGTGCACCCGAGCGCCAGCGCCGCGCGCACCGCCAGCTTCATCGCCTGCTCGTTCGGGACCGGCAGCGAGCCGGGAAGGCCCAGGCACACCGGGCACACGTTGGTGTTTGGGGGCGCGCCGAAGGCCGCGGAGCAGCCGCAGAACATCTTGGACGCCGTGCGCAGCTGCACGTGCGTCTCGAGGCCGATGACCGTCTCCCACGCGGCGGACATCAGGCCTCCTCCGTCGCGGGCACGACGCGCTCGAGGGCGTAGGCCGCTTCGAGCATCTCGTCCTCGAGGAACGCCTGCCCGAGGAACTGGCCGCCGATCGGCAGACCCTTGATCCGGCCGATCGGGAGCGAAAGCGCCGGAAGGCCGGCGAGATTCGCCGTGACGGTGAAGATGTCGGACAGATACATCGCGACCGGGTCCGAAAGCTTTTCCCCCGCCTTGAACGCTGGCGTGGGCGTCGTCGGCGTGAACAAGAGATCGACGCCGCGATCGAACACGTGTCGGAAGTCCTGCGCGATCAGCGCCCGCATCTGTTGCGCCTTGCGATAGTAGGCGTCGTAGTAGCCTGACGACAGCACGTAGGTGCCCACCAGGATGCGGCGTCGTACTTCGGGTCCGAATCCCTCTCCGCGGGTGCGCCGATACAGCGACCTCACGTCGGCGCTGCCGTCGAAGCGCGGCCCGTAGCGGGCGCCGTCGTAGCGGGCCAGGTTGGACGAGGCTTCGGCCGGCGCCACGATGTAGTAGGTCGGCACCGCGTGCGCGGTGTGCGGCAGCGACACCTCGCGCACGGCGGCCCCCAGCTCGCGCAGCAGGCGGATGGCGCGATCGCACGCGCGCCGCACGCCCGGGTCGAGATCGGGCGGGAAGTACTCTTTCGGGATGCCGATGACAAATCCCTGCAACGATTCGGGAACGGTCGGCAGGCGCAACGGGTCGCGGTCCTCGCAGGTCGCGTCGCGCGGGTCCCGCCCGCTGATCACCGACAGCACTCGCGCCGCGTCGTGGACGCTGCGTCCGAGCACGCCGATCTGATCGAGCGACGACCCGAAGGCCACCAGCCCATATCGCGACACGCGACCGTAGGTCGGCTTGATCCCGACTACGCCGCAGAGGGACGCTGGCTGACGAACCGAGCCGCCGGTTTCCGAGCCGAGCGCTGCGGGGACGGCGCCCGCGGCGACGAGCGCCGCCGAGCCGCCGGAAGAGCCACCCGGGACGCGGGCCTTGTCGGTCGGGTGCACCGTCCGCCCATAGGCGGAATGCTCGGTGGAGGAGCCCATGCCGAACTCATCGCAATTGGTCTTGCCCGCGATGAGGGCGCCCGCGGCCTTGAGGCGCGCGACGGCGGTGGCCTCGAAGGGCGAGCGGAACCCGCCGAGGATCTTCGACCCGCAGCTGGTGGTGAACTCGAGGGTGCAGATGTTGTCCTTCACCGCGACCGGCATCCCGTAGAGCACGCCGGAGTGATGCGCGGCCTGGGCCTGCTGCGCTAGCGACGCGCGCAGCTCCTTGGGAGGCGTCAGGCAGGCGTTGAGGCGCTTGGCTTTGATGACGCGGTCCGCGACCGCTTTCGCGCTCGCGAGCGATTCGCTCGGATCGCTCACCCTTCCGCCTCCCCGTCCTCGAACTGACCGAGCTTCGGCACGAGGAAGAAGCCGTCCTGAAACGCGGGCGCGAAGACGGCGGGCCCGAACGCGAGCGGCGCCGGCTTCACCTCGTCGGGCCGAAACCGGACCGCGTCCGGGCCGGGAATGAAGGGCCGGGCGGATTCGCTCGCCGGCACGCTGTTGATCTGGGCGACATAGGCGAGAATACTCGACATCTGCTCCGCCAATGCCGGCAGCATCGCGTCGTCCACTTCGAGCTCGGCGAGCTGCGCGATCTTCAGCACCTCGTCACGCGTGACGCTCATGCACTCTCCCACTCTCGCTCGAGGCCGGCATAGGCGACGAGCAGTTGTTTGGTTCCCACGTCCGTGTCGTCGAACTCGACCGTCACCTTGAGCCCGCGGCCCGCGCCGCCTACCGCGCGCACCGTGCCCGCGCCGAACTTCCGGTGCCGCACCCGCTCTCCGGTGACGTAGCGCGGCGTGTCCTGCGACGCCTCCTCGTCCCACCCCGCCTCCATTTCGACGGGGCGCGCGACCGGCGTCCGCCGCGGGCGCGCACGCTCCCAGCGCGGAGCGGTGCTCCGCTCCTCGACTACGCCGCTCGGCAACGCTTCGAGGAAGCGCGACGGCTCCGAGAGCTCCAGCCGACCGTTCCGGTACCGCGTTCGGGCCCATGAGAGATACAATTTTTCGCGCGCGCGCGTGAGACCCACGTAGCAGAGCCGGCGCTCTTCCTCCACCCCCCCGGGCACTGCCGTCGAGCGTCCCAGCGGGAAGAGTCCGTCCTCCAGCCCCGCGAGGACCACGAGCGGCCATTCGAGCCCTTTGGCCATGTGCACGGTCATCAACGTGACCCCCGCGACCCCGCGGGCGTCCGCCTCATCGGTCGGTGAAACGAGGGCCGCCTCGGTGAGATAGCGCTCCAGCAGGGTGCGCTGGTCCCCCTCCTCGTCGGCCAAGACGCCCTCCTCGACGGCAGCTTCGGCCCATTCCGCCGCCCCGGCGACGAGCTCCTGCACGTTCTCCATCCGGTCCACTCCCTCGGCGCCCTCGTCGGCCAGATAGCGCTCGTAGCCCGTCTCGGCGATCACCCGCTCGAGTGCGGTGGCGGGATCGGCGGCCGCGCACTCCAGCCGCAGCCGCTCGAGCAGCGCCGCCACTCCCTGGAACGCCTCCCGCAGGTTGGGGCGCAGGTCCGCCACCCGTTCGGCCACGCCCGCCGCGCGCAGCAACGGCATCTGCCACCGCGTAGCCGTCCGGACGAGAACGTCGAGCGACGCGTCGCCGAGTCCGCGGCGCGGGACGTTGACGATCCGCAGAAATGCCTCGTCGTCCGCCGGGTTCGCCATCAGCCGAAGGTATGCGAGCAGGTCTTTGACCTCGCGCCGCTCGTAGAAGCTGAGCGCCCCGACCAGGCGATACGGAATGCCCCGGTGGCGGAACGCTTCTTCGAGCGGCCGCGACTGCGCATTGGTCCGGTACAGCACCGCCATCCCTTCATACGGGACGTCGGTCTCCGCGGCGACGCGGGCGAGCTCGGCGGCGAACCATTGCGCCTCATCCCGCTCGTCCGCCGCGGTCAGCAACGTCACCGGGTCGCCGCCCTGCCGCGTCGTGAACAGCGTCTTGCCCAAGCGCTCGAGGTTCTCCGCGATGACCCCGTTCGCGGCGTCGAGAATGACCTGGGTCGAGCGATAGTTCTGCTCGAGCTTGATGACCGTCGTGCCGGAGAAATCACGTTGAAAGGCGAGCATGTGGCGCACGTCGGCGCCGCGCCACCCGTAGATCGCCTGATCGTCGTCACCCACCGCGCAGAGATTGCGGTGCTCTCGGGCGAGGAGCTGCACGAGCCGGTACTGCGCCGCGTTCGTGTCCTGAAACTCATCGACCAGAACATGCTGGAACCGCCGCTGCCAATACGCCAGACGGTCGGGGAAATCGGCGAAGAGGGTGAGTGGGTAGAGCAGCAGATCGTCGAAGTCCATCGCGTTCGCCTGCTTCAACGCGGGCCCGAGCAGGCGATAGACGTCGGCCGCCGCGCGTCCCAGCGGACCTTCGGCGTCCGCCGCGAACTCCTCCGGGCTCACCATCCGATTCTTGGCGCCCGATATGACCGAGTGAATCGCGCGGGGAGGATTGGCCTTGGGCGACAGACCGAGCTGTTCGAGCAAGCGCTTCGTGAACGACTCCGAATCGTCCTGATCGTAAATGGTGAAATTCGGGCCGAATCCCAGGCGCGCCGCTTCCCGACGCAGCAGCCGGGCACCGAGGGCGTGAAAGGTCCCGATCCAGAGGCCCCGCGGATCGGCGCCGAGCAGCGCGGCCACGCGCGAGCGCATCTCCTCCGCGGCCTTGTTGGTGAAGGTCACCGCGAAGACCCGCTCGGGCGGCACGCCTCCTTCGCGAATCAGGTGCGCGATTCGCGTGGTCAGGACGCGCGTCTTGCCGGAGCCGGCGCCGGCGAGGACAAGGAGCGGCCCGCCCGTATGCCGCACCGCCGCCTCCTGGGCCGGATTCAGGAGGGGGGCCGTGTGGCGCTCCAGGCGGCGGGAGGGGCTCCCCCGATCATCGGAAATTCGAGCACGAATTCGCTTCCTTCCGGGCCCGGCCGGTAGACAATCCGTCCCCCATGCTGCTCTTCCACAATGCGGCGCGTGAGGGCGAGACCGATCCCCCACCCGCCCGGTTTGGTGGAAATCCCAGGCTCGAAGAGCTGCTTGCGCACGTCCGGCGACACACCCGGTCCGTCGTCGCGCACGCTCACGCGCGCCGTGTGTCCGACGGCCTCGACCCGGACGTCGATCCGGCCTCCGCGCCCGCTCAGCGCGTCGAGCGCATTCTTGACCAGCGCCTCGAGCGCCCACTCGACGAGCACCGGATCCCCGAGGGCGGTCGGCCCGGGCCCCGAGGCCGCGAGCTGAAGCAAGACCGGACTCGCCAGTGTCGGGAGCCGGGGTCGAAAGTAGCCGACCACGCGCTCCGCGACGGAGCCGAGCGCCACCGGCTCGAGCCGGGCCGGCCGGCCGATGCGCTCGAAACGCTTCGCCACCCGCTGCAGCCGCTCCGCGTCCGCCTCAAGATGTGGTGCCAGCTCCTGCCCGCGCGTGTCCGGATTCTCGCGCAGATAATCAATCCAACCCGTGAGGCTCATCAGCGGCGTGCCGAGCTGGTGGGCGGATTCGCGCGCCATCGCGACCCACAAGCGATCGCGCGCGGCGGCCACGCGCGCGCGGTACGCCCACGTGGCGAGAGCGAGCAAGGAGAGAAAGACGACCCCCTGCAGTGCCGCGAGCAGGATCAAGCGGCGCGCCTGGGGCAGCAGACCGTAGTGAATCGTGCCGACACCGGGCTGGACGATGGGCTCGTTCACGGCGTCGAGCCCCTTGATCCATTCGTGCAAGCGGGCGGTGTCGGCGCTCGAGGTGAGGGAAGGCGGCACGTTGTCCATCGCGGTGATGCTGCCCGTCGTGTCCGTCACCGCCAGGGGCAGACCGAGCGCGCGCACGCGGAGCGCGAGCTCGAGCAGCGTGCCGGTCACCGCGTCAGGGCGCGGATCGTTCAAGCCGGCGAAGGCGCGGCCGAGAAGGCGGCCGGTTTCGCGCGCCTCGTCGCGCAGATGCCGCACCATCACCCAGGTGTAACCGGCCGACAGCACACCGAGGAGGAGGGCGAGCCCTGCCACGGCGACGGGAACGGTGCGACGGACTGCGCCGTTACGCGCCACCGGAGGGTGCGAGACGATCGGTCCCGACATAGGGGACCAGTGCCGGCGGAAGACGCACGGAGCCGTCCGGCTGGAGGTGCGTCTCGAGCAACGCGGCAATCGTGCGCGGCAGCGCGACGCCGGAGGCGTTCAGCGTGTGCACGAATTCCGGCTTGTCTCCGGGCCGGGGGCGGCACCGAATATTCGCGCGACGGGCCTGAAAATCGGTGAACGTGCTCGAGCTCGATACCTCGAGCCACTGCCCCACGCCCGGCGCCCACACTTCGAGGTCATAGGTCTTGGCGCTCGCGAACCCGACGTCGCCCGCCGCGAGCAAGATGACCCGGTACGGCAGCTCGAGCGCCTGGAGCACCGCTTCCGCATGCGCCGTGAGCTGCTCGTGCTGTGTCGCGGAATCGTCGGCCCGGCAGAAGCGAACCAGCTCGACCTTGTCGAATTGATGGACGCGGAGCAGGCCGCGGGTGTCCTTCCCTGCCGAGCCGGCCTCGCGCCGAAAACACGGCGTGTACGCGGCGTACGCAAGCGGCAGCGCGGCGCCATCGAGCACTTCGTCCCGATGGAGATTCGTGACCGGGACCTCCGCGGTGGGAATGAGGAACAGGTCGTCCGCGTCGGTCCGGTACATGTCCGCTTCGAACTTCGGCAGCTGTCCGGTGCCCTGCATCGTCTCACGCCGCACGAGGAGCGGCGGCTCGACCTCGACGTACCCGTGCTGCCGGGTGTGGAGGTCGAGCATGAACGCGATCAGCGCTCGCGCGAGCCTCGCGCCTTGTCCGACGAACAGCGGGAATCCCGATCCCGCGAGCTTCGCGCCACGCGTCAAGTCGAACAGGCCGAGGTGCTCGCCCGTCTCCCAATGCGGCGGCCCGCCGGCCGGGGCCGGGTCCCCCCAGGAGCGCACGACGCGATTGCACGTGGCATCGCCGTCAGGCAACTCGGGGAGGGGCAGGTTCGGCACCAGGAGCGCTCTCGCATCGACCTCGCCCTCGAGCGCGCGCACCTCGCCTTCCAGCGTGGCGATGCGCGCGCCGAGCTGCTTCCGCGCCTCGACGACATCGGGCGGCAGCCGGCCCTGCTCCTTCATGACGCGCCCGTCCGCGCGCGCGGCTTCGTTGCGCTCCGCCTTGAGCTGATCGAGCTGCGCCACGGAGGCGCGCCG
>Ga0187780_10000762_pt1 | contig 23963 bp, 19 predicted proteins | sample 1015_Q2_SP10_20__FD_132429 | JGI IMG/M metagenome (GOLD analysis project Ga0187780, IMG submission 132429) | Tropical peat soil microbial communities from peatlands in Department of Meta, Colombia - 1015_Q2_SP10_20_MG | ecosystem: Environmental > Terrestrial > Soil > Wetlands > Peat | place... | reverse complement strand
GTTCGGCCGGGTTCGCGATTGTGGCACCTGTACTTATTTTGATGGGTGGCGGGATGGGGTTGTGGCTGGGGCTGTGCTGTTCGGTAGTGGCCTATACGGCATGGCGGATGCCGAGGGTGCTGGAAACGTTCCTAGGTAGCGCAGAGAGGTAAGGCTGAGTGGACTCGTCAAGCTGGCTGGCGGGGCGGAGGTTGACCGGAGTCGTGGAAGACACCGTTGCGACGCCGGGCAGACGTAATCATCGAAAGCGGATTTACCTGGCAGGAATCGGAAACGGGACTGATCCAAGAACCTATAGCGGTATTCCGTTTTACCTAGCAGTGGCGGCTAAGCGTTCCGGCGTGATAGACGAGGTATTGCCCACAGGAGCTGATGGATTCAGTTGGCGGCTGCGACGCTGGGCGTGGAACGCAGGGAAGCTGTTCTCAGATGGAAGCGTCGGTGGGTTCCAGTATTCGAACTGTTTTCTGGAGCGCCTTTATGCTCCCTACCGCGCTGCCCTACGAAACAACGTATTGTTGTCGTTCACTCAGATCCTGCCGGAATCTATAATACAGGACTCAAATATTGAGAAGCGGTTCTTCATAGATTGCACCCTCCAACAACTGTTCCAGGATTACGGAAACCGGGTCGGAGGAAGTTCCAGAAATAGCGCCATCAAGAGGGAGATGGAGGGTTACCGAAAGGCCTCCTTGGTAGTAGTAAACAGCGAGTATGCTGCGCGGAGCGTAGTGTCGGACTACACAATACAGCCGGACAAAGTGTTTGCAGTACCGCAGGGAGCAAACATTAGCGCGGAGGAATACGATGAGTGGGAGGGCCAGCGAAAGCTGGCTTGGCGTGCAGAGCCGTCTCCGGAGCTGAAGCTTGTCTTCGTTGGGAAGTATTGGCATAGGAAGGGGCTTGACCGCCTACTTAGAGGCCTGACGATTGGCCGACGCAGAGGGCTTCGCGCCAGGCTGAGGGTCATCGGGTGCGCCCCCGATGACCTTCCACCGGACCTTAAGGCTGACACCTCGATGGTGGAGTGGATACCTTTCCTTGACAAACGAAGTGAAATGAAAAGATTTATCCACTTAGTTGGCGAGTGCGAGGTCGGCTGCCTCTTGTCAAGGAAGGAGGCCGGAGGTGTTGCCTTTCGCGAGTACCATGCGCTCGGGTTGATAGTCTTAGGCACTGCTGCCGGCGGCGCACCAGATCAAATGGTCACCGGGGCCGCGATCATCGTACCCGTTGAGGCGTCAGACGAAGCCATTGCGGAGATTCTTTTGTCTCTTCAGAGAGATCGGATGAATTTCAAGCGGCTCAGAGAGACAGCGTGGTCGCACCGGCGTGAGGCACTATGGTTGAACACTGTTGAACGTCTGGCGCAGTTGTGGCAACGCCTCGACGGTGCGCAGTTGAGCCAGCGGACGGGTTCCTGACTCTGCCATGCGGGATGACACATGCAATTAGGCCTTCTACTCTATGACGAGAATGAACGAATCGGAGGCCACAAACCGCTTCACGGAGCGGCGATCGCGGCGGCAGCGCTGAACCGAGGTTGGACCGTTCACGTTTGTAGCGGCTCGCTTTTCTGTGATGCCTTGGCACGAATGCTCGCCGAGCTGCAAGTGCACGGTGACATCGTCTTGCATCGAGTCAAAAGTCAACCATGGATTCGCTCACCAGGGATGCTATCGGCGGTTAATGGCATTCTCTACAAGCAGCTTCTCACATATTGTGGTCTACAGGACTTTTGGCAGCATTTCCCGGAGCGAGAACGAACACCATGGGTTCATCTTCTCAACGGCGACGAGTGTGCCTATTCAATCGCAGCCTTGGGTTCTCCCCTGGGTGCGGTTCCGGTCTCGATGGTGCTATTCGCTGATTACACCTCAATCGACACTTGCGTAGATGGCGTAAGGGGACGATTAAAGGCGTTGCTCAAGAAGAAAGCTCTGACGGGCCTCCTGGAACGGAGGGAAGTGGCCTCTATTTTGACTACGAACCCGCTGCTTGCGAGAAAGGTTGCGCTGCAGGCGCTAGACGTACACCAGAAGCTCTCATACATTCAAGACATCGGGGCACCCTGGCACCGACATAAGACTCGAAACGAAGCGAGACAGGAAGTTGGTCTTTCTGCAACTGCCCAGGTGGTATTGTGTTACGGCAATCTGGACTCAGGACGCAAGAACATAAGATATTTGCTTGATTTGCTTGAGCGCGATGCGGAGGGCAAGCTGGTAGGTCTCCTCGTAGGTACTGTGTCACCTGATTGCCGACGCTTGTTGGAGCAATCAAGAGCAAGGATGCTCATGGATAGAGGGAAGCTCTTGGTTTGTGAGGGGTTTGCATCGTCTCGACTTGAAAACCTGGTATTCTCTGCGGCGGACGCCGTTTGGCTGGCCTACAAGAACTTTAAAGGGCCAAGCGGAGTGTTAGAGCTAGCCTGTGCAGCTGAGGTGCCGGTGATTGCATGCATGGGCGGTGTTATTGGCGAGATCGTGAGCACGGAAAGAGTAGGCACCTTCATTGGCGGTGAGGATCTAGACGCTGATTACCGAATCATTATGAGGCTGTTCACGGACGATCTTTTATACCAGAAGGCGGTTGCGGCCTGCCGGCACCGCGGCTTTCAAGGAGGAATGCATAAATTCGGCAATGCCATATGCGACGCAATCGCCAAGGTAGAAAGTGGAGCGGTGTCACCAAGAGGATCAGGCCATGCTAACGGCGTTAATGCCTCGGCCCACTAGGCGTCAGGAAACGTCAGGAGGGGTGTACCTTTACCTGGTAATTGCCTTGCTGGTCGCCTCATCCAATCTAGGTCTAGTCAACAACGTTCTTGCAATCAAGACGGGAGCGGGAGAGAACCTGGTCGGTATGAGAGACATCTTAGTTGGGTGTCTGATTGTGCTTGGTTTGAGAGCGCGGGGCAGATTCAAAACAATTGAAAATGGAGCGCTAGCCGGGGTGATCCGGATCATCCTTTGGATGACGCCTCTAGCTGCCCTGGTGGGCCTGATCTCGGGCGGTGAACCCCTGAGTGTGGCCAGGGAATTTGTGATGATGTTGTCATGGTCTCTGGCAATCATTGTAGCGCGGCGTCTTCAAACGCCAAAACAGTTGCGACTTGTCGTAAACGCGTTTGTCGTGGTCGCCCTGTGCCTGTCGATAGGAGTGTTTGTCGAGGCAGTGACGGCGATGCGTTTGCGAGTAGTTACACCCACCGCAACGGACGGTGTAAGGTCAACCCCCTCCGGCTGGCCCATCATGATGATCGGTGAAAGTCTGTTATTCGTACACTTATTGCTGGAGACACGCACTTCGGCGGTTACCTATGCTCTGCGTGGCACGGCATGGCTGGCGATCGCGGTGGCAAGCCTGCTAACACAATCCCGAACACTTGTTGTTGGAGTGCTTGGAAGCTCCCTCGTCTTCCTTCTTGTGGGCGCCACTAAAGCTCTGGGACGGATTCGGTTCAGTAGGCTGGCCTTCATATGCGCCCTCAGCGTAGGCGCTGTTTCGTTTAACATGGCCCTTGGAGCGAGATTCATTCGTGCAGACTTCGCCAAGTATTACACAACGCGTTACTCAGTGATAGGCAGTCTCGACTCTGCTGTTGAATACTCAAACGTAGACGGCAGGCTGGAGGAAGCAGAGTTGGCAGTTCCAACGATCCTTCGGTCACCAATTTTGGGCGTTGGCTTAGCGGCGCCGAACCGGGAACTTATCGACGAAAACGATCGCGGAATTCTCGTGCACAATGTTTACGTACACTTCGCAACGCGTTACGGCATTCCCGGAATGCTGGCGTTCCTCACGTTTGAGTTCCTCATTTTCCTCGCACTCCTGCGGGCAGTTCGCGACCGTTCGGATCTCTCACCAGTTGGGGTAGGGCTGGCGGTGGCCCTCATCAATGTGATGTTTTGTGCATGGTTCGGTAACGTGTTCGGAACTCCGTACGGGACTCCGCCTGTCATGATCTCAGTCGCCTGTCTGATTGCCTACGAGCGTTTGGCAAACTCTAGGACGCGCACAGTGCAGGGCGGAGGAGCCTTCTTGTTGGCCACTCGCTGCTGGCGACTACGGCGACCGGTAACTAGGGGACAATGAAACTCGGCATTGTTCAACCTTCTCCCTGTGTGGGTGTATGGCGGTGGATGCTGCCTGACGGCCTCGTGGGCCTGTCAGGGCGCTTGTCATGCATCAGTATGTTCGTGGTTTTAAGCCGGTCTTCACAGTGCTGACGTAGTCGTGCTTCTTTTGGCCGCGCTTGGTAACCCCCGGTACGTCCTGGCTGTCTGGTTTCTGTTTTGCTGTTTCGCGCATATACCGCGCAGAGTCAGGAACTGGCCCTCACTACGCATAATACCGCTCATCAGTGTGGTTTTCCTTCAAAGACAGTGGCGGGTTCTTACAAGTCTGGCAGTCTGGCGACGAACCGACGACCTAGAGAATTGTTGCTCATGCGACGAACTACGTGGAAGGAGATAGCAGCCTCCAGCGGGCCGCAAGGCGTCTTGAGCGTGCCTGAGGTCTACCATCCAGTGTCGCATATAGTCTTCTGGCTAAACGAGCTAAGTGTGCACCTGTGTGCGTGGGTGCGGGCGCTGGCGGCCGTCGAGGGAATCCGAGCGACTGTCGTAGCCGAACGTGAGATCTTGCCCGAGCGCCAGGCCCTGGGCCACTCCGTCCCGGACTTGGGTCGGTCGGCAATGACTGTGTGTCGTGATCTGGCCTCGGTCTCTGGCCTGGTTCGAGACATGGAACGCGGTGCCCTTCACATCGTTGGGGGAATGCGGGGCTCGCCGCTTGCGCAGCGCGCACTGTGTGAGCTAGCGCGCCGGCGGGCTCGAATCGGCATCATTTCCGAAGCCGCCGACGGAGCGAGTTGGCGCGGCTTCCTTCGTCGCTGCATCTATCGATGGGAGTGGGCGCGATTTGCGGCCGCTGTCGACTTTGTTCTGGCGATGGGCAGCTACGGCGTAGATTGGTTTGCACAATGCGGATGCCCTCTACAGAAACTCTTTCCCTTCGGGTATGCAACAGAACGGTACACCCACTCTGCGACCTCGCCGGCTGGAACCGCTCCAACCTGTCTTGTCTATGTCGGGGCGTTCGTACCTTGCAAACGGTTGGACATCTTTATCAAGGCTTTGGCGGACCTTCAGGAATTGGACTGGGCGCTGACCATGATCGGGTCGGGGCCGCTTGAAGAGAGGCTTCGCCAGATGGTAGGTGAAAGGGGGCTTTCTGAGAGAGTGCGGTTCATGGGGCCTTTAAAGAACCAAGCAGTAATCGCTGAGATCGGTCGTTGCGATCTGTTTGTGCTTTCGAGCAGGCATGATGGCTGGGGTGCCGTCGTAAACGAAGCCCTTATGGAAGGAGTGCCAGTGATCTGCAGCGACCGTTGCGGGGCCCGCGACCTGCTTCAGGAGCCCTGGCGCGGAGAGGTATTCAGGGCAGATTCCATAGCCAGTCTTCGCGAAGTTCTCAGGAGGTGGATCCCAAAGCGGCGAACTGCCGCCGTGGCGAATCAAATACGGCTGTGGTCGCGTTCTATTGAGGGCGAGTCGCTAGCCGCCTATTTCTTGTCGATTATGGATTGCGTGTACGCGAATGGTAGGCGACCGATGCCCCCCTGGGTCGGCCCCGGTCGGAACGCTCCATAAACCCTCCATGCACCTGAGCGAGTTCACGTGTTGTGATGACATGAGACGTCCTGTAGTTTGTCTGGGTATGTACTTCGTGACCCAGCGTAGCCTTCCTGGCGCTGATCGGCACCTCCGCGCGCAAGTGCGGATATAGGCAGACAAGCTGAAGCAACGCTCGCCGTCTTCCTCAATCGAGCATGAGGATCGTGCACATTCTTCCCATAGTGGGGCGAAGGTCGTTTGGCATTGGTCCAGTCGCCCTCAATCTCGCAAAGCAACAGACAGCGCTGGGCTGTGAAGTTAGGGTCTGGTGTGCTGACAGCGAAGAGGGAGTGCATTGCGCCGTTGCCGATAGCGGTCTGCCGCAGGGCGTGATAGCCAGATATCAAGCCTTCGGGCGCTCACGCGTCTACTTCTCTCCCTCAATGGAGAGGGCCGTAGACGGTGCGGATGGGGCGATTGATGTTGTGCATCAACACGGCGTCTGGACAGCACTTTCCCGGGTAACAAACCGATGGCGTGAAACACACAAAGGACTCACTGTCATCGCTCCTCACGGCTCTTTTGCTGCCGCGGCGCTCAATAGGTCGCGTTGGAAGAAAAAGATTGCACTCCTGGCTTATGAAACTGAGAACCTACGTCGGGCATCCTGCCTACATGCCGTTAGTATGCTCGAAGTGGAGAGCCTGAGGACCTACGGCCTTCGGAATCCGGTGGCTCTGATTCCCAATGGGGTGTCCGAGGAATGGCTGGAAAGCACGGGAGACAGCTCTAGGTTCCTAGAGGATCTCGGTGTGCGGGAAAGAAGACCAGTCATGCTCTACCTCGGAAGAGTCACGCCGATAAAGGGATTGCCCATGCTGATTCGGGCGCTCGCCCGCATACGCACGCAGCTAGACGACTGGCTTCTGGTCATTGCGGGTCCCGACGAGTTTAATCATTCCGCGACCATCGTCGATCTGATCGAGGAGCTGGAGATGGAGCAATGGGTTCGGGTTGTTGGGCCGGTCTATGGTCAGCAAAAAAGAGATGCCTTCGCCGCAGCTTCGTTCTTCGTACTTCCCTCTTACAGCGAAGGCTTTCCACTCGTTGTTATGGAGGCCTTAGGAGCAGGGGTGCCAGTGCTCACGACGAAGGGAGTATCTTGGCCCGAACTTGAGACACACAATTGCGGATGGCGGACTGAAGCAACCGAAGATGGCCTCGTTGACGCGTTGACGACAATCGTCGATCTTCCCGAGACTGTGCTGAGCAAAATGGGTCACAGCGGTAAAGAGCTCGTCATCCGAAGTTACACTTGGAGTCAGGCGGCGCAGAAAACTCGGTTTTTGTACCACTGGCTATTGGGCGCGGGGGCCAGACCAGATTTCCTGATCGCGGCGGAATCCGCGCAGCAGCAAAGGCAGCACAGTTTTCCAGCATCATTCCGAAAAAGCGGCACTGGCGTTACTAAAGGGCCCGTGGAGCAGCAATAATGTTTACCGGTAGCCGACTTCTCATAACTGGTGGTACGGGTACCTTCGGTAATGCCGTCCTTAGGCGGTTTTTGCATACGGATATTGCAGAGATCCGCGTTTTTAGCCGCGATGAAAAGAAGCAGGACGACATGCGTCGAACACTCCAGTCCCCGAAGCTCAAGTTCTATATTGGGGACGTTCGGCTCTATGACAGCCTGGCGCCGGCCATGAGCGGCGTGGATTACGTCTTTCACGCCGCCGCTTTGAAGCAGGTGCCTTCTTGCGAGTTCTTCCCGATCGAAGCGGTAAGGACAAACACTCTCGGAGCTGAAAACGTGCTCAACTGCGCGCTGGCTTGCGGGGTCAGAAGCGTGATTGTTCTCAGTTCGGACAAGGCCGTCTACCCGATCAACGCCATGGGCATGTCGAAGGCGCTCATGGAGAAGTTGATGACGGCCAAGGCCCGAATGTACGGCGACTCGGCGACCGTGTTCTGCGGCACCCGGTACGGAAACGTCATGGCATCTCGCGGCTCGGTGATCCCGCTCTTCATCAGCCAAATCCTGAGCGGCAAGCCCCTCACCATCACCGACCCGAACATGACCCGTTTCATGATGACAATCGACGACGCCGTCGATCTCGTCCTCTATGCATTCCAGAACGGCAAGCCGGGCGACATCTTCGTCCAGAAGGCCCCAGCGGCCACCATCCTCACACTGGCGGAAAGCCTTAAGATGATCTTCAGTGCCGACAACGCGATTCACATCATCGGTACCCGCCATGGTGAGAAACTCTACGAGACGCTCTTAAATCGCGAGGAAATGGCCAAGGCGAAAGACCTCGGCCGGTATTACCGAGTTCCGAGTGACGTCCGCGACCTCAACTACTCAAGGTATTTCAGCGAAGGCCAAATGGACGTGTCCCTGACTTCAGAATATACGTCCTACAACACGCACCGACTGAATGAGCAGGAAATGATCGACTTGCTCTTGAAACTCGATTGCGTCAACCAGTCCCTTGAGACCAAGGTCATCGCTGTATGAACGTACTCATTACAGGAGCACGGGGGTTCATCGGTCGCAATCTGCGTGCACGTCTGTGCGTCTATCCACAATGCAACGTGCGATCCTTCCACAAAGAAAACAGCGCCACTGAACTCCGGGAATGGCTGACGACCACGGATCTTGTGTTCCACCTCGCAGGCGTCAATCGGCCGCGGTACACCGAAGAATATGAGACCGGAAATGCGGGGTTTACTGAAACTCTTTGCGATGTGCTCCGTCAACTCGGCCACGCCCCGAAAATCGTACTGGCGTCTTCCATTCAGGCAGAGCTGGACAATCCCTATGGTCTCAGCAAACGCCATGCCGAACAGCGTCTGGAAATGTTCGCCCGGCAGACCGGAGCGGAAGTACGCATTTACAGGCTGAAGAATGTGTTCGGGAAGTGGTGCCGGCCCAACTACAATTCGGTCGTCGCCACATTTTGCCATAATATCGCGAATGACCTGCCCATATCAGTCTCCGATCCCGGACGCGAGGTCGATCTAGTCTATATCGACGATGTGGTCGGCGCCCTAATTTCCGAACTCGAGACTCGGCCGGCCTCCAGCCGTCCAGTCGCCGAGATACCTTCCTACTGCATCAGTCTGGGTGAACTGGCCGGACGCATCCAGGTCTTTCGCGATATGCGCTCCAGCCTGCTGACGCCCGATTTTGCCTGTAGGTTCAATCAGGCCCTGTACGCCACATACCTCTCCTACGTTCCCGCGGGTCACAGGAAGCAGCAACTCAAGATCAATTCCGATAATAGGGGCGCACTCGCCGAGTTTGCTAAGTCCCGGCATTTCGGGCAAATTTTCGTGTCTCGAACCTTGCCGGGTATCACTCGCGGAAACCACTATCATCAAACGAAGACCGAGAAATTCTTTGTCATCCAAGGCGAGGGCGTGATTCGGATGCGCCAAATCGAAGAGGGCGAAATCATCGAGTACAACGTGCGCGGGGAGGACTTCCAAGTAATCGACATTCCGCCCGGAGTCACGCACTCGATCACAAACGTCGGCAGAGGCGAAATGGTGACTTTGTTCTGGTCGAGTGAGGTATTCGACCCGGATTGCCCGGATACTTACTATCTCCCAGTTGACATTAAGGAGGAGCGGAGCAGGTTGCTGCAATTGGGGAAAGCATGAAAGTCGCAACGATTCTTGGTACTCGTCCCGAGATTATACGGCTGTCACGCGTGATGGCAGCGCTCGACCGGTATATGGAACATGTGCTGATTCACACAGGTCAGAACTACGATTATGAACTGAACCAAGTGTTTTTTGACGAATTGGAGATTCGCAAGCCGGACTTTTTTTTGCAGACGGCAGGGAAAAACGCTGCGGCGACGATTGGGGCAGTAATCGCCAACGCGGACGAGGTGTTGGCCTCGGTACTGCCGGACGCGGTGCTAATCTTGGGAGACACGAACAGTTGTCTGGCAGCAATTGCGGCGAAGCGCAAAAAAATCCCGATCTTTCACATGGAGGCAGGAAACCGGTGCTTCGATGAGCGCGTTCCCGAGGAGATCAACCGACGAATTATAGACCACATAAGCGATATCAACCTGCCCTATAGCTCGATTGCGCGCGAATATCTGCTTCGAGAGGGCATTGCTCCTGACCGGATAATCAAAACCGGAAGTCCAATGTACGAGGTGCTGCACTATTACCTGCCGAAGATTCGACAGTCGAATGTGCTCGGCCGGATGGATCTGCAAAAGCATGAGTATTTCGTGGTGAGTTGCCACCGTGAGGAGAACGTAGACGAACCCCGCCAACTTGGGCGTTTTATTTGTCTGTTGAACAGGCTCGCAGAAAACTATGGGCAGCGCATTATCGTCTCGACGCACCCCCGAACAAGAAAGCACCTAGAAGAAGCCAACGCTAAATTGAGTTCCAACGTGGACTTGCAGGCGCCTCTAGGTTTCCTCGATTACGTGCAGCTCGAAATGAATGCAAAGGCGACGTTGTCGGACAGCGGGACGATATCGGAAGAGTCTTCTATCCTTGGATTTCCGGCGTTGAACATCCGCGAGGCCCATGAACGGCCCGAGGGTATGGAAGAAGCTGCGGTGATGATGACCGGCTTTGACATAAACCGCGTCCTCGAAGGGCTGAGCATATTGGAAAAACAATTTCACGACCCGTCACGGTGCTGGCAGACGGTGAAAGACTACGAAGTGCCGAACGTGTCCGAAAAAGTGACTCGAATAATACAGAGCTATACAAACTATGTGGGCCAAGTCGTATGGCGGAAGTTCAGTTGTGCCAGGTAACTCGCCCGTCAGGACCCGAAGTCCGGACCGCTACGACTTCGAACAAGCAAGCACAGAATGATATGGCTCATTGCCGCGGAGTCGGTAAAAAACAACAGAAGCCACCAAAGACACGGAGCACAAATGTCTTGAGCGGCAAGCGCAGGACGCATTGCCTCAAAAGCAGTGCTTATTCAGAATTTCCTTAGATGCGGATTTTGATCTTATCGCAGTGGTTCGACCCCGAGCCGACATTCAAAGGGCTGCTATTTGCGCGCGAGCTTCGCCGCCGGGGCCATGAGGTCGAGGTGCTCACTGGTTTTCCAAACTACCCTGGCGGAAAGCTTTACCCAGGTTATCGAATGCGCCTGCGGCAACGGGAGATCATGGACGGCATATCTGTTACCCGCGTTCCTCTTTATCCTAGCCATGATCGCTCACCCCTCGGACGCGTCTGCAACTATGCTAGCTTCGCTTTGAGCGCTTCCACCATTGGCTGGCCTTTGAGCCGTTCAGATCTCATATACGTCTACCACCCGCCGGCCACAGTCGGGTTACCCGCCCTTCTCGGGCAAACTGTACGCCGGATCCCGGTCGTCTATGACATAGAGGATCTCTGGCCTGACACGGTAGCCGCTAGCGGCATGCTCAAGAACAAAATTGCCGTTCGTGCTCTGGCAGCTTGGTGTCGATGCATCTACCGCCATGCGGATCGTCTTATCGTGATTTCGCCTGGATTTCGGAGGGCCCTCATCGAACGCGGTGTTCCAGCTGGGAAGATCGAAGTGATCTACAACTGGTGCGATGAACAGAGCCTCTGCTGGGACGTGCAGTCTCCGGTGCAACATCCTACCCCGGCCGAATTCAGGGTTATTTTTGCTGGCAATATGGGCCTTGCTCAGGCGCTCGATCCAGTACTGCAAGCCGCACGCCTCTGTCGCCAGACCGCCCCCCATGCTCGGTTTGTTTTTGTTGGCAGCGGTATCGACCGCGCGCGGCTTGAGGCTAAGGCAGCTGAGATGGATCTGACCAATGTCCTCTTCGAACCCCAGCAGCCAATGCAGGCTATGGGTTTCGTCTTGGCCGCTGCCGACGCCCTCCTCGTGCACCTTAAAGATGATCCGTTATTCCGTATCACAATCCCCTCAAAGACTCAGGCGTATCTCGCTGCGGGCAAGCCGATTCTGATGGGCGTCCGCGGCGATGCCGCCGATTTAGTTCGATGGGCTGGGGCGGGACTCGTTTGCGAGCCGGAGAATCCCGCGAGCATTGCCCATGCGGTGGCAGAATTGTCTTCGATGTCGAGGGAGAAACTGGCCCGCATGGGGGAGTCCGGACGGCGATACTACGTGGAACACCTCAGCCTCAAAGCTGGGGTAGACCAATTCGAACGGGTCTTTCGAGGTCTGTGCTGTACGGCTGCGAATTAAGGGATTTGCTGCGGAACACCCTCTTGCCCCCTAGCCGGAGCACAGGACTCCGCATGAACTCAACCAAACGAATTTTTGATTTCCTGACTGCAACGGCGGCGCTGGTCGTGCTGTCCCCGGTGCTGGTAGGGATGGCGGTGTTGATCAGGATGTCTCTGGGATCGCCGGTGCTGTTTCGGCAGGTGCGCCCAGGGTACAAGGCGCATCCGTTTACATGCCTGAAGTTTCGCACCATGACCGACAAGCGCGACACCAACGGTCACCTACTACCCGATTGCAAACGGTTAGGGCGGCTGGGCCGCTTCCTGCGCAGCACCAGCCTGGATGAGCTGCCGGAGCTGATCAGTGTCATCCGCGGGGAGATGAGCTTAGTGGGGCCGCGTCCACTACTGCTGCAGTATCTAGATCGCTACACCCCGGAGCAGATGCGCCGGCACGAGGTAAAGCCGGGCATCACCGGGTGGGCCCAGGTGAATGGACGCAATGCGCTCACCTGGGATCAGAAGTTCGAGCTTGATCTCTGGTATGTGGACCATCCGAGTTTCTGGCTGGACATCCGCATCCTGGCGAAAACCGTATGGCAGGTGTTGCGGCGTGACGGCATTTCGCAATCCGGCCACGTCACAATGTCCGAATTCCGCGGGGTGACGCAGCAGGAGCAGGGGAAGACGTAGCGACGCATCCCGCAGGCAATGAGATGATCCTGAGGACAACAACCTTCGCCCGTTCCGTTTGCCGCAAGCTGGGACTTATACCTGCGCTGGCCCGAATTCGAATGTTGTGGCATCAGCCCACCTATGAAGACAGGTTCGCCCCTGCACTCTTGAACTCCATTCGTCCTGATGATTGCGTGTGGGATATTGGAGCCAACATCGGCTTTTACACCGAACAAATGTCGAAGCTCGCCAAGTGGGTTGTCGCCTTTGAGCCCATCTCTGAGAACGTGCAGCAGATCATGGCTCGGCACTTAGCCAATGTCGACTGTCAGCAGTTGGCCCTGGGTGACGTGGATGCTGAGCTGTCGATGTCCGAAAGCGGGCAGTACAGCTCAATCGTTTCTAGCCCATATGTTTCCGCGAATGCCCCCCGTCAGACGGTCAGCGTGAAGCCGGGCGACGCCCTGGCCGAGTTGCCGAAACCTGATGTAGTAAAGATCGACGTAGAAGGCTACGAGCCTGAAGTGATCCGTGGCATGCCAAACGTCCTGAGAACGGTTCGTGCGGCCTTCATTGAAATCCACTTTATGATCCTTGAGAGCAGGGGCATGCTGCAGGCGCCCGCAGAGCTCGTGCTACAACTGAAGATACTCGGGTTCGACAAGATAAAGTGGGTGGACGCCTCCCACATCATGGCCCTTAGAGGTCACGCACCGAAAGGAGAGATGTCCCTGGGGTCAGGTAAGACTTCATGAAACCCAATCTCACATTACTTATTTCGTCTGTCGGACGCCGCGTACAGTTGATCGAGTGCTTCCGCCGTGCGGCTAAAGAACTTAATATTGGGCTGCGCGTGTTGGGAACGGACGCGGTGCCGGAGCTTTCCCCGGCTTCTCATCTAGTGGATAAATGCTTTCAAGTGCCACACTGTTCCGACCCGGAGTTTGTGTCAAGAACGGTTGCTATCTGCAGAGACAAAGGTGTCGATCTCGTTGTGCCGACGATTGATCCGGAGCTGCCGGTATACGCGCAGCACGCCAGAGAATTCGAGCTCGCCGGCACGAAGGCGTTGATCTCCAGCCCAAGCACAGTCGAGATTGCCTTTGACAAATCTCGTACCAACGAGTGGTTCCGCACGCATGGGTTCCCGACCGTTGCGCAGGCAAGTATCCAGGATGTTCTCAAGAGCCTGAGCACGTGGACATTTCCGGTAATCGCAAAACCTCGGCGAGGAAGTGCGTCGATTGGCGTGCGAATCGTGCATGACGCGGAGTCGCTTCGCCCGCTGCAGGATCAGGATGGATTGCTGGTCGAATCGATCGCCGACGGTGTAGAACATACGACCAATTTGCTTGTCGATTCTTCAGGCCGTTGCGTTTGCGCGGTACCTCATCAGCGGTTGGAGACACGCGGCGGTGAGGTCAGCAAGGGCCTCACCGTCAAGAACCAGAAGCTTATGGAACTCGCGAGAGGCGTGGCCGAGACGCTGCCCGGGGCTCGCGGCCCCCTGAATCTGCAGGGATTTGTCGGCAAGAACAACGGAATTCAGTTCACCGAAATCAACGCGCGTTTTGGCGGAGGCTTTCCTCTGGCCGCAGAGGCGGGAGCAAACTTCTGTAGGTGGATTCTCGAAGATATGCTGGGAGTAGCATCCACCGCACACTTTTCGCACTGGCGTGATCGCCTGCTGATGTTACGTTTCGACAGCGCTGTCTTTGTTCCGGAAACAAAGTCGCTCTCATGAAGAAGACCTCGGAACATTGCCTTCGATGTATTGTTTTTGATCTCGACGATACGCTCTATCTGGAGCGGGATTACGTCCTAAGTGGCTTCGTGCACGTCGGTGCCTTGGTTGAGCGACGTTTTGGCCGAAAGGCATTTACCGACATAGCGTGGCGTCTTTTCCTCGCAGGACAACGCGGAGACATCTTCAATCGAGCGCTTAAGGATGTCGGTGTTGCACCAGAGCCGGGTGTTATTCAGGAACTCGTGGATGCTTATCGCAACCACCTGCCCACAATCTCTCTGGCCGAAGACGCGGTGGAGTGCCTTGCTGCTCTCGAGTCGGAATACCAACTTGCCCTGATCACTGACGGGCCTGTGGCGGCCCAACGGAACAAAGTGCGCGCTCTCGGCCTTGAAAAGAAGCTTCCCATCAGGATTCTTACAGGCGCGTGGAGCATCGAGTTTTCGAAGCCACATGTGCAGGCTTTTCTCAGTGTACAAGAACAGGCTGGCGTTAATTCCAGCGAGTGCATGTACGTCGCAGATAATCCAAGGAAAGACTTTGCTGCTCCTGCCAGCCTCGGCTGGAAGACCGTGCGAATTCGACGTAGCGGCGGTCTTCACTCGGAAGTTGCATCGGAAGCGATCACGCCAAACCACGAGTTCGATAACTTAATTCCGCTTATCGACGTGTGCCGCCAGCCAGCAATAGGCTGCGTTGTAACTCTTTAAGTTATAGAAACCGTCGCGAGAGTTCGACCGTAACAGAGACGAACGTGGAACGAATCTACTTATCTGTGCCACATATGGGTGGCAGGGAAGAGTTTTACGTGCACCAGGCCTTTGCCTCTAACTGGCTTTCCACAGTTGGGCCAAATATTGCCGCGTTCGAGAACGAGTTCGAACGGCGCGTCGGCTTGCCAGCGGTCGCTCTTGGGTCGGGCACTGCGGCAATACATCTCGGTCTGCGTCTACTTGGAGTCGGCCCTGGCGATGAAGTTTTTTGCCCCAGTTTGACATTTGTGGGAAGTGTGAACCCGGTGCGGTATCTGGGTGCCCAACCGGTTTTTGTGGATAGCAATCACGAGACTTGGAATGTCGACGCGGCTCTTTTGGCGGACGCACTGTGTGAGCGTGTAGGCAGGAATAGGCTTCCGCGGGCGGTCATCGTGGTTCACCTCTTTGGCCAGTGCGCGGACATGGATCCCATTCTAGCGGTCTGCAGGCATTACGGGGTCTCGATACTCGAGGATGCGGCCGAGGCCCTGGGAGCTACGTACAAAGGAAGACCGGCCGGTACGTTAGGAGATGTAGGAGTGTTCTCGTTCAATGGGAACAAGATTATCACAACGACGGGCGGCGGGATGCTGGTTGCGCAAAAGCGTGAGTGGGTTGACAAGGCCCGCTACTGGTCTACACAGGCTCGCGATCCCGGCATCGCCTTTGAACACAGCGAGATGGGCTACAACTACCGCATGAGTAATGTTCTCGCTGGAATCGGGCGCGGTCAACTCGAAGTCCTCGACCTCAGGGTCCAGCAGCGGCGAGCAATAGCTTTTCGCTATCGTGACGCGTTCGCCGACCTGCCTGGCATTTCACTAATGCCCCAGGCGCCTTACGGAGTTCACACTAACTGGCTCAGCTGCTTTCTGATCGACGAAGAGCAATTCGGCTGCTCCCGCGATGAACTGATCCGAGTGCTCGATTCTGCCAATGTCGAGTCCCGGCCGGTGTGGAAGCCGATGCATTGCCAGCCGCTTTATGCATCTTGTAAGCGATACGGCGGCGAGGTGGCGGAGGATTTGTTTCGCCGCGGAATCTGCCTGCCCAGCTCCAGCAGCCTCTCCATAGAAGGGCACCTTCACGTGATCAGCACCGTACGGAGAGCGGCGCGCGCCCAACCCTCATTGCCGCACAGCATGAGAGAACAATACCAGGTTGCGTAAAAGACTGGCCGTGGTCAATGGCAAGAGGCAGTGATGCCAGCCTGATAAGAATGCCATTCCAGTAGAGCCGTCTAGCGAAGCTGAGAAGCTGTGTGGACGGAGCCAGCACTGCGGTCGCGGATGGAGAGTTGTGTTTGGCGTGTCATGTGTTCTTCTGTGCTCTCAGTGCAAGGAGAGTGAAATGCTCAACTGGGCTCGCCGGCCAGAGGAGGATTGGTCAGTAGTCGTAAGCAAAGAGGGCAGATTGCGCGGATATTGAGGCTAACGTGAATCGGGGGCACATAGTAGAAAGTTTTGCGAGGATGTCCCGGCGCCTTTTCTGGGCGTTGCAGGCGCTAATCTTTGTCGTTTCCGGAATCACCGCCTTCCTTCTCCGATTCGACCTGAGACTTCCGCCAAACCAACTGACGCACTTGGCCTACTCCCTCCTGGTTTGGATCGTGGTCAAGAGTATTGTGTTCCGGATGGCGAGGCTGGACCGGGGCTGGTGGCGGTTTGTGTCCCTGTACGACATTCCACGCTTGGCCATTGGAAATCTACTCGGTTCTTTCCTAGGGGCCTTGGCTATTGTCTTGATCGCACCACATGAGTTCCCCAGGTCCGTATATGTTCTGGACCTGCTGGTATGCTTGCTGCTGACTGCCGGCATACGATTGGCGGCGAGGGTCATAGTCGAGGCGTCGAGATTCCATGCGTCAATCGACAGGAAACGCACCCTGATCTACGGCGCGGGCAAGGCGGGGCTAAGCTTGCTTCGCGAAATTCACCAAAATCCCTCCCTGGGGTACGTAGTGGTTGGCTTCGTCGACGACAATCCGCGAAAAGTAAAGTTGGTGATACACGGGGTCAAGGTTTTTGGAGACGGAGCGAGCCTGACGTCGGTTGTGGCCAAACATCGGGTTGATACAGTCCTGGTCGCCATCCACTCTGCTTCCGGCACGCAGATGACCAGGGTTTTGCGTCGCTGCCAAGAGGCTGGAGTCTCGTATAAGACGGTGCCGGGCTTCGCAGAGGTAATCAACGGGAACGGCTTGGCTAAGCAGATTCGGGACGTAGCGGTGGAGGACCTCCTCGGGCGCACCCCATCGCGACTGGACGAGGGGGAGATTGCTGGAAAACTGGAGGGGAAGTTCGTCGTGGTGACGGGAGCCGGCGGATCCATTGGCTCCGAGCTATGTCGGCAGATCGCGCGCTTCCGCCCTCAAGCGATTATCGGTTATGAGATCTCGGAGAATGCACTGTTCCACCTCGACCTGGAGATGAAGAGCAGATTCCCGAGAGTACAGTTCCATCCGGAAGTGGGAAGCGTCCAGAACCCACAGCGCGTGGGCGAAGTGCTGGAGCACTACCGGCCCTCGGTTCTTTTTCATGCAGCCGCCTACAAGCATGTGCCGATGATGGAAGCGCACATATTCGAGGCGCTAGAGAACAACGTGTTCGGGACGTATAAGACTGCTTTAGCGGCGGCAGAACACGGGCTCGAAGATTTCGTCATGATTTCGTCGGACAAAGCGGTTCGCCCGACGAGCATCATGGGCGTCACCAAAAGGCTGGCGGAACTTGCGGTCAATTCGCTGCAGAACGGCCGAACTCGCTTCGTATCCGTACGTTTCGGCAACGTGCTGGGGAGTAACGGGAGCGTGATTCCGCTCTTCAAAAAACAAATCGAATCCGGCGGGCCGGTAACGGTGACGCATCCGGATATGCAGCGGTACTTCATGACCATTCCCGAAGCTTCCCAGCTCGTATTGCAGGCCTCGACCATGGGGACAGGCGGACAAGTCTTCGTATTGGATATGGGCGAACCTGTAAAGATTGTGGAGTTAGCCAGGAACCTGATTCTGCTGTCGGGCCTGCGGCCGGATAAGGATATCCGGATTGAGTTTACCGGAATCCGTCCTGGAGAGAAGCTCTATGAAGAGCTGCACACGTTCCAAGAGTCAACCTTGCCAACTCGGCACGAGAAGGTCAAGATCTTCATCGGGCCATCGTTCTCCTGCAGAGAGATGAGTCGTCACATTGAAGCGCTGCGGCAAATCTCTGCCGCGCGCGACATTCCACAGCTTATCTTGCGATGGAAGGAGATTGTGCCGGACTACAATCCAAGCGGGCACTTGCTTCGGCGCGTCCTGGTAGCAAAAAGTCCGCTAGGTGACAAGAGAGGGCCCGCGCTAGCGGCAACCGGATAGGCTGTGATCACACAAGAAGGCCTTAATCGGCGAGCGTTCCCGGTGCTACTCGCGCTGGCCGGAGTTCTTGCCTATACCACGTTCCAGTGGGGTGGGGTGGTCCGAACGGGCCGGTACGAATACCTGCTGACGGTGGGCCTAGTGGCAATAATCGTGAGCCGTGGTCGCTCACACGACGAATGGTTACCTCATACGAGCCGCGTGGTGCGATGGACAGCAACGCTCCTGCCAGCGTATGTGCTGCTGCAGGTGGTGCCCTTGCCAGTGGCCGTGCTGCGCGTGCTGTCGCCGGCGCGGTCGGAGGCGATCGACGCACTGCGGCTGGTCGGAGCGAAGGTGAGCTACGCTTCTTTGAGCGTTTTTCCCGCGGGCACCTTTCAGTACTTTTTGCTCGTCTGCGGCTATATAGCGATCTTTGTTCTCGTGTGCACACTGACCTGGCGTTTTCGGGATAGGCGATGGCTGGTGATTTGGCCCATTCTCGGCATTGCCGGACTCGAAGCCGGCCTGGGACTCTGGCAGTATTTCAGGGAAGGGGGGGAGCAGGTTCGATGGGGCACTTACGCCAACCACGATCACTATGCGGGTTTCTTGGAGATGGCGCTGCCGCTTGCAGTGATGTACCCGATGGCCGTGTTGCACCGCACACACTCCAAGTGGCATTCGTCGGTTGCCCCCGCGTTTGTGGCTTCGGCGGTATGGGCTCTGGCGGTGTTGATATTCGCTGGGATTGTTCTTTCCTTCTCCCGGATGGGATTCATCGCGACACTTTTTTCCTTGTTTGTGATGGGCACATTGGTGCTCGGTACCGTGCAACTGAGGTGGTTGACAGGGTCCCGAAGGCGCTGGTCGGTCGCGGTTGGGATGGTTGCTGCGTTGGTCCTGGCCGGTTTCGTATTCCTGCCTCCTGAGAGGCTGATCCGGCGATTCGCAGAACTAGTTTCGACCGATACGCTGACCACCCCAGGGCGCGCAGACCTTTGGGCGGAGACAATTCCTTTGATCAAAGCATACCCGGTGTTCGGCTGCGGGCTTGACGGATACGAGACTGCGTTCTCAAGGTTCAAGATATCCGGAGTACTCGTAACCGATGATTTCGCCCACAACGACTATCTCCAGTTGCTGGCGGAGTTGGGGCTTGTAGGGTTTATGATTGGAGCTGCGCTGGCGTTTTCTGTCGTCAGAACGGCCTTGCGTAGTGTCGTGAAGTCCGCGGGCTCAGAGGAGCGTTATTGGGCTGTGGCGTGCATAGGCGCTCTGGCCGCGATTGGGATGCACAGCTTGGCGGATTTCAACCTATATCTCCCTGCCAATGCGATACTGCTGGCGTGGATTGCGGGAATGACGGCGGCCGTGGATTTGCGAGAGACTAGCATGAATGTGTGGGACCAGCTTGGACCCGCGACTTTCACGATGAGGGAGCGGTTGTGATCGGTTAACAGCGTCCGATGTATGGCTGGTCCTTGTAAGACGGGGAGCACCGCATGATCGTTTCTTAATATGTGAAGGCCTTTTTGTGAAGTAGACTACATTAAGCCTGGTATGCGTTAAAAAGGAGGTTACCATGCGCTATATGGGGATGCTCTTCGTGTTCACGGCCATGGTAGTTATGGTCGTTGCCGATTCGGCGAGGGGAATCACCGGTCCGGCGTCGCCAATGTTGGTCAAGATTGTTGTGGCAAGCACACACAAGAATTGTCCCCCACCGCCGCCTCCTCCACCTCCACCGCGAAGCAAGAGTTGCCCGTGTGACTCGAAGGGCAACCCTATCGATCATTGCGGTAAGGGCAACGACAGCAAGAATCCGTAGGACCCCACTGTATTCTATATCCTATTTTCCAACGAATACTCTTCTTTGAGATCGTTTGCGACGCGAGTGTGCCGGTTTGAGAACACTAACATTCACCCTCGGGGTAATTCTAACGGTGTATTGTTCTGTCGGTGTTCTGTCCGAGACCTTTTTGAAGAACAATGAACAGGTTAACCAGGTCCTTTGCCGGTTCTTTCTCTGCAACAATGCGCCTTTGGTATGGCAAGCGCGGGATCAACTGACCAAAGGAAACGATGAGAACATCCAACAAGCCGTCACCCTATTCCGGAAGCTTCTGCAGCGAGACCCGCAAGACCCCTATCGATGGGTTGACCTTGGAGATGCGTTTCTCGCAGCCGGGCAGAAAGAAGATGCTCGCTACTGCTTCAGACAAGTGTTGGTCTTGGCCCCACACTCTGCTCCCCTTCTCCTGCACGTGGCCGTCTTGCTGTTCCAGATCGGAGAGAATCAAGAAGCCTTCCCAATCACAGCTCGGATCCTCGCGCTCACTCCCGACTACGATCCAGTTATCTTCAGTCAGTACATACGCAGTGTCGATCGCGCCGAAGATGTCTTGCGCTTTGGCCTTCCAGAAGGTAGTCGCGCAGCAAAATCCTGGTTGCAATTCCTGATACGATCTGGGGGCCTCGAAGATGCGCAACGCACGTGGGATTGGATCGTTACACACGGATATGCTGATAACGCGTTGGCAGGAGAGTATGTCGAGTTCCTTATCCGGCAAGGCCATCCCGACTCTGCGGCTTCCGCCTGGGCTCAACACATGGGTGCTCTCGCAGACGACTACGACAAATCCACTTACCTTTTCAACGGGGACTTTGAATCGGATCCCGCGCAATCGCCATTCGATTGGAACTTCGCGCGCACCGACGGCGTTGAGGTCACCCGTGACTGCACAATCCCCGGGTCTCGGAAATGCTCGCTTCGTATCAGCTTCGCGGGTACTCAGAATCTCGACGTCACAGCTGCTTCGCAATTAGCTTTCGTGCGGCCGGGTACTTATCGGTTCCACGCGTTTATCCGTACTGAATCATTGACCACGGATCAGGGAATCCGATTTCGAATCTTCGATGCCGAAGTGCCGGCTCGTCTAGATGAGGTTTTCGGACAGTTCACGGGAAGTAGCCCTTGGTCAAGAGTTGATCATGACCTCGTAGTTGCACCGAAGACCAGGATTGTCCGGATCGAGGTGATCCGCCAGCCGTCCATGAGATTTGATAACAAAGTCGATGGGACGGCCTGGATCGACCAGTTGAAGCTGGAACCGATTGCCCTCAGTCCCACGCCGAATAAAGTCGCCGCATATGTACCCGGCCATTCCTGAACTTCGGAGAGCCGTCGTCGGAATTCGCGAAGGGCGCGGGGATCGTTCCAGCCTGCATAGAGGCCGAGCCGTACACAACCTGAGTGTCGAAAAAGGATAGCGGGCTAGAGTTAATTCCTTTCCTTATTCGACTATTGCCATGGTCAGGTTGTATTGAATGTTGGTTCCGGTTTTAGCGGTGAAGGGCTGAGTCAGTTTCATTCTTTAACGTCTGAATCTCTTGCTTCAATTCTTCGATCTCGGCTTGCTGCTCCTTAACCGCATTCACCAGCGCAGCGACGACGGGCCGGTCACTGATCGTCAGGTAGTCCACGCCATCGTGAGTTTCGGTTCCAATGGCTTCGGGAATTGCTTTCTGCACGTCTTGGGCGATGAACCCGGCTTGCTCTAAATCTGCGGGAAACTTGGTGATCTCCTGGCCTTTCTCGTTCCAATGATAGAGCGCAGGATGCAGGGCCATGATTTCGTCTAGGCCACGCAGGAATGGCCGGATGCCTTCTTTCAGTCGTTCATCGGAACTTCCCGTCAACGTAGTAACGATCCCGCCCACGGTTTGAATCGCGGTAATCGAGGAATAGCTACCCGCTGAGACTCCAGCCCTACTGCCAGCGTAATACCCAGCGGCATAGAGTGCGGCATTAGCTGATGTGCTCCCCAGATAAACACCCGTCACGCCTGAATCGCCGAGCACCACTTGATTGCTGTCTGAGTTTTGAGCTCCACTCCCGATCGCTGTAGAATTGGAATATTGCGTGGTGGAATTCGGCCCGGCACTGTAACCGATCCAGGTATTGTTGCTGCCGCTCGTATTTGCGTTGCCTCCGTTATAACCGGCCTGGAATCCTAAGACAGTGTTATAGCTGCCTGTGCTGTTTGAATTCAGGGCTTGAGTGCCGATTCCTGTGTTATCGATTCCAGTCGAGTTAAGGACCAGCGCGCTGTAACCTACGCCTACATTGTCATGGCCAGTGGTATCGCTAGCCATGACAGCGGCACCTACCGCCGTATTATCTGAGGCCGTGGCTTGGAACAGCACATCGCCATTCCCAACCGCCGTGTTGTTCGATTGCGTAGTATTCGCTTCTAAGGCTAAAAAGCCGACAGCTAGGTTCAACGAGCCACTCCTGCTCTGTTCAAGGGCGTTGGTTCCAATGGCAAGCTGCGATCCCGCCGTATCGTAGGCCAGCGTATTATTTCCAATGGCAATATCGTTCGATATGTTAGTGGTGTAATACATCGTACCCTGGCCGATGGCAACGTTATTGGTCCCGGTTGTATTCGCATTAAGCGCTTCATGTCCAACTGCCGTGTTGCAGCATGCCGTAGTATTGCTGCCAAGACTGTTGTAGCCTAGGGCTGTGTTGGCGTAGCCAGTAGTGTTGGCCCAAAGAGTCGAGAGGCCAAGGGCAACATTGTCAACGCCGGTGGTATTGTTGAAGAGAGATTCCCAGCCAATCGCTGTATTCTGCGATCCGGCTCCCTCACCGCCGGGTGTTCCGGTCGTGTGGTACATCGCATCAAAGCCGATGGCGATATTCGCATCTGTGGTGTTGTTGTAAAGGGCCTGATAGCCGATGGCGATATTGGAGTTTTGAGTAGAGCTGTTGATGCTAGCAAGTGCGCCTTGCCCGATGGCTATGTTCGTTGGAATGGTGCCCCCGCCAAGCCCCACTGTCGAGGACAAGCTGGATGGCGGAGCCCCCACTGTCGAGGACAAGTTGGATGGCGAAGCCGGTGCGCTTGATGTTGCTTTTGCTGCCTGCTGGCGTTTGACAGGCACACTAGAGAGTTGTGACCGCACCAATTCCGGGCAACCCAGCATAAAGGCCAGAGTGAGCACGGCGGTAAGCGCATTCCAACGGATGGGAAAGTGGCCCATAGTCTGCCCCCAAAGTTACGGGCTAATTATGCCCCCTTGTACAGTCGCCAGGCACGTACCGAAAGGGCATATCTTACGAATTCCCGATCAGGGACGTTTGATCTGGTTTCTCGGAATCTTTAAGAACATTCCTTTGAACGGTCTGGGGTTTCTCAAGCTGCCTTGGGATTCTTACTGCATTCGTAATGCGCACATTCTAAAGGAGATAATGGTTGTCCGTCGCAACAGTTGGGCCTCACAAGCAAGTTGCTGATTGCGCAAAAAATAAAAACGTGCAGATCCAGACCGGGAGGGTAAAAATAAGGGAACAGTAACGCGAAGTTCCAGGTTATCAAGCGAACGTAAGAATAGGCTCGTACAAGTAAGGACTCAAGGGTGGTAAAGGGTCAAAACTGTACTGGCCTTTTTTATTTTTGGGTGAAGAGAACATCCATTCGCGGAGAACAGGGGTCATGGGGAGAAGAATGATATCGCCGGTGCTCAATCCCAGAAGGAGAATCATCAGTTGTGTCTGCTCTGAGCTAAAGCGAAGCCGATCGATGAAACGTGGATCAGCCCTAGCAGCAAAATCCGCGCGAGAATTCATCTTC
>Ga0187780_10000761_pt1 | contig 23977 bp, 25 predicted proteins | sample 1015_Q2_SP10_20__FD_132429 | JGI IMG/M metagenome (GOLD analysis project Ga0187780, IMG submission 132429) | Tropical peat soil microbial communities from peatlands in Department of Meta, Colombia - 1015_Q2_SP10_20_MG | ecosystem: Environmental > Terrestrial > Soil > Wetlands > Peat | place... | reverse complement strand
CCCCTCCATACGTTCTTCGTTTGCGCTCTGTTCTTGAATCCGAGCATGCGACTTATATCTTCCAACGACCTTTCTGCTGCTCGGGTGAGAGAATGGAAGCAGGCTTCAACAGGATTTTGGTGGCCTTCGACGGGTCCGAGGACTCCGTCAAGGCGGCAAGGCTTGCATGTTCCCTTGCAAAGAAGTACGGTTCAAAGGTAACTGTCGCCCACGTCTACTCGTTTGCGGTATTCGCCTATGGGGGGGCGACGCCGATGCCAATGCCTGACGTTCAACCCCTCGAAGAGGCTGCGAAGGCCAAGGGGATGTCAATCCTGAACCGGGGACTGGCCTTGGCCAGAGAGTGCGGCGCCGATGTCGAGGGGGAGCTTATCGAGGCACCCTCCATAGTCCAGGCCTTGGTCGAATATGCAGCGAAGGAGAAGGTTGACCTGATAGTAGCAGGGACCAGAGGGATGACAGGATTCAAGAAACTTATAATGGGCAGCGTGTCGAACGGGCTCGCAGGTCATGCGGAGTGCCCCGTCCTCGTGGTGAGGTAGCAGCATGATATACGTGCGGGACATCATGGCCACCAACGTGCGCACGGTCCCGACGAGCGTCACCCTTGTGGACGCGGCGAAGATGATGGCGAAATTCAAGATTGGTTCACTGGTCGTAGTCGACGGCAACAAGGTAGTCGGGATCATCACCGAGGGAGACATCTCGAAGTGCGTGGGCAGGGGGATGAACCCAGGGAAGGCGTCGGTCGCTCTCATGAAGAAGAAGCTGGTCACCACCGAGCCGGGCGAACGGCTCGAATCTGCCGCCAAGACGATGGCCGACGCCGGCGTGAAGAAGCTGCCAGTCATGGACGGGGACAAACTCGTCGGCATGCTAACGCAGACCGACATCGTGAACGCGAGCTTCTCGTTGGTGACATCGCTCAAGGAAATGGTCAGGGCAAGGTACCGGCCGCCCGACTTCGAGCCGTAGGTGCTCTGCTCAACCCGGGCATCCAAGTGGAGGGACGGGGTTTGAATACTGGCGAGAACGGGGGAGGCTGCCCGGATGAGCTTTCCTGATTACCGGATAGTGGTCGAATACGTGAGCGAAGGGGAGGTGGCGAACCTCATCCGTGGGTACATAGAGCTGAAAGGAAGGCGAATCAAGTTCTCCGGGGTGGCCTATGGGCGGTTCGGAGGGCAGAACTTCTCTCCCCAGTTCTCCGCCGCCGCCCGAAGGTCGATCGAAGAGCTGGTCGGCAACACAGAGAAGTTCGAAGAAGACGTGCAGATGAGGCTCGTGAAGGGAGAGTTCGACGCACAGCCCGGAAAGGAAGAGCAGCATAAACATCGGCACATGGTCTCCTGACCAAGGGTGTTTGCAAGCTGAACCTCCTGACAGGGGCGACCGGATTCGTCGGCGGGCACGTGGTCGAATACCTGTTCCAACAGGGCGAGATATCCAAGGCAACCTTCCGACCGGGTTCTCACCTCAAGATACTTGACCTGAACGGGGTTCAGTGCCTCGAAGCGGACCTCCTCGACCACCACTCCTTGCACGAGGCGGTCGAGGGGACGGACGCCGTCTACAGCATGGCATCCCCGATGCCTGGGGATACTGAGGACTTTCAGAGGGTCAACACGGAGGGGATCTCCAATCTTCTTGAGGTCGCAAAGGAGTCGGGGGTCAAGACCCTGGTCCATCTGAGCACTCTGGACGTCTACGGCTTCGGGGCGAGAACCGTCGACGCCGGAAGCGCCACCAGGCCAAAAGGCCCATACCAGCGTGCCAAGGCGTCGGCCGAAGACGCGCTGCTGGACTTCGCATTGAGGAATACGCGGCCCAAAGTGATGATCGTCAGGGCTGCGCGCGCCGTGGGACCCAGAGACTGGGCACTCGCCGTCCCTCTCCTTCGTATGATATCGGGGGGGAGGGTCGTCGTTCCCAGGGGGGCGGAGATGTCTTTCACCCATCCGAAGGACATCGCCAAGGCCATGTACAAGGCGGCGACGACTCCGGCCGCTCCAGGCGGAGTCTACATGGTCAAGTCATTCGACTGCACTCCTGAGAGCCTCGCCGCGGCACTGGCGGACTCGGTTGGAGCCCCGACGAAGGTGGGGAGGGCCGGGGTATTCTCGCGGCCGGACATGCCAGACTACACAGCCCAGCAGCTGGGGGCGTCGCTCAGGCTGTCCCCCCAGGGGAACTGGGGGGCAATCGGGTACTCCCCCGACTACGACCTCGGGAAGACATGCAAGGAGATTGGGGCTTGGTACAAGAAAGAGCCTTGGATAATCGAACACGCCTGAGAATCCCGAAGCTGCTGTCGGCCATCAGAGTGATGGTGTACGGTTCGGAGGACGAGAGGTCGACCGCTCTGGCCAAGTTGCAGGATTCCGAAGGAGGCGACCCCTTCCGGATCCTCATCGGGACCATCCTCTCCCACCGTACTCGGGACGAAAACACGACCAAGGCGGTTGAAAATCTGTTTTCAACGTACACCACACCCGAGGAGCTTGCGAATGCTGACGAGACGGTCGTCAGGCGTCTGATAAGGCCCTCAGGCTTCTACAATGTCAAGGCCAGGAACGTCATCAGAGTCTCTAGGCAGCTCATCGACGATTTCGGAGGGAAGGTTCCCGAAACGATGGAGGATCTCCTGAAGCTTCATTCGGTTGGGAGAAAGACGGCGAACTGCGTGCTGGTCTACGCCTTCAACGAACCCGCAATCCCGGTGGACACCCACGTTCACAGGATTTCCAACAGGCTAGGGCTTGTCAAGACAAGGAAACCCGAGGAGACTGAGGAGGAGCTGGTCAGGAAGATTCCGCGGAAGTACTGGCTGGATGTCAATGACCTATTCGTCAGGTTCGGGCAGACTACTTGCAAGCCAATTGGTCCTCGCTGCGGCAGCTGCAGCCTCACCCGGAGTTGCGTCTACTACAAGTCCGTGGTTTCAAAGGCCAAACATTCTTAGGAGTCGGCCGGCCGGCTCGAAACATGCCTACGTTTGAAGAGGCCAAGAGGAAGGTTGGGGACCTCGTCGTGGCAAAGGGATTCGGAAATACGCCGGGGGAAATCCCGAACAAGCTGTTGTTCGCGTTCATCGAGCTCGGCGAGGCGGGGGACTCGTGGAAGAAAGGAAAGCCCACCGACGAGACCCTGGAGGAGCTGATCGACGTCATGTTCTATGTCCTCGATGCCTCCCGGTTGATTGACCCGGCAGCCGACCTGGACGCCATCTTTGAGAGGAAGCTGGCAAGGAACTACGGCCGGCCGTACAGGTACGGAGAACAGTTCAGGGATAAGGCTCCGTCTGCCTAGCCTGCTCTCACCCAGATTACCCGTTTGCACGGGTGGCAGGCCAGTCCGTCGTATTTCTCACCCTTCATGTCCTCCATTGGCCCCACCTTCACCATGGCCCCGCCGCACTGTACGCATCGCTGTTCTGCCGGCGACTGCTCGACCTTGCTCCAATCCAGCATATGGTACGTCAAGAAGACGAGATCCCCGGCCTTCTCAATCTTCACGAGACAAGACGACCCGCCAGAAGTAGAAAAGGCTGTCTGACCGCTTCGCGCCGAAGCTGGAGGCTGGGGCCTACTCGACAACGAAAACACCATTAAATACGCACGGGCGTCTGCGAGGCCAACCGACTCCCGATGGTCAGGCTATTCTTCATCACAGACGTGCATGCCTCTGAAAGATGCTTTCGGAAGTTCCTGAACGCCGCCAAGGTCTATCGGGCGGACTGCCTGATCCTCGGAGGGGACATAACGGGCAAGGTCCTGATTCCCATTGTGGAGAGACCCGACGGCGCCTACGAACTTCGGCTCTTCGCGAAGGACAGGGTGGTGAAGAAGGACCAGCTCGTGCAGGCCCGAAGAGAGCTGCAGGACGCCGGCCAGTACTCTTTCGTCACCACCCCCGCTGAGCTCGAGGAGATAAGGGGAGACAAGGCCAAGGAAGAGAAGGTCTTCAACAACGCCATCACCTCAACGCTGAGCTCCTGGATGCAGCTGGCCCAGGAGCGTCTGAAGGGGACCGATGTCAACTGCTACATCTCGCCAGGAAACGACGACAAGTTCGAGGTCGACTCCGTCCTCACCGACTCGGCCCGGGTCATGAATCCGGAGAACAAGGTCGTGGAGCTGGACGGCGGGTACGAGATGATTACCCTCGGATACGCCAATACCACCCCTTGGAAGAGCCCCAGGGAGGTCCGCGACGAGGAGCTGGGGGCCATGATTGAGAAGCTCGCCTCTCAGGTGAGGAGGCCCGAGACGGCGGTCTTCAACCTGCACGTCCCCCCAATTGACACGGAGCTCGACAAGGCACCGGCGGTGAGCGAAGAGCTCACCTACGTGAGGGAGGGCCTGGGAGTGAAGATGATACACGCCGGGAGCGCCGCGGTAAGAAGAAGCATCGAGCTGCACCAGCCTATCCTCGGGCTCCACGGACACATTCACGAGGCCAGGGGGTTCGTGAGAATCGGAAGATCCCTGTGCCTAAACCCCGGAAGCGAGTACGCCGATGGGATCCTCAGAGGTGCGGTCGTCAACCTAGAGGGCGGCAGGGTGAAGGAGTTCCTGCTCACGAGCGGCTAGAGAAGGCCGCGTTACTCGTACCTGAGCGCCTTGATGGGTTCCATCTTTGCAGCCTGCCAGGCAGGGTAGAGGCCGGCAATGATGCTCACGATCACGGCCACTGCCAGCGAAAGGATCACGACCTCTGGCGTTATTACCGGCGAGTAGGCGATGGAGAAGTTCCCACCTCCGCCGCCGAACCCGCCTCCGCCTCCTCCCCCCGGCGAGCTTGCCGCCCTGCTTCCGGACGCGCTGAACGAAGCGACCAGTGCGATGGCGAGGAGGTAGGAGATCCCAGCTCCGACGAATAGGCCCATTACCCCTCCCACCACCCCTATCACAACCGCCTCAGAGAGAAAGATGGAGAGCACCCCTCTGTTCCTGAACCCCAGGGCCTTCAGGATCCCGATCTCCCGCGTCCTCTCGTAGACGGAGATCAACATGATGTTCATGATCCCTATCCCAGCCACAGTCAGGGAGATCCCAGCGACCGAGCCCAGGAGTATCCCTATCTGCCCTATGATTGTGGACACCGTCTGCGCGATTTGCTGAAGGGACGTCACCTGAGCGTTGTTTCCATAGACGTTCGTAAGCGTCTGAGTGAGGCTGTCGACCGTCCCGGGGTCCGTCGCCTGCACCAAGAGCATGCTGTACGAATGAAGGTTGAGAAGGGTCATGGCTGCCTGGAGGGGCAGGAAGATTGACGTGTCGACAGGGACCAGGGGGGTCGAGCCCGATCTGGCCAGAAGTCCTCCCGCCTGGACAGTGAACGTCTTGGGGTTGACGCCCGGGATTGTCACGACAAGGGGCTGCCCGACGCTCGACACCGGAGACGGCCCGGAGGTCGGATGAGTGATGCTGTACCCTACGAGCGCGTCAGGGACATCGGCGTCCAGGTAGACGGAACCGGATTCGAGGTCGACGTGGCCGATCAGTGTACTTAGCCCTACCGCGCTGACGCCGATTATTGAAGCCGAAATCGATTGGCCTGACCCCTGTATGGATACAGGGGTTGTCACGATGGGGAACACCGTGCTCACCCCCGGAAGAGACGAGATCTCGGTGATGTCTGCTTGCGTCAGCAGGTGCGAGCCTGACGTGGTGGCCTTCGGGGTCACGATGATTGTCGTGGGCCCGAGGCTCGTCAGGGCCGCGGTTATGCTGTCGGAAATTCCCGCCGTCTGAGAAGTCAGGGCGATGATGCTCGCTATCCCCACGAGCACCATCAATATCGTCAGTGCAGCCCTCACCTTCCTTTCAACTAGAGGCTTGTATCCAAGTTCCATGACGTCCCTAATCCTCATTCATTCATCACCGGGTCGCAGTGCTACCCGACCTTCTTCTCCTCAGATAGAGGAGTGCGATCACCACGACCACCACGATGATCGCAACGTACACCAATGGTGAGATGCCGCCTCTGCCCCCAGCGGCAGTCGTGGTCTGGCCCGACCCCGTCCCGCCATTCGAACTGTTGGTCACTACCACCGTTGCGTTCACCGTTTGTGAAAGCGGGGTACGCAGATTGTCGAAGTACGAGAGAGTGACGGGGACCCGATAGGTCCCAGGTGCAGTCGAATTCGAGACCAGAGCGCTCAGGGTGAATGTCGAGGGCGAGTCAACCTGCATGTCTCCTACAAAGTTGGAGCTGCTTCCGATGGCCTGGAAGCCCGGTGGCATCTGAGCCTGTGCAGTGACGGCCGACGCCGCGATGATTCCGACATTCGTGATTGTGAGGGTGATCGACACGATCTCGCCTGGAGCCACCGCCTGGGGAAGGACAGTGACCCCCGTCAGCTCTATGCTGATGAGCCCCCTGGAGAGAAGGCCGATGTTCCTGCTCTCCTGCACCGTGACGTTGTTGAAGCTGTATCTCAGAATCCCCTGGAGGGTCGAAGAGCCGGCCGTTGTGGGCGGGTCATACGCCTGAGCGTGCACTACGACTGTACCCCCCGGATCGAGGGACTGGGCCTGGACGATGTCGGGCAAGAGCCAAGTCGCCGATCCGCCGACGAAACTGAACGTGGCTGACAGTCCCTCGATCGGGGCTGTCCCGACGTCGGTCAGGGTGACCGTGAGATTGTTCACGCGGCCAGCCTGAAGATAGGACGGGACAACGTCGATCTCGACGGGCGAAGTGGTGGGCAGGGGCTCCACAAAGAGCCCCACTTCGACGGAGAGCGAGCGGGCCGTTCCGTAGGCGTCGTTGTAGGTCGATGTGAATGTAAGAACCGCCGGCGTCCCCGCGCTGGTCGAGGGGGCGTAGACCTCCAGCCTGTCCGTCTGCGAAGAGTTGGGTCCGAGCGTGTTCATATCGGGAATCGTGTTCAACACGCTGAGGAGCTGGGGGGAAGAGACCGCCGTTGACACCTGCGATGCGGTGCCGGACCCGTTGTTCGTCAGCGTGACCTGGATGTCGTTGACCTGTCCCGGGATGACAGAGGTTGGCTGAACATGAAAGTTCAGCTTCACCTTCCCGTCGAGGTGGACCGCAAACGTGGTCGACTGGAAGACGCTGATAGACTGGGAGCTTGTCTGCGCCCCCCACTGGAAGGTGACCGGAAAGGTGAACGTCCCCACGGAGGTAGCGGGAGAAACGTCCAAGTAGAAGGTGAATTGCACGACGGCCCCGGAGGGGACGGTCCCCGAGATGTAAGAGCTCGGCCCGGATCCGCCGTTGACGTCGGTGAACCCGGGAGGGAGAGTCAGCGTGGCCACCATTCCTGTCGCTGCGTTGTTGAAGTAGTACTGAGCCGTGACGACCAGGGGGACGTCCTGACTTCCGGGCCCGGCCTCTATCAGGTTCCCGGAACTCCCCCAGGTGGCACTTACTATGTTGAACCCTGACGCGGTAACGACATCTGCCCTCGCGGGGGCCGATACGCCCGCGCTCAGCAGCACGAATCCGACAATCAACGACGCCAAGAGACGGCGGTTCAATTTTCCTTCACCTCGACCTCTTCCATCAGGCCGTCCCTAATGTGGAACACCCTGTGGCAGTACTTAGTCAGTTCAAGGTTGTGCGTAATCATCACCACCGTCACCCCTCTTTCGACGCTGACGTTCCTCAGGAGCATCACCACCCCCTCGGCAGACTTCGAATCCAGGTTTCCCGTGGGTTCGTCGGCCAGGATGAGGGCGGGCTTGTTTATCATCGCCCTCGCCACCGCCACTCGCTGCTGTTCGCCCCCGCTCAGTTCGCGCGGTTTCTTGTCTTCCTTCCCTCCAAGCCCTAACCCACTTAGGAGAGCCATCGCTTCCTTCCTCCGCACGGCGGGGTTTATCCCTGCAGCGACGAGGGGCAGTTCCACATTCTGGCACGCGGTCAGGTAATTCACTAGGTTGAAGGCCTGAAACACGAACCCCATCTTCTCGTTCCTTAGCTTGGCGAATTGGTTTTCGTCCATGCTAGAGACCGGCGTCCCGTCGATGAAGACTTCTCCGCTAGTGGGTCTGTCGAGCGACCCTATGATGTTCATCAGGGTGGACTTGCCGCTCCCCGAGGGTCCCACTATGGCGACGAACTCTCCTCTTGCAATCGAGAACGTGACTCCTCTCAACGCTTCATACTCGATCTTCCCAGTCCTGTAGGTCTTCCTTAGGTCCCGGACCTCGAGGGCCGGTCCGCCATTCATGACGTAGGTCTGGCCCGATTCCTTCGCGCCAGAAAGAGGACTCATCTTCGTTCCGTTTCGGCCCCGACTGAGAGAGGCTAATAAGGGTCGCGTGCCATTCTCATTTCTGGCAGTCCAAGCTCACTGTACCTCTGCGGAACGTCAACGGGCCCCGTCCGTAAGCAGGGCGACTCGAAAGCGACCTGTCACCTCCTCCTTCCTGTTCAGGTTAAATGCGCCAGGTCTCGTAGAACAGGGTGATGGCGCCCCCGCGGAAAACGAAGGTTGTCTGCACCGTTGGCCCAGCCAGCAGAGCGCCGGGGACCATCCGCAGGCTCGTCCCTTTCGTGGACGTCTTCAGAATCAACTTCTCTCACGGCGATTCGACGAGCCATCTCGAGGAAATCGCAGCGATTAGAAGCGAGTCAAGGCGCGCGGGCAAGAACACGGCGGTCCTCCAGGACCTACCTGGTCCGAAGATCAGGGTCGGAAAGATGCGGGACGGCGCCGCCTACCTCGAAAAGGGTTCCAGGTTCGCTCTGACCTCAATGGATATGTTGGGGGACCAAACCAGGGCCACTGTCAATTATCCTGCGCTCCTGGAATCGGTGGACACGGGGGATCTGCTGTACCTCGCCGACGGTCTGATCAAGCTCAGAGTCGACCAGAAGACGAACGAGGGCGTTGGCTGCACTGTCCTTTCGGGCGGCGTGCTAAGCTCCGGCAAGGGTGTCAACGCACCCGGCGTGAAGATGAAAGTGGAGTACCCAACGCCCCGCGACATCGAACACATCAGGTTCGGCCAGGCGCACGCCGTCGACTTCGTCGCCGCATCGTTCGTCAGGACCCCCGAGGATATCCGTGCCGTTCGGAGGCTTGCGAACTCGGGAGGCCAGTTCCTCATCGCGAAGATAGAGAAGAAAGAGGCGGTCGAAAACTTCGATGCGATTCTGCATGAAGCGGATGGCGTCATGGTGGCCAGGGGCGACCTCGGCATCGAGACCCCCATCCAGGGGGTCCCTGCCGTCCAGAAGGATATCATACGAAAGTGCAATGCCGTAGGGAAGCCCGTGATAGTCGCAACGCAGATGCTCATCAGCATGGTCAGCTCCCCCGTTCCAAGCCGTGCCGAGGTCACAGACGTGACGACCGCAATCCTTGACGGAACGGACGCCGTCATGCTCTCCGACGAGACCGCGGTGGGCGAATACCCTGTGGAATCAGTCCAGATGCTCGACAAGATCTCCCGCTCGGCGGAGAGGCTTGCAATTCGGTCCCCAGCGGTTGACCGACAGGCCATGGCAGGAACATCGGAAGAGGCCATCGGGAGGGCCGCCTGCAGCCTTGCCGACTACGTAGGAGCCAAGGCCATCGTCGCGCCAACGCAGACTGGCTCGACGGCGAAAAGGGTCGCCATGTGCAGGCCAAGGCAGCCGATTGTGGCCCTGTGTGCGGAGCCGAGGGTGGCGAGGACGATGATGCTGTACAACGGGGTCATCCCGGTCATCGCGAGGCGGGCGAAGACGGTGGATTGGCTCTTCCGACGGGCCGACAGTGCCGCGCTGAACCTGGGACTGGCCAAGAGGGGGGAGCGAATCGTGGTGACATGCGGAACCCCCGGAATGAAAGGGTCAACCAACCTTATCAGGCTCTCCGTCATCGGGAGTCAGGCCTGAGCGTCAATCACTCGACAAAGTCCAGGAGGGTGGGGCTCTTTGTCTTCTTCCGAACGGGTTTTTCCCGCGCCTCGCTGACCAGCTCTCTCATCCTGTTCTCCTTGAAGAGCGAGCTGTAGTAGTAGGATTCGTCGACCGTCCCCTCGGCCAGCAGTATGACGACCCTCCCTTCCTTCGTTCTTCCGGTTCTCCCTCTTCTCTGGATGTACCTTATCTCCGACGGCACGGCCTCGTAGAACACGACCAGGTCCACGTCCGGGACGTGGAGGCCCTCCTCTCCGATGCTGCTGCTCACGAGCACTCCGAAGTCCCCTTTCCTGAACCTGTCGAGTATCCTCGTCTGGGTCTCCTGGTCCATCCCCGAGCTCCCTGCCTTGTCCGACTGTCCGACGAACCTCTGCGCCTGGATCCCCGCGTGTTCCAGTGCCCTGACTATGTCCTCTATGGTGTCTCTGTATTGGGTGAAGACGATTACCTTCGAGTCGGGTTTGCTGGCGAACTGCGCCTTCACGGTCGAGAGCATCACCCCAATCTTCGTGTGCTCGACGCCTGTCAGCTTCTCGGCCTGTTCCTCAACCCTGAGCCATCTCGGATCCTTCAGAAGAGACGTGATTGCCTTTCCCTTTTCCGGCCTCTCCCTCAGCCTCTGAAGGTACCTCACGAGCGTAGGGGCCCCCTGCGTCTCCACCACCTCGATGGCGTGCAGTATCGTGACCGCCTGCGCCTGATTGATGATGGCCCCGTAGATGTACCCCTTCTGACCTCCGCTCTTCTGCGCGGCCGCAAGCCTGCCTGATATGGTAGTCCGGGCCTCGAGCAGCCCCTTCTTGGAGACCCTAGCGTCCCTGATGAAGCCTCCCTGCAGCAGTTTCTTGACCCTCTCGTTGAACAGCTCCCTGAGCCGCAGCGCCACCTCGTAGTACTCGTCCGGGACCTTCACCTTCAGCGCCTGGATGGCCGTCTTCTCGACGTAGCCCCTGACGTCTTCACTCTCCTCGGTGCGTGCCTCGACTCTTTCTATGAAGAGGCTCTTCTTGATCTCCCCCACCTTCTCCTTCGACCCCCCTGGGGATGCGGTCAGCCCGAGTATCAGCGGGTTGTCGGCGTACTCTCGATATGCCTGGGCAAGCTTCGTGTAGGTGTAGTCCTTCACACTCCTGTGTGCCTCGTCGAACACCGCCAGGCTCACCTCCTTCAGGGAGACCCGACCGCGGCGGACGTCGTTGTAGACCGTCTGTGGCGTCGCGAATATCGCTCTTGACCGTAGCCACAGCACCTCTCTTTCACCCGGGTCGACCGTCCCCGTGAGCACGGCCATCCCTACAGAGCCGGCGCGGAGGTGCCTCTTGAAAGTCGAGTAGTGCTGCAACACCAGAGGCTTGGTGGGCGCCAGCACCATCACCTTCGAATCGGGGAACTTCTCGAGCCTTTCCGCAGCCACCATGATTGCAATCATCGTCTTCCCAAGCCCGGTCGGAAGCACAACAAGGGTGTTCGAAGAAGACGCCGTTCTGGCTATCTTCTCCTGGTACTCCCTTGGCTCCATTTCACCGTTCAGCAAGCTCTACGACTGATTCCGAGCGGTCTCGTTTTGCACTAAAAGAGTTATGCCGCACGTATTCGGGGCAAAGGCAATTAATCGAGCTTAAGAAAGGGAAATCTGGAGGCACGTCGACCAGCCATGAGGGCCAAGGTCAAGAGGAGGCAGCTGTACAGGAGGACGACAATCGTCGCCGTAGTCGTTGCCATCATCCTGTTGTTGGTCGTCGGATTCTGGTACGCTTACTACCAGAGCACCTACCTCCAGAGGTACGACAACCAACCGGTCACCCCGAACGACATTGCGACGCTCAGACAGATATCCTCCACCCCCTACGGGCCTACCAGCCCCTCGATGCTGTCAAGCGTGAAGACGGTCAACGGTGTTCCGTTTACAGCCGGAGGGAAGCCCATTGTCGTGTACATCGGCGCTGACTACTGCATGTACTGCGCCGCCCAGCGCTGGTCCATCGTGCTTACCCTGATGCGGTTCGGGAACTTCTCGGGGCTGGAGTACATGTCATCCAGTCCGGCCGAGGGGGACCTTCCGACGTTCACCTTCTCGAGTGCCCACTACACCAGCAAGTACGTCGTCTTCCAAGGCTTTGAACAGCAGGACAGAAACAGCCAGCCGCTCCAGACCGTGCCAACGAATTACACCACTCTGTTCTCAAAGTACGGCTCTGCCTATCCGTTCCTCAACTTCGGGGACACGTATGTAATATCCGGGGCGCTGTGGTCGCCTGCCTTGCTGGCAGGGTCCAACTACACGAGCGTCTACTCGGCGGTCAAGGCGAACAGCACTCTCGGTTCAGAGATCAAGGCAGGAGCCAATGTTCTCACCGCCCTCATATGCAAGCTGACCGACGACAAGCCAGCCGCAGTCTGCGGTCAGCCTCCCATCACCTCGATCATCCTTTCGGTGGTCTTCCATGAGCCGCCACAGTTCGGAGGCGCCCTCGCCGCAGCAGCGCCAGCCGTTCTCTTTCCGAAGTGGGGAGGTTCGGCCGGTGGAGATTCGCACGGGTAGCCCAGGGTTGGAATTCAAGGAGTGAGAGTCGACCAATGAAAATGAGAATCAGCAAGCTCAAGCTGGTGTTGCTGATGGCTATGTCCGTCTTCGGGCTGTGGGCTTCCCTGGAGGTTGTGATTGTATTTGACTACCTGAAGTCGCAGCTCCCCTTCTGCCCGCAGGGGGGAGCCCCATTCTTCGGTCTCGAAGTCAACTGCGAGGCAGTGCTGGGCTCACGATTCAACCAGATCTTCGGGATACCCCTTGACCTTTTCGCAGTGGCGTACTTCATCATCAACCTGGCTCTCGTCTACCTAGTCGCTTTCGGAAGCGAGTCGGTGTTCAGGCGGGCTTTGACCATCCTGTTCGCGTGGCGTTTCATCGGGCTCATCATAGTCCCGTACCTCGTCTCCATCGAGGTCTTCATCCTCCACGCGATTTGCGTCTACTGCACGATCATGCACGTCGCGATAGTGCTCGACTTCATCATCATCAGCTACTTCCTGTTCTACAAGAAGGACAGCCTGTACGCCAGCACGGCGCCCGACGTGGAGCCGACTCAGCCATAGACCGAGCGACTTATCCACGGGTCAAGGTCTCTCAAACCATTGACAGCCCTGCGCAGCCTCCCTCTCAACGAACTGGTCGCCCTCCTAGTCTCTGAGCACGCCAAGATGAAGGAAGGGGTATCCTCGGCAAGGGCCCGTATCCTCGTGAAAGACTTCGAGGGAGCGAAGACGGCGCTCGCGGAGGTGGCAGCCACCTTCAGGCAGCACATAGCCGATGAGGAAGGCCAGATACTTCGCCTTCTGATAGAAGCCTACGGCAAGGAGGGCGCGGAGGAAGCCATCAGGGTCTTTCGCCAGCACAGGCCTATCTACGCGCTGATGCAAGCAGTGGAGGGATTCTCGCAACTCAAAGCCGAAGAGCTCTCTATCAGGGAGGCTCAGCTTGTTGAGCTCCTCGGCGAGCACGCTTTCACTGAAGAGAAGATGGTCTTCCCAGACGCACTTTCCGCATCGAAAGAGGAGGCTGATGGTCCCCCTTCACCGCGGGCCTGAAACTGTCCGCAGTCATTCGGCTTTTCATCTGGAGCGAGTGCTCGTGACTTCGACAATCGCAAAAGATTATAAGCGCACGCTCGGGGCGCTCCAAAAAGCGCGATGAATGAAAATGGGTGGCCTCTTAGCTTTCCTGGACATCTTCGTAGAGTCCTCGGAGATGGACCACGTGATAGAGGCTCTCCTGAAGATTAACAGCATCGAGGAGCTTTACGAGGTAACCGGAGAGTTCGACGTCGTCACGCTAATCCGCTGTTCCGACATCGAGGAGTTCAGGGACATACTGAAGAACAAGATTCTGAAGATAAAGGGGGTCCGGAGCACCGTCAGCTCAGTCGTACTCCATTCGCACAAAGGGCCTCGGTCGAACGGCGAAGCGAAGTCTCGGAGTCAGTAGCGCGAGCGGTCGTGGGCCGAATATGGTTGGAGATACTAGGCTGATTACGGCGACCCCCAGTTGATCGATGCGCCTCAGGCAGTGAGTGTCGCCCTGATACTCGGGGTTACACTCTTTCTCGCATGGCTAATCGCCCCCTACCTCGCCGCCGTGTTCACGAAGAAACCGAGCAGACTCGACCGCCTCCTTGCCCCGATTGAGAGCGGCATCTACAGGGTCACAGGGGTCAACCCCCAACACACAATGGGGTGGAAGGAGTACTTCCTCTCGGGCCTGGTCGTCAACCTTGCTCAGATGACGGTCGCATTCGTGATACTGACCTATCAGGGCATCCTCCCGTTGAACCCGATGAGTTTCCCGGGGCTCAGCTGGGACCTCTCTTTCAACACTGTCATATCATTCGCAACGAACACGAACCTGCAACACTACGCGGGCGAGAGCACTCTCTCCTACTTCAGCCAGATGACCGCCATTCAGTTCCTGCAGTTCACATCTGCGGCCACTGGAATCTGCATGGGAATCGCCATGGTCCGCGGGTTCGTCGCGGGGTCGAAGGACATGGGCAACTTCTACGTTGACTTCGTGAGGACCCTGACCAGAATTCTCGTGCCCTTCTGCGCCATCGCCGCCATCGTCTTGGTCGCCCTTGGGGTCCCGCAGACACTGGGTGGATACCAGACGGTGACCACCGTGGAGGGTGCGACTCAGCAGATACTAGTTGGCCCGGTGGCGTCCCTGGTCGCGATCATGCAGTTGGGGACCAACGGCGGGGGGTACTACGGTGCGAACTCTGCTTACCCGTTCATGAACCCAGGGCCAACGTCCGACATCCTCGAAATCGGGCTCATGCTTCTCCTCCCCACGGCACTCGTCTTCGTGTTCGGGGAGCTGCTCGGCAAGAGGCGGGAGGTGTTGCCCGTCCTCGTGGGATCCTACGGGTTGTTCATGATCGACCTCGGCATCGCATTCATTCCCACGATCCCCTTCGGACCGGGGATCGAGACGAGGATTGGTGGTTTCATGTCCGCGTTCTGGACCGTAGTCACGACGGCAGTCACCACGGGCTCTGTGAACACGACCCTCTACGCCATGCACCCCCTGGTCATTCTCTCCGCCTTCATGGGGATGCTGATTCAGTCTACTCCCGGGGGGAAGGGGGTGGGTCTCATGTACATGGTCATGTACATAGTAATCACGGTGTTCATCGTTGGACTCATGTCCGGCCGGACCCCCGAGTACCTCGGCTTCAAGATCAGCTCCCGGGACGTGGGGCTCGTGATGGCCGCCTTCCTCATCCACCCCCTAATCATCCTCATCCCGACCGTTGTCGCATACGCATCTGGGCAGGCCGCGGCAACTGGAATCAGCGGAAACTCGACGGGCTTCATCCAAGTGCTCTACGAGTACACCACCGCGGCCGCGAACAACGGCTCTGACTTCCTCGGGACTGCCGCCAACACGCCGTTCTGGAACGTCACGACCGCCCTAGTGATTTTCATCGGGCGATACGCGCCGATGGGCTTCCTGATGGCTCTAGGGGGGTCGATGATCGGAAGGAAGAGGTCTGACGTTTCCGGACTAAGGACGGACACACTGATCTTCTCGGTAGTGCTGATCGGGAGCATCCTCATCCTCGTGGTGCTCACTTTCTTCCCATTCCTGGCGCTTGGACCAATCCTCTCTTACCTCCAAGGGAACGTGAATGGCTTTGGCTAGCGCTCCAGGCGCAGTCGGCGCCCGCCAAAGAATGCCTCTCCTCTCCGGGCAAGTGCTGAAAGACTCGTTCGTCAGACTGAACCCCGTCTCGCTGCTCGCCAACCCCGTTATGCTCGTCGTTGAGGTGACATTTTTCATCGTGACGGGAATGGCCATCGACCCACAGGCGTTCGTCCCGGCCGCCAGCCCAGGGGATAGGGTGTTCTACGTCGAGGTGGCGTTAATCCTCCTCGTCACTGTCTGGTTCAGCACGCTTTCTGACTCTCTTGCCGAGCACCAGGCCCGGAACACCGCCGAGAGCCTCAAGAGTCTCGTGACCGAGGTCTACAGCAAGAAGCTCGTGAAGGAAGGGTGGACGACTACCATCGTCAAGGTGAAGTCGACCGAGCTCCGCAAAGGCGACTTGGTCCTGCTCGAGAAGGACGACTTGGTTCCCACCGACGCAGAGGTCTTGGAAGGTCTCGCCATGGTCGACGAGTCCCTGATGACCGGAGAGTCTGCGCCAGTGCGGAAGGCGCCTGGCGATTCTCTCATCGGAGGCTCCCGCCTCGTCAGCGACACCCTCACCGCGAAGGTCTCTGTGAACCCTGGCGAGACCTACATCGCCCAGATGATCAGGATGGTCGAGTCCTCGAAGAGGCCCAAGACCCCGAATGAGCAGGCAGTGACCATCGTCCTGATAGGGCTGACCGCCATCTTCAGCATCATAATCGCCTCCCTCTTCGGGCTCTCGGTTTCACTCGGACTCGGGGCGGACCTGTCCGTGCTGATCGCGCTCTACGTCTGTCTCCTCCCCACCACCATCGGCGCGCTGCTCCCGGCCATCGGGCTCTCCGGGATTTCGAGGCTCTACGGGCGAAGGATCGTGGCCAAGTCCGGGAGAGCGATCGAAACCGCGGGGGATGTCGATGTCATTCTCCTCGACAAGACAGGCACGATCACGGTCGGCAACAGGCAGGCGGTTCAGTTCGTCCCGTTCGAGGGGCACACGGAGCGGGAGGTGGGCGAGGCAGCCTTCCTCTCCTCCTGGCACGACGACACCCCAGAGGGGAGAAGCGTCATCAACCTCTCATACCAGAAGGGCTTCATCCCGAGAGAGCTCAACGCCCTTGCCCTTTCGGAGGTGTATGAGTTCACGGCTAGCAGCAGGATGAGCGGCGTGAGGCTCAGGCAGGGGGCCGCCCTCGAACTGCCGAAGGGGGGAGAGCCAGGAAAGTCGGTCTTCAGAGTCCGGAGGAAAACAGCTAGGACATTGATAGGGGATGATGTCTACGCCCCCCAGTCTGAGATGACGGTGATCAAGGGTTCCCCTGACTCCATCAAGGAAAGGGTCCAGGCGGTCCCCCCTAGCTACGACCTGGCCACCGAAGAAGTGTCCAAGGCAGGGGAGACCCCCCTTGTGATCGCAAAGAACGGGAGCCCTCTGGGTCTCATCCGGTTGAAGGATGTCCTGAAGGAAGGGATACGCGAGAAGGTCCAAGCCGTGAGGGCCATGGGGATTACGCCTATGATGATTACAGGGGACCAGCCGATGACCGCAAAGAGCATCGCTTCGGAGGTTGGTATCGATGACTACGTCCCCCGGGCAAAGCCGGAGGACAAGTTCGAGATAGTGGAGGGACAGCAGGCCCAGACCAAGATTGTAGCCATGATTGGGGACGGGACGAATGACGCACCAGCGCTCGCCGTCGCCGACGTCGGGCTGGCGATGAACTCCGGGACGGAGGCAGCCAAGGAGGCGGCGAACATGGTCGACCTCGAGTCCAACCCGGCAAAGGTCATCGACGTCGTCTTGCTAGGGAAGCAGCTTCTGATGACGAGGGGGGCCGTGACCGCTTTCAGCATAGCCAACGACGTCGCCAAGTACTTCGCCATAGTTCCGGTCATGTTCGCCGCAACCGTACCGCAACTTGCGGCCCTGAACATCCTGGGACTCGGCCTCTCAAGCGCGGTGATCTCGGCCCTGATATTCAACGCTCTGATCATCCCTCTCCTGATCCCCATAGCGATGAGGGGAGTGACTTTCAGGCCCGCGAGCACCATGTCAATCTTCATCAGAAACGTCCTCATCTACGGAGTGGGAGGAGTGATCGTCCCCTTCGTCGGCATCAAACTCATTGACGTCGTGATTTCGGTGATCTAGATGTCCATGGAAAGCGCCAAGAGAAACATCAGGCCGATTGTTGGGGTCGCGATCGCGTCCCTGGTAATCTGCGGGGTATTCTTCCCCCTGCTCATAACAGGGATTGCCCAGATTCTGTTTCCGTACCAGGCGAACGGCCAGATCGTAAGCTTGAATGGCCGTCAAGTCGGCTCTGTCCTGATAGCGCAGGAGTTCAGCTCACCGAAGTTGCTTCATCCGAGGCCCTCCAACGCTTCTGCTTCGGGGGTCGACCCCGACATACCGCTCGCAGATGCGCTGGCCCAGGTCCCTAGGATTCATGACGCTACTGGAATCGGCACTGACGAGGTGACAGCTGTGATCATGCAGCATGAGGAAGGAACCTTCTGGATATTTGGGAGCCCCTACGTGAACGTGCTACGTGTGAACCTGGCGCTCATGAGCGCGTTTCCTTCCGCCTACAACTCGACCTCAACCTGAGTCCGAAGGCCTAGTCCTCCTCTCAGGGAATCGGAACAGTCACTTTCAGCACGAAGGCCGGAATCAACACCCCTAGACTGACCAGTGGCACTGAGATGTTGTCATCCAGCCCGTCGACTCTCTCGACAGCAGTTGCCGCCACTCCCGCTAGGATTCCAGCGAGGCCCATTAAGGCACCGACTGGGATGCAGACGAGCAGCATCGCCAAGGACCCCTCCCATGCCTTCGTCCTCTTCTTGTGTACAAGATTTCTGACGACTCCCGTTACTCCGTCGCCCCATGCCATGAAAAGCGTCGGGACGACGGCGAGAAGGAAGGTCCTGTCGAAGATCCAGGTAACGAAAACTGCCGCGCCCCAGGTCAGGGCGAAGTAGGTCTCCGAGAGGTTCTCCGGATCCTGGAACCAGCGCAGAACATGGTTCGTCCTGTGGAGGGTGTAGGTGAACGCGGCGAGGGCCAGTGCGAAGAATAGGGGAAGGTAAGGCTCCCTGAATTCGAAGGGCAGGATAACCGCGACCACACCGGCGCCAAGGATGTGCACTATCTTTCTCCCGAGGTATGTCCCCCTCTTTTCATCCCAGCCCCTTCCTACGGCGAAATCGAACAGCCAGCGCGACCCGAAGAACAACACGAACCCCATCCAGGCCAGGAGGACTATCGTCACTGGGATGTCTGCCAAGATTGCCTCTGGGACCATGGGGCCAGACCAGCGAGGTCGGCTCTGCGGGGAATGACGATAAATCTATCGGGCATCCCTGAGCGCCTTCTCGCTTGGGATTCCCTTGTTCCGACCAGGGGCTACCGTACAGGAGAACGCATGAGTCTCCAGAACCTGTAAATACGAATCGCGCAGGTTTGCCCTACTTGGACGAGTACCTAGGAATCAGCGTCGGGCTGGGAGTAGCCGTGATGGTCCTGGGGGCCTATGGCGTGGCGATGAGAACTCGCCATCATTACACTTCTAGGCTATCGTGCCCTAGCTGCCAGCGTTCTTTCGATTACCAGTGGGTCCCGCTCATGTCCTTCAACGCCGTCAGGCTCGGAACGAACAGATACCTCCAGTGCCCGCTCTGCCACGAGTGGGCGTCCTTCAATATCATGAAGACGAGGGTCAGTTCAGAGCCGATGGCTCGACCGTAACCCGGCCGTGCTCTCCAACGCCTCAAGGTCTCCCTTCCTGACACAGAGCAGAAGACGGTCGGCAAGGAACAATGCGTCCGTCCGAGCCCTTGATTGTCCGCTGAGACTGGTCGCAAGGTGCAACTGAGCCCGCGCCGAACAAACTTCTTAACTCGCCAGAGACTGGAAGCCATCGGAAGGAATTGGACGATTAGCGGCCAATCGACGCCAAGGAGACCATCACGTCGATAGCGGTCAGCGATGCTTCGAAATCCAGAGAGTGGTATTCCAGGCTCTTCGGAAAAGGACCGGGCTTGGAGCCTTTCGCCGGGAACGTCGAGTTCAAGGTCGGCGGCGCGTGGGTACACATTGTGAGGGGAGAAGTGCGCCCCTCCAGCTGGTCCATCCTGTTCGAAGTCCAGGACTTGGCTCGCGAGCGAAGAAGGCTGCGGGAGGCGGGCATTGACGCGACTGAGATTGAGACGAGCCCCAACGTCATCAGTTGGTTCGACCTGCGCGACCCCGATGGTAATCCAATGCGTTGGTTTCAAGTCCACACGGAAGATTCTAAGGTCGTTGGCGACCGCGGCCCTCGACAGTCTGGTCACACTTCGGAGCGAGATGCGTAGGGCACGCACTGAGCCTCAGGCTGGAATCGGCCCAATATCACTCGTCCCACGAAACGTCGGGTCCTTTGGGGAGGGACTCTCGCCCGACATGTTGGGCGAGAAGCATTGCAGATCCCTTTGGTGCATGTTCTCAGCCATGAGAAACATGCGTCGCTCTTAACTACCGTCTACCTGGCGGGATTTCTGGGATGACCGACGTCTCTCTCTTCGTCCTTGCCACCATCCCAGTCATGGCTCTCCTCGGGGTGCGCCATGCTCTCGACGTTGACCACGTCACCGCCATAGACAATCTCGTGAGACTTCGGAAGGCGGTAAGGTCTGCGAGGTGGATAGGCTCGCTGTTCAGCACAGGTCACATGATTGCGGTGTGCGCCGAGATGGTTGCGGTTATCTACGTCGCGAAGAGCCTTGAAGCTCAGGCGTCCTTCCAGCTCCTCGGCGGGCTCCTTGGAGCCCTGATGCTGGCGTTCATCGGCGGTCTCAACTTCTACAGTTTGAGGCGCTACGGGCGGTCCGGTTTCGGCATCTTGGCGCTGAGAATGGCCGAGTCCACAAGGTTCGCAGGAAGTGTCGGATCACCCATCCTAATTGGATTCGTCTTCGGGCTCGGGTTCGACACTGCCACGCAGATCTCCGCGCTCACGGTCTCGGCGGTCGCTTCGGCTACCCAGGGGGTGCAAGTCGCGCTCATCTTGACGCTATTTTTTGCCGCCGGTATGATTCCGACGGACACTCTTGATAGTCTCGTTTTGCGAGAGGTATTCTCGAGGATGACAAACACGGGCGGTTTCAAAGCGATGTCCTACGCCCTTAGCGTCCTCGCCTTGTCTTTGGCTCTTCTGGAGGCCACGGGCGTGATGACGGGCATCGACCTCGTTCCGTCATGGTCGGGCGCGTTCCTGGCCTTGTCGGTAATCTCGGCAGGATTCTCCTACTCTTATTGCAGAAGAGTTGAGAGCAGAAAGGGACTTCCTTCCCCCACTGAGCAAGTCTAGAAAGTCGAAGCCGCAGGCCACCTTCGTCCGAGCCCAGGCTGCCTCCTTGGGTCGTCGTCATCTACATCGACCGCGCCATATGCGAATCAGTCAGTCGGTGCGAGCTGACCATCTCCCGTTCATGGTGTGCGGGGATGTGGGATTTCCACCCTAACTTACTAGTAGAAGGCGCCCCGGGTGGCAGATCCCCTTCTTCTCTACAATCCGGCTTGACGCTCAGCGGAGTCCTTTTTGGAGAACCATCGCCGGGATCCTCCTTCTTCCGACTTTCTCTGTGGTCTTCTTCATTTCTACAAACCCGTTCTTCTTGTAGAATCCGATTGCCCTCGCGTTGAAGGCCTCAGTCTTCACCGTCAGCAGGAGTATGCCCGTTCGGAGGGCTACGTCGCAGGCCTTGCGCACCAGCCTGGTCCCGAGCCCTCGGCCCGACTCGCCTTCCAGCACTACGACACCAGATAACTCACCCTCCCTCTGGCTTACGCGTCTTATGCTGGCGAAGCCCAGAATCCCTCCTCGTCTCTCAGCGATGACAATCCTCGTATTCGGGCTTGCAAGCCTGCTGGCAAGGAACTCCTTCGAGGCTATCTCCTTGATCGCTTCTTCATTGGCGCCGGTGAATCCCAGTGCCTCCGGCCCTGCCTCCTTCCAAGCACGCAGGAAGAACGCTCCGAGAGGCACTGCGTCCCCTTTCCTCGCAACTCTCACTATCACATCAGCGGTCCTTGGAGTTGGCTTGGTCTCTGATTTCATGGGTCTCCTATAGGCCAGCAGTTTCCTTTCCCATCAGGTAGATTAGGCTTCAGCCCAACACGTCGGGTGGGGTTTTGCGGTTCAAATCCGTCGCCGAGTATAATCATTTGTAGTTCAGAGTGAGTTCTGGCAGACGACGTTCTTCCATGCCTACGCTTTCGCTTCATGCGAGACAGGTGCGGGGGGTGGGATTCGAACCCACGAACCCCTAAGGGACGAGGTCCTAAGCCTCGCGCCGTTGACCAGGCTGGGCGACCCCCGCGGACATCGTCGGGGCACGCCTGTGAAACTATATTGCTTTGCTGGCTCTTCTTGAGAGGTAAAGCCATAGTGCGGCGGTCGCGACTGACGCGGCTGCGAAAATCACGGTCGCCACTTCGAAGATCCCCGACAGGCCCGAAATCCGGTGCGCCACCCCAGCAACAACGGTCCCGATTGCTGTTCCGCCGCTGAGCATCACGCTGTAGAGTCCCATCGCAGACCCCCGCATTTCGTGCAACGAACGGTCGCCCACCATCGCCAATATCGATGGGACAAGTGCCGAGGTTGCCAGCGCGCATATTCCGATGATGGGGAGGTTCTGCAGGAACACCGGTGCGCCCGCCATGAAGGAAGCCGACAAGGTCACTAGGAGACACATCGCCCCGGCCGCGCCAATTGCGAGGACCTTCGTTCTTCCGACCACGTCCGAAAGGGCCCCGAACCCCACGGACCCCATCCCAATCACGAGCACGCCTGCTATGAGAATCTCGGCCGTGATCCCGCTCCCTAGTCCCGCTCTGGCGAAGGCCCGTGGAAGGAAAAACACCATCCCGAGCGTGATCGTCACGGCAAGCCAAATCGGGAGCGTTGCTTTCGTCCTATCATCTATGGACTTCAGGGGATTCACGCTCAGCTTCTCGCTCGAGACCGCGTGCGCAGGCTCCCTCAGCACCAGCACTGCGATGCAGAAGGCTGCGGCGACGGTGGCCCCGGTCGCAAAGAAGGCTTCGCCCAGCTGACCCGAGAATGCGATGTCGAGCCTTGAACCCAGGGCCAGCCCGACGGCGTACCCCCCGACATTCATGAAGTCGAACGTTCCCATGCCTGCTCCCCTGTTGTTCTCGCGCGTGAGGTCGGTGATCATCGTCAGCGTAGAGACTGTGACTCCTGCGGCCGCGACCCCCATGAGGGCGTGCAGAGCTCCGATCAGATAGATGTCCTTGCTCACCCCTATCGCGGTCATTAGGACCGCCATGCTCCCAACTGAGATGATGAAGATCCTCTTCCTTCCCCTTGTGTCGCAGAGTCTTCCCGCGGGAAGGGCCGTCACCGCTTCGAGCGCCGGGTAGAGCGCCAAGGCTAGCGCCACCGCGATGTCCGATGCTCCGCTTAGGTACAACGGAAAGATGATGATTATGACGCCGAAACCCACTCGGGCGACGAGCATGCAGAGGTATAGGACGACCAGGTCCTTTCTCGCCGAGGCTTGCATGCTCACGATTTCGGTGCTTTTCTCCACCTAATTAACCGCTGTAACCTCTTTGCCGTTGGTGAGGTCCCCATGGCTTCCGTGAGTGTCACGCCGAGGACGCCGTTGGCCTGGTCAAGGTTCCGCGCCCGAGCTAGGGGACTACCTTCGCTTCTTTGTTGCTTCCCTGGCCTTCTTCGCCTTGGCCACCGCCCTCTTCTCCTCGTATTCCCCCAGAGGCGCTTCCGACTCGACGTACCCGTGGTGGATTTCGATCGTCCTCTTGACTACGGCTTCGCTCTTCTCGTCTCTTGCAGGCATCCTCACCGAGAGGTTTCGCCTATCAAGGACCACTGCCTCTAGGCCTCTCTGCTGTTTCAGGTCCTCGACTGCCAGCCCCATGGCGTACTCGTTCCCGAAGAGCCCCCTGATTTCCCACGTCTTCGCCATGTCACCAGCTCCTCCCTTGACCCGAATAAACCCTAATACTTGGGAGACAACTGCGATAGCAGGTCTGCTGGAGTGCCCGCGGGCAGCCTGCAGGTGAAGTTCTCGCAGACGTATGCCAGAGGCTTCCTTTTCGGCTCTCTGCCCTCCAGAAGCGTCGAGATCTTCAACAGGTCTTCGTGGTTTGACTCGTCGGCTACGATCAGCACCGATGCGGGTTGGTAGTCTCGGACGTACGCCTCCCACAAAGGCATCGCGTCTGCCCTCCTTGAAGAGGCGATCACGACTTCTTTCGTGCCATTAAGCAGACTGTCGGCAGCCGCCACCAGGTAGGCATGCCCGGACGGCTGGTCTCGCAGCCGGTCCCGGAAGCACTTGAGGGTGTTCTCGGCGAGCGCCCTG
>Ga0187780_10000760_pt1 | contig 23982 bp, 19 predicted proteins | sample 1015_Q2_SP10_20__FD_132429 | JGI IMG/M metagenome (GOLD analysis project Ga0187780, IMG submission 132429) | Tropical peat soil microbial communities from peatlands in Department of Meta, Colombia - 1015_Q2_SP10_20_MG | ecosystem: Environmental > Terrestrial > Soil > Wetlands > Peat | place... | reverse complement strand
TCGCCAGGCACCTCGCGATGACGTGATCGATCGCCGGCGGAACCGCCGGATTGTGGTGAGAAGGCGGCAACGGCTCGGTGTTCAAAATTTCCGAGCAGACTGCGCCGAGCGTATTTCCCTCGAACGGGCGGACACCGGTCAACATCTGATAGAAAACAATGCCGAAGGAAAATTGATCGGAGCGCTGGTCCTGCGGCTGTCCCTGAATTTGTTCGGGCGATAGGTACGCAGGCGTGCCCATGACGCGATCCGAGCCGGTCACTTGTGTGACCAGGCGGGCGATTCCAAAATCGCCGAGCTTCACTTTTTCATCCGGCGTGACGAAGATATTTCCCGGCTTAATGTCGCCGTGAATGATTCCCGCGCGGTGCGCTTGTCCGAGCGCTCCGGCCAGATCCGCAGCCCAGGCGCAAGAGCGCTGCACTGTCAAAGCGTATGGGCCAAGCCGTTGCTCCAGACTTTTTCCGGCAACGTATTCCATCACCAGAAAAGGCGTGCCGGCTTCATCGATGCCCACGTCGAAGAGTTGTACGATGGCGGGATGAGAAAGCTGGCCGACGAGCTGCGCTTCGCGGAGAAACTGCTCCTCGACGTCATCCGTGAAGGAGCGAACGAAAGTCTTGAGAGCCACCGTGCGCCCGATGACATTGTCGCGCGCTTTCTCGACACGGCTGGTGGTTCCGGAGCCGATAAACTCGAGAGGTTCGTAGCGGCCTTTTTGCAGTGTAATCATCAGGCTGACCGCAGCAGGCGGACCGCGCGATCGCGCAGCCCGTGTCCATTTCCACCATTGCCGCTCGCGGGCGCCACGGCAACCGCCGGAGCCGGTGTGCGCCGCGCGAGAGGATAAAGCTCTTGTGCCAGAGTTTCCGCGGAAGCGTGACGCGCGGTAGGATCCTTGGCCAGGCAGCGGGCAACCAGGTCATCAAAGGCCGCCGGTACGGACGAATTCGCGTGCGAAGGCGGCAGCGGTGTGGAAGAAAGTACGCGCCCGCAAATGCCCTGCAACGATTCCGCGTCGAAAGGACGCTGTCCGGTCACCATTTCGTAGAGGACGATGCCGAGGGAGAACAGGTCCGACCGCGCGTCCTGTGGTTTGCCCATGATTTGTTCGGGGCACCAATACGCCGGAGTGCCCGCGAGCGGCGTCGCCTTGCTGTCGTGACTGGCGAGCCGCGCCATGCCGAAGTCCATCAACTTCACGCGGCCGTCATCCGTGATGAGCATGTTGGCGGGCTTGACGTCGCCGTGAATCACGCCTTTGCGGTGCGCCACGCCAAGCGCGCTTGCCACTTCCGCGGCCCACGCGCATGCTTTTGGAAAGGGAATGCTCCCTTTGTCCAGGATGCGGTCGAGCGGCTGGCCTTCCAGAAATTCCATGACCAGATACGGCGTTTGCGTGGCTTCGTCGATGCCCATGTCGTGCAGCGTGATGATCGCAGGATGGGAAAGCTGGCCGACCACGCGCGCTTCTTTCAGGAAGTGCTGGCGAGCTTCACCACTGGCCAGTTCTTTCGGAAACAATTTCACAGCGACGAGGCGCCCGATCATTGGATCGTGTGCGCGAGCAACACGGCCATGAGCGCCTGTACCGATGATTTCGAGAATTTCGTAGCGTCCGACTTGCACGGCAACCCCTCCCTCAGATGAGTGACTCCGTGTAGATAGAAATTGTAGGGAAGGGGGTGAATCCATTAAATGAAGCAACCGTCCTGATGAACAGGGTACAGAGGTACTAGGAGAAAAGCCTCCTAAGAAGACTCTAACCTGCTTGTTCTTAATGGATTACGGCCAAATGGAACTTTTTTGCCAGCCTGGCCTATTTTCTGAGGTTGCAGCCAGTTTAGTAGGAGGGCTTTTGCGCCTGAGATACCGTGAGTGAAGGTGAGGACTTCAGCTGCTCGGGGAATTCGCGGATGAAAGATTTCATGGCCGGGTGCCAGAAACCGTTGAAGCCAAAAAAGTACATCTCCTTCATCGCTTCGTCGGCGGTCCATTTCTCGACGGCCATGCGGTAGGTCGCGACAAACACTCCGGTGCGATCGTCGCCGAAGCGGCAGTGTACAAAAACTCTCTGTGCGGGATCGTTGCGGAACAGAGCTAGAAATTGTGCGACTTGTTCGTTGGTGGGAGGAGCCCAGCCACTGACCGGAATGTGCACGAAGCGCATGCCCAGTGACTCGGCTTCGCGCCGCTCCCAGGTGATTTTGCTTTCGTCTTCTCCGCGTAGGTCGACGATCGTGGAGATGCCGAGTTTCTTCAGTTCCGCGAGTCCTTGTTTTCGCGGTTGCGCGCCGCGATAAAGCACTTCGCTGATTTTTCCGGCGTTGGGAATTCCGTCGACGTGGAGTTTGTCTCCGAAGGCAGGCTGGGTTGCCGGAGAAGCAGAAGATGTGACGGACGCGCGCGCCGACTCTTGCGCCTGAAGAGGCAGCGAGAGGACGCAAAGCAGAGCCAGAAAAGGAAAAGTTCTTCGCATCATTTTGTTTGCTGAGTGTAGTGTAGCGCGCGGAGAAACACCGGAAAAAGCGTTGTCCCGCAAGCGGTTGAGCAGAAAGAGCACCACTACAAATAGACGCGGTACGAAAACGTCAACCACATTTTGCGTTTTTTACTTGACAGACTTTTCGCTTCCGACGATACTGCGATTCCAGATTCGGGGGACGTGGAAGCGCCACACGGACCGAGTCGGGGAGTTATTAAGGTCCGTGTGAGTCCGCGATGCGGCCCGGGTTCTAAGCGAAAAAAACCGAGCGCGAAGTAACTGTTCCGCGCCCGTATTGTGGCGGAGCACCTGCTGTGAGGCTGAGTGCCAACTACCGGCCAGCGGCGGTGCATTGGCAATTCGCGCTGAAATTTGGCATGCGGCTGCTCCGCGGTCGGCTTTTTTCTCTGGCCCCTTTCACCAAACTCCGGATCGAGTTGCGCAAGCTTCAGCCCAGACCCTGGAGCGAAACGCCGCGTCTCTGCCTGGCGCAGAGGAGTAAAATAAAAGGGTTCCCCCGTGCGTGGGCGGGAATCCGAGAGCACGGAGGAATGGATGGCGACCGTGAAGCAAGCATTGACCGGAAAATCCCCGGTAACGGATGTAGCCGCGGAAAAGGCGTCGAGCGCCGGCAAGGGTCTGGTATTCGAGAGATTTTTTACCGATGGCAAGAAGTCTCCCTTCGACGCCGTGGAATGGGAGAAGCGCACGGCCCTGATCGGAAACGAAAAGGGCGTAACCATCTTCCGCCAGGAAGATGTGGAAGTGCCCAAGGGCTGGTCGCAGACGGCGACCAACATTGTTGCCAGCAAATACTTCCACGGTAAACCGGGAACGGCCGAGCGTGAAGGCTCGGTGCGGCAACTCATCGGCCGCGTGGCAAATACAGTTGTGCGCTGGGGCGAGCAGGGCGGATATTTCGCGGATGCGGCGTCGCGCGACGCCTTTCGCGATGAACTGACGCACCTGTTGGTCGAACAAAAGATGGCCTTTAATTCGCCGGTGTGGTTCAACGTCGGCGTGCAGCCCAAGCCGCAGTGCTCGGCGTGCTTCATCAATTCCGTGAAGGACGACATGGGCTCGATCATGGACCTGGCGAAGACCGAAGGGATGCTGTTCAAGTGGGGCTCAGGTACAGGCACCAATTTTTCGACATTGCGCGGCAGCAAGGAAACACTGAGCGGCGGCGGCATCGCCTCCGGTCCGGTTAGCTTCATGAAGGGCTTCGACGCGTTCGCCGGCGTCATCAAGAGCGGCGGAAAAACGCGCCGCGCCGCGAAAATGGTCATCCTGAACATCGATCACCCGGATGTCGTCGAATTCATCGAATGCAAGACGAAGGAAGAGCGCAAGGCGCATGTGCTGATCGAGCAGGGCTACGACAGCTCGATTGATGGCGACGCATACAGCTCCATCTTTTTTCAAAACGCCAATCACTCCGTGCGCGTGACCGACGAGTTCATGCGCGCGGTGACCGAAGATAAAGACTGGTGGACGAAAAACGTTGCGGACGGCCAACCGGTCGAAAAACTTCGTGCGCGCGACCTGATCATGAAGATTTCTGATTCCACGTGGCACTGCGGTGACCCGGGAATGCAGTACGACACCACGGTGAACCGCTGGCACACCTGCAAGAACACCGCGCGCATCAATGCAAGTAACCCATGTTCCGAGTATATGTTTTTGGATGACACGGCCTGCAACCTGGCTTCGCTGAACCTGATGAAGTACGTCACTACCAGCGGCCAATTCGACGTGGCGGCGTTCAAACACGCGGTCGACGTGACCATCACCGCGCAGGAAATTCTCGTCGACAACGCCAGCTACCCCACCGCGAGAATCGCCGAAAATTCGCATAACTTCCGCCCGCTCGGACTCGGCTACGCGAATCTCGGGGCGCTGCTGATGTCCATGGCCCTGCCGTACGACTCCGAAGAAGGGCGTGACATGGCCGGAGCCGTTACCGCCCTGATGTGCGGTGAAGCCTATGCGCAATCGTCGCGCATCGCGGAGCGCATGGGCGCGTTCCCGGGCTACGAAATGAACCGCGAGCCGATGCTGGACGTCATCCGCATGCACCGCGACGCGATGCGCGGAATCAAACTGGAACATGTCCAACCGGATCTGTTTATGGCCGCGCAGGAATCCTGGGACACTTCGCTGAGGAACGGCGAAAAGTTTGGCTTCAAAAATTCGCAGGTTACCGTGCTGGCGCCAACCGGCACCATCGGCTTCATGATGGATTGCGACACGACGGGCATCGAGCCGGACCTGGCGCTGGTGAAGTACAAGAAGCTGGTCGGCGGCGGCCTGATCAAGATCGTGAACAACACGGTGCCGCAGGCGCTCATGAAGCTCGGCTACACGCCAGAACAGTCGAGCGAAATCGTTTCGCACATCGACAAGAACGGAAAGATCGAAGGCGCGCCCTACCTGAAAGCGGAGCATTTGCCGATCTTCGATTGCTCGCTCGCGCCGCAAGGTGGCGGACGCTCCATTAGCTGGACGGGCCACGTGAAGATGATGGCAGCGGCACAACCGTTCCTCTCGGGCGCGATCTCCAAGACCATCAACATGCCTGAAGAATCGACCACCGAAGACATCATGAACGCGTATATTGAGTCGTGGAAGCTGGGGCTGAAGGCCGTGGCCATTTACCGCGACAACTCCAAGCGTTCGCAGCCTCTCAGCGCGGCCAAGGACACCACGAAGAAGGAAGAAAGCAAGGCGGAAGCAACACTGGCCGAGCCGATACAGCGCGAACTCTTTGCGCGGGCGCAGCGCGAAAAGATGCCGGTCGAACGCGCTTCGGTCACCCACAAGTTCAGCGTGGGCGGCCACGAAGGCTACATCACCGTAGGTATGTACGAAGACGGTCGGCCCGGCGAAGTGTTCATCAAAATGGCCAAGGAAGGCTCGACACTTTCGGGCGTGATGGACGGACTGGCGCTAACCATTTCGCTCGGCTTGCAGTATGGCGTGCCCCTGAAAGTTTTCGTGGACAAACTGCTGAACACGCGCTTTGAGCCGTCTGGAATCACTCCGAATCCCAACATCCGGTTTGTTTCCTCCGTGCTGGACTACATCGCGCGCTGGATGGGTGGCCGGTTCATCTCCTCGGACTACCTGAAACTGAACGGCGGGACGCACGCGGAAAATGCCGGCGCTGCGGTTCCGGCCCCGGCGATTCTCTCGGCGCTGGCAACGATTCCTGCGGCCGCGCCGAAACTTACCAACGCGCACGAAGGCGCGCCCACTTGCAGCGAATGCGGCATGCTCATGGTTCCCAACGGCGCTTGCTACAAATGCGAGAACTGCGGCAGCACCAGCGGCTGCAGCTGAGGCAAAAAGGACCGGTGAGACCATAGACCCGATGAGTGTACAGAGCTCCGCTTCAGGTGTTGCGGCCCGGCTTGCCCCTGCCAAGCCAACCACGCGCGGCTTTCTTCGCATCGTGCGGCACGGCGGCGGCCCACAAGCCATTTACGTAGTCACCTATCATCGGCTGGAGCGGGCATTAGACAATCAAGCTTCTGTCACTCCCCTGCGGGCTGGCGCGCATCCTCGGCCGGTGCTTGCGGAAGGCGCGCAAGAGCTCATCGAGTTGCTCGAACGGATTGGAGTCGATTTCCGGCTCAGCGAAGTGCGCGGCGCTCTCGAAGACATTCTGCGTCTCGGCTCCGCGAACATTCCCGATTTGTGGCTCAGCGACGAGGAAATGATCGAAAAGGGCCTCGTCGAATAGAGAACACGGTTCGACGCCGGTCGTTGAGACTAGTTCCACTGAGCATTCACCTCTTGTAAAGTTTCCACGTTGACTGACGTATGCTCGAAGGCACTTCATCCACCCGCCTGTACATCGACCGCCTGTGCTGAGAGCCCAAGGCAAGAAGGAGCATCCAGATGCAGCTCAAGGCGATCTTCTTAGTTTTGCTTCCGCTGTTTGCGGCGCAGGAGCCTGTGCACAAACCGTCGGACAAGATCGACAAAGAAGAATTGAGCGCCTACCTCGCAAAACAGGCCGGGTGCGAAGGGGAGGAAGTGGAACCGGTTTATTTCTGGAGCGTGGAGCAATACGATTTTCTCGGAAAGGGCTACGACCAGGCCGTGGTCGTGGCTTCAACGTGCATGACCGGAACGGCAGGGCCTGACGTGCATTCTGTTTTTACTCGTGACGAAAAGGGAGAGTTAAAGGAGCTGAAGATCGAAGAGGTGAAGCTGGAGCACCGCGTGTTGTTCGGAAACGCGAATTCCAGCTTCCGGATTGAAAACGGATTGCTCGTAGAGGTGTTCGGCGACACCTCCGATCGCGATGAGCCGCTGGTGATTAAATACAAGTGGGACCCGGCGAAAGAACAGTTCACGGCAGTATCCGTAGTGGCGGCAAAACCCTATAAGACAAGCTACGACTGCGACAAAGCCGAGAAAGCACAGGACGAAACCGCTCAGGCGATCTGCTACGTGGAAACCCTGGCGGACCTCGACGTGGAACTTGCGGAAACTTACAAAGCCTACCTGCAGGGCCTGTCTGGGGATTCCCGCAAAGCGGCGGTTGACGAACAGCGGAATTGGATCGTCCAGCGAAACAAGGACTGCGTGATTTACAAAGGGTGGGTCGGCTGCCTCGAGGAAAAGTACAAAGCGCGCATCGCAGAGCTGAAACAGCAGCTCCCCAGGTGACTGACAAGCGCCTCGAGATAGAAGCTCTCAACGATTCAGGCTAAAGATGACATCGATGGTTGTGTCCACTTCGACGGGCTGCCCCATGAGAAGCGTTGGGGTGTAACGCCACTTCTTGACCGCGTCGACCGAAGCCTTCGCAAGAGAACAATATCCATGCAGGACAACCAGGCGAGAGATGGAGCCGTCCTTGGCGATAATGGCATGAAGTCTCACGGTACCCTGGAGACGTTCGTCGCGCGCAATTCCCGGGTATTCCGGCTGAACCTTGTTGACGATTCTCGACGCTTGGACGGTGCCTCCGACGCGAAGTATCTTCAGACTATTTCCTTCATGCGGTAGAACAAAGGGAAAATGATCGGGCACTCTCGGCGCTAGAGCGTAACGAAAACCTCCGTCCACGTAGACCAGGGCGAACAAGCGAAGAAAATGGTCACCATTGCGCAGGCGCAGCTCGTAAAGCGGCACCGGCTGCAGCCGCAACTGGAGTGTGCCAAAGGCGCTCTCGCCCGCGTTGTCGTCGCACGATTCTGTGAAACGCGCAGCGGTTACCTCGGTGAAACCATTCTGAATCGCTCCAAAGAAGAACCTGAGGATCTCGGCGGGAAGAGTCTTGTAACTGGAAACATATTTGGCGCCTTCGTCGGCTGCGATTTCCTGGCCAAAGGTTTGCGAATACCAGGCCGATGGATCCGGCAGGGTCATGCTTTGCGCCAGTTCCGAAGCGCGCGGTCCCTGGCCTTCTTTTTGCGCCTTGATGATGTCCTTGGCGAGACGTTCCAGGCCGCGAGTGCTGTCCGGATAATCGAGATTGGCGGGCTTAGAATCTGCGCGTGGGGGCGGAGAGGCAGCATCCTGGGCGTGGAGCGACAAGGATGCAAAATAGGAAAACGCGAGCGAAAAGAAACAAACCCTGCCAAGGCAGCGAAGCATTTATTGAGTCTCTACAGACTAAGCGCGCATCGCAAGTGGCAAGTTTAGAAAAGTGCAGGACGCTTCGTTGCCGATTTAGGTCTTACGTTCCGGTTGGCGGGGGCGGGGGGCTTTGTGAGGAAAACCCCCGTAGCACGGGCAGCGGCCAAGTATTTGCCCCCCTTCAGCGCACTCTACCCCTGTCTTTTCTTCAGCTTACACACACCCAATTCGAACGATCCCGGAACTTGCTGTATCAAAATAACTCATTTTTCCATTGACAAATCGTCTAACTTATGTTAGCGTTGGTCGTGCATTCTCGATTCCATCCCAGCCATTCCACCCTTCCGAATCCCATGCCCCTACCGGTCGGGCTTGCTATTCTTCACTTCCGCCCTGTCCCTTCTACCACTTATCTCCTTTCTTTTGATACTCTTGCGCACTCTTTTGCATCTTGCAAAAGATCAACCCCTTTGTTTTCAAGCAAATACGCACTCTTTCACAAAAACACCCGGGGTGGGGGGGTAGAGCGCGTCGCTTCCAAACTAGCGCTAGCGCGGGCGAGGGCGCAACGGACGCGCCGTCAGTGGCCGGGGGCGCATGCGGAAGCGCGGGCCGAGCGGCGGCGGAACGTTGCGAAGAAAATCGCCGCAGCAGGGGCAGCGGCCGTCGCCGCCGAGAGGGATGGTGACGTCAGCGCGCAACCAGTGGCCGCGCGCTTCGCACATAGGATTAATGCATTGCACGGTGAGGCCGGGCAAGTATTGCATTTCATCTCCCTCAGAGGCCGCCAAGCTCAAGCCGAGTGTCCGCAGGCGACCGGCGGTCGCCTATAAAACCAACGGCGGAGCTCCCCTGGCGGCCTTCGCCCGAGCGCGTGGGGCACCAAGCCGGGGACGCGCGGGGACAGCGCAACAAGATGGCGGGGATTGTGCCGCGAGAGTGCTGTGGTGTCAAGAGAAAAGACTACAATGTATTGTGGTAAGGTTGCGCAAAGCAGTTTGCGGAGAAAATGGCGCGGCCCGACCATTGGGTCTCCGCTGCGTCTAACCATCTGGCGATTCCGGTTTTGGAGACAGAGCAATGACGTTTTCCGCGATGAGAGCAGCGAGCGTTGTGCTGCTCGGTTTGATTTGCTGCAGCGTAGCCAATCCCGCTGCTGCGGACACGCTGAGAGATGCGCTTGCCGCAAAGAACCTGCCGATTGCCGGCGCGAAACTGGCGAATCTCGAGAAAAACATCGGCAACGGCGCGGAGCTCGATGACGCGGACCAATATGTCATTGCGTATTACCTGGATGACGAAACGGGCGGCTTGAATCCGCCGCTTTTCATCGACCGCTACGACCGCAAAAGCAAGGAGTGGAAGAGCGCGGCGCTTCCCGATGCTCCGGGAAAATCGCCGGAGACCACTGACGTTTGCTACGGCTCGATTCTCAATATTCGCTCCGGAGGCGGCCGGTTTTTCCTGGACACGCACATCAATCCTTCAGCGGGATGCCTGCTGGTCGTTTCGCCGGACCTGAAATTGGAAGCGACCCTGGACGGCTGGCTGCTTCAGCGATTGGGAAATGACTTGTTGATCTACGAGCGGAGCCAGGTCCATTTTGCGCCGGTGCATCCGGCGGAAATTGCCGTTTACGATCTGCGGACAAAGCGAGACGTGACGATCTTTCCGCCAAAAGAACCAACTCCCGTGCGGCAAGCGCGAGTGGCGCAGTTGCGCGAGTTTTACAAGCCGAACGAAGCATGGTGCAACAAAAACGACGACCCCTGCGACCCGGAATCCTTCGACAGCGATTTGCAAGGGGACATCTTTACGAACGACGCCGAATACTCGGTGGCTTTCCTGATTTCCTACGAACAGATTCAGTATGTAGAAGGGGACGTGCAAAAACCCTCCGGCCCGAAGGATATCCTCTACGTCTACCGCCGCGTGGACGAGGATGCCAAGATGCAGGTTCGAGAGATGACTCTGCAGGAAGCCAAGACTCGTTTTGGCGATGTTCCGTTGCAGAAACTGCTCCAGCCGGAAATCCTGCAGAAAATCTTCGCCGAGGAACCAGCCAAGAAACCTTAAATTGACAAAAATCGACCTACGAAGATTTTCGTTGACAATACGAAATTCTTCGTAGTAGGCTCTGCCCATGACCAAGGACACTCCCCAGAAACCGACCGCCTCCGAACTGGAAATCCTGCGCGTCTTATGGGCGCGCGGCCCATCGACTGTGCGCGAAGTCCACGAGGCGCTGAGCGAAAAGAAGGAACTCGGCTACACCACGGTCTTGAAGCTTCTGCAGATTATGACCACCAAAGGCACGGTGCGGCGAGACGAAGGCCAGCGCGCCCACGTCTATGAAGCATGCCAGCCCGCAACCGAAACGAAGCGCCAATTGGTGGGTGACGTTTTGCAGCGCGTGTTTGAAGGCTCCGCAAGCGATTTGATGATTCACGCCCTGGAAGGCCGAAAAACGTCCAAAGAGGAGCTGGAGGAACTGCGCCGGCTCTTGGACGAGTACGAGAGGAGCGCGCGATGAGAACCCTGGCGAGCGGGATTTCACCCGAGCTGCTGCAGGCGCTGGGCTGGACGCTATTGCATTTTGTTTGGCAAGGGGCGGCGCTCGCGGCGGCGTTTGCGCTGGGGAATGCGCTTTGCCGGCGCGCGACGACGCGCTATGCGCTGGCGGTCGTGACGCTCTTGCTGATGATGGCGGCGCCCGTCCTCACATTTACAGCTTTGCGGCAGCAAACGATTCCGGCCGTTCCGTTCGGGGCGCGCGGGGCTTCGGCCAGCGCGGTGAAACCGGTGCAAGGCGAAACCGTCAAGGCTGCCCTCAGCGCCCCGGCGCCGGAAGCCTCAGCCAGCCAGCCTGCTGGGATGCTCTGGTTCGTGGAAGCTTGGTTTCTCGGAGTGGTGCTGCTGAGCCTGCGGACGGCCGGCGGACTGTTTGTGATCGAGAGAATGCGGCTCAAGGAAATGAAACCAGTCGCGCAAGCACTTTACGAGAAGTGCTCCGCGCTCCAGCGCAAGATGGGACTCGACCGGGTGATCCAGTACTGCGAATGTTTGCGGCTGGATGCGCCGGCAGTGCTGGGATGGTTTCGTCCGGTGGTGATGCTCCCGGCGCGAGCGCTGACCGGCTTGACGGAAGCGCAGATTGAAGCGGTGATCGCGCACGAGTTGGCGCACATCCGGCGGCTCGACTGCTTCGTGAACCTTTTCCAGATTGGCGTAGAGACGCTGCTCTTTTATCACCCGGCAGTTTGGTGGGTGAGCCAGCAGATTCGCACGGAGCGGGAGAACTGCTGCGACGACCAGGCCATCGCGGTGTGCGGCGACGCGGTGAGTTATGCGCGAGCGTTGGCGTTGATGGAAGAGTGGCGCACGGCGCCGTCGATGATGATGGCAGCAAATCGCAGCCCGCTTTCCCAGCGCGTGCTACGGCTGCTGGGTTTGGATGGGGCAGCGGGGAGAGTTCGCGCGGCAGGACTGGCGGCTGGAATTGTATGCCTGGCAGGAGCGCTACTCGCGGGCAACGCGTTCCTAGGCGTCGCTCACGCAGCCTTGGGTTCCTCAGCCGCTGCGCGGCAGGACCAGCAAAGCGGCAGCGTGATTATCGTCCGGCCCACAGATGCGCCGGAAAGGGCGAAGCGGTTGCGAGTTTCCGAGCAGGCCAGCAAGGAAAAAGATAAGAGCAAAGACAAGGACGAGCAGAAGGCCGCTGAGAGCGGTGAGAAAAAAGAATCGTACCTGGATGCCATGGAAGCTGCCGGGTTCAAGAATCTGACTGCCGACGAACTGATTGGGATGAAAGTTCAGGGCATTACGCCCGCATACGTCAGGGAAATCCGCGAGCAAGGCTTTCAACCAAGCCCTGACGAACTTATCGGCATGAAGGTGCAGGGTATCACGCCGGAATATATTCGCGAGATGCGCACTATCGATGCCCACCTGAGTGTCGATCAGCTCATCGGAATGAAAGTGCAAGGAATCACGCCGCAATACGCTCAGGAAATGCGCGGACTCGGCTTGGAAACGGACCCTGACAACCTGATCGGGATGAAAGTCCAGGGGATTACTGCAGAGTACGTGAAGGGAATGCAGGCTCTCGGGCTCAAACTTCGAGGAGATGATTTGATTGGGATGAAAGTCCAGGGAATTACGCCGGAGTATGCGAAGGGGATGCAGGCTCTGGGCTTGAAGCCAAGCACGGATGATCTCATCGGCATGAAAGTGCAGGGCGTGACGCCGGACTATGTGAAAGCGATGCAAGCCGAGGGGTTCAAGGACATCGACTGCGACGAATTGATCGGCGCCAAGGTGCAGGGAATCACGCCGGAATACGTGGAGAAGGCGCGCAAGCGCGGCTTTCAAAACCTGACGTTGGACAAACTGATTGCGCTGAAACACGCGGACGTGCTCTGAGAATCGCGGAAATATGAAGAGAGGTGAAGTGTTATGAAACCGCATCGAGTGATGGGACTGATTCTTGCGGTGGCGGGGATCGCGCTGGGGCTGGCCACGGTACTGCGCGGGCAGACGCAGAGCGGCGAATGGACGATTCGCAAATCGGACGAGCCCGGGAAAGTGGAAGTTTCGCTGATGGATTCGCGCGGCGGCCATCATTTTCATTCCAGCTCGGACTGGGAAGTGAAGGAGCTGACTGGACTGGACCTCTCGAAACCTGGAAAGCAAGACGTCAATTTCACGGTCACGCGCGACGCCGGGCGGTTCGAGTGCGAAGGATACGTGAAGGATGGCGAAGGAGCGGGGTTGTTCCGGTTTGTGCCTGACGCGAAATATGCGCAGGAAATGAACTCGCTCGGCTTCAGCGGAATCGATGGAGACAAACAATGGGCGATGGCGCTTCACGACATCACATTAAAATTCGCCAAGGAAATCAAGTCCAGGAATTTGCAGAATCTGGACACGGATAAATTAATCGCGTTCAAGATTCACGGAGTGACGCCGGAATTCATCGATGGAATCCGCGCCGCCGGCGTGAACGTTTCGGACAGCGACAAACTGATTGCGTTTCGCATCCACGGAGTGTCCCCGCAATTTATTTCGGACCTGCGCGCGGCGGGACTCGCGGTCACCGACAGCGATAAGCTAGTGGCTTTCAGGATTCACGGAGTTTCGCCCGAAATGGTGCGGAGCGTGCGCCAGGCGGGATATGACCCGGACCCGGACAAGCTCATTGCCATGCGCATTCATGGCGCATCGCCGGAATGGATGGAGCAACTGAAGAAGTGCGGCTACGATCACGTGGACATGGACAAATTGATCGCCTTCCGGATTCACGGCGTATCGCCGGATTTCATCAGCGATTTGCAAAAGCTGGGATATTCTCACCCGGAGCCGGACCAGTTGATCGCCATGCGCATCCACGGAGTCACGCCGGATTACATCACGCATCTGCAATCGCGCGGGATGAAGAATCTGACCATCGACCAGCTCGTCAGCATGCGGATTCACGGGATTGACTGACGAATCGGCGCCGCGATCGTGCGTTCCCGAGAAAGACGAAAAGTGAATAAACCTCAGAGCGAACGCAATTGGCGCGCCCGGCCGGCGTAAGCGAAGACAAACAATGCCGCCCCGAGCCCGGCGTATGCCAGCGCGTCGCGAAGCGTTCGCGGACCATTAGCCGAGCCCGTGAAGTCCAGCCCCGGCGCTTTGTTCATCGGGCCGACATACCAAAGGACGGTAAAGAGCCCTTCAAAAAACTTGCCGGAGCCCGAGAGAACACCCAGTGCCAGCGCTAACGCGGGAATGAAGAGCGCGCCGGCCAGGATTGCGAGAAAGCTGGCAAATTGTCTCGCCACCAAAAGTCTCGTGGCAGCGCCTAATCCGGTAAGCAAAGCGACGGCTACACCCGCGAGCCAGGAAGCCAATAGTTGCCGGGGTAGAAGGTTTGCGCAGGAGAAAAGCAGCGGACGCGTGCCGAAGCGCGAATCGCGAGAGCCCATAGCCGACCAGACCAAAACGGGCCAAATCCAGGAAGCCCCGAGAAGAGGCCCTCGAGAAACTTCAAGCGGAGAGGCGAACTGCGCGATAAGAAGACCGGCAGCGATGGCGTACCACCACCAGCGCAAGCCTTGCAGGGCCAGCCGAAGTTCAGCAAAAAGAATTCTTCCAAACGCAGAGCTACGGGCTGTGGCTGCCAGTGGAGTGAGATGGGCGTGGCTTGCCGAGTCCACCGGCATCTCGGCAGTTTGCAAGTCATCGCTGGACCTGCGTTTGCGCTCGGAACGACCGAAGAGAGTCACTCGCGCTGAATCGAAGCGGTCAAAGACGAGCGAAGCGGCCATTGCTATGCAGCCCGCGACTCCAAACCACATCAGACGCATCAGAACGAGGTCCCTGGACCAAGCAACTCCCGGCCAGCGCAAATCGTGCGCGACTTTGATTTGGCCCAGATTGATTTGAAACGCCATCCCGCCGTGATAGCCCGGGATGTAGCGCTGGGCTTCACCGGCGAGGGAATGCATGACCGTGAATATAGCCAGAGGGTCCAGCCACTTCAGGCCGGTGAGTTCAGGGAGTGCGATTCCGAAACTCCACACGAAAAACCAGATGACGTTTCCTACGCCGCCCTTCAGCACGGGAACCATTTCAAAGAAAACGGCGATTCCAGCAGCTAGTGCCATCACCGGGAGTGAAATCAAGAGAGAGGGAGCAAGCAGCGCCCACAAATCAATTCGCGGATCTTCTCGAACCAGGAAGCTCATCACGACTGCGCCGAGAGCCAGCACCATGACCATCAGGGCCAATACCGCAAAATTGCTCAGGAATTTTCCGAAAGCATACGCGGATTTCTTAAGAGGAGTGGCTGCCAAGATTTGCCCGACGCCGGTCAACCAGTCGCGCTGCACCGAATTCTTGACAATGTAAAAGCCGACTAACGAGACAAAGCACGTCGTGGTGAGCGCGACGAGGGTTCCAATCCAGCCCGACGTGTAGGCACCGCGGTACTCGTCGAGTTGCAAGGAGAGCTGTCCTCTGGCCGTTGCGTACCCTAGATACACCGCAAAAAGCAGCGTGAGGAGAAAGCTATAGCTGCGGACACGCTCGAGAAAATCGGCGCGGGCGATCGCAAGAGTTGAGCTGGGTCGCGTCACGCCGCAGCCCCATTTGCTGCGCTGCGGCGTCCTGCGAGCGCGGCGAGGTAAGCGTCCTCGATGGTTGGCTCGACGGGCCGCGCATTCGGATGCGGCTGAGCTTTCGCAACGACGCGCGCGTGGACGCCGTCGCTGCGGTGGGCAGTGCTGCTAACAAGGTGACTTTGCCGCAGAGCAGGAAGATCGCCGCTCGGAACGACAACCTCCCAGACTTTTCCGATAACCCCCGACAGAATGTCTTCCGGCGCATCATGCGCAAGAAGCTCGCCGCGCGCCAGGATGGCGATGCTTGTGGCCACAGCTTCCACGTCCGAAACGATGTGCGTCGAGAGGATGACGATGCGTTCACCGGAAAGCTCGGAAAGCAGGTTGCGAAAACGAACGCGCTCTTCGGGGTCCAGGCCCGCGGTGGGTTCATCGACGATAAGCAGTTGCGGATCATTCAGCAGAGCTTGCGCAATTCCCACACGCTGCCGCATGCCGCCTGAATAACCGCCCAAGGGGCGCTTCGCCGACTCTGCCAGATTCACCAGCTCGAGCAATTCACGGATGCGCTTCCGCGCCGCGCCCGCGGAAATGCCTTTCACTGCCGAAAGATATTCCAGAAACTCAATGGCGGTAAGGTTCGGATAAACACCGAAATCCTGCGGCAAATAGCCAAGGATGCCCCGCAGCGCGTCAGGGCTCCGCGCAATGTCCGTGTCATTCCAGAGCACGCGGCCGGAAGTCGGCTGCGTCACGGTAGCCAAGATGCGCATCAATGTGGATTTTCCTGCGCCATTCGGGCCCAAAAGTCCGAGCACTCCAGGCCGGAGAGAGAGTTTCACGCCGCGCAGGGCTTGCACGCCTCCACCATAGTTCTTGCTCAAATTGTCGACGATAAGGTGCATGACATTGCCGTCCCCGGCCTCGACCGCGCTTGGCTTCACGAGAGAATACGGACAAGCATGTCAAAAAGTTTAAGGAAAAAGAAAGCTACGGTGGGGTCAGGGGGAAGGGATTGAATAGTGAGTTGTTCAAGCAAACTACGGCTTGGGTGGAGCGGAAGCGGTGGACTCGGTGATGCCGAGCGATTGCAATAAATCCGCGAGCTTTGCTTTCAGGCTGTCGACTTCCTGCTGCTTGTCGCTAACTTTTTGCGTTTCATCATCCAACTTTTGCTTGCCCGCAGTGTCGCCTGCATAGTCCGGCTTCGAATAATACGCGTCCATATCCAAACGAAGCTCGCGCTGCAGCCAATCCAAATCGCTTTGCAATTTCTTTAGTTGATCTCTTAGATCCTTTACTTCTTTGGGTTCCTTCTCGTCTTTTGCGCCTTCCGCCGCGGAAGAAGAAGTGGCGGCAGCGGCGCTCGACTCGGCTGGAGCATTCGACGGATTGGCAGCATTCGCGGCAGAAGCTGCCGGTGCGGCAGAAGAAGTGGAAGTTGCAGTTGAAGTTGAAGCCTGTGCTCCTCCGCTTGCGGGGGTTGCGGACGCCGGCTTTACGTCATCATCCGTAAAGACTTTTGCCGGTTTTTCAGGAGCCTTTTTTTGTTCTTTGGCTTTGCGGGCGGCATCTGCAACGGATTGGGAATCCTGCGATTGAGAAAACACCGCTCCGGGGAGCGATGCAGCGGCCAGTAATGCTGGAACGGCCAAGCGTAATACGATGGAGCGTGTCATGGTGCAATCCCTCATCGTTAACTTTGGGCTGTCTAATCTCAAGATACCGCTGAGGGCGGTGAATGACAATCCCGCGAAGGCGGAGGTTGCCGATTTGCCAATAGAAATCGTGCTCGGTTAGAGCCAAATCGCCAAACAGTTGGCCTTGTCGGGATTATACTCATTGGCGCAAAGCGGGAAGGAAAGCGCTGGGAGCATCCGATTGCGAGCGTCAAATCTGTTGGGCCCACTACTTACCGTAGTATTTCTTGCCGCGCCCCAAGTTCATGCACAGGCACCCTCACAGAATCCGCCCGCGAGCCCTCCCGATATTTCTCTTGCAGCTCCCAGGCCCCGGGCAGACGCCCCCGCGCCGCATCGTTTCTGGGACAAAGAGAATGCTTGGCTTTTCGCGGGAGTCGGAGCGTTTCGCACGCTCGACTATTTTTCGACGTTGAACATGCGCCGGCGAGGCCGGCAAGAAATTCTTTTGACCAACGACGCAGTGGACAATCACGCCGCTTTTGCGGCCATCGAAGCGGCCGCCACTGGCACATCCATTGGCGCTTCCTTTCTCTTTCATCATTATGGCCACCATAAATTGGAACGCTGGACGTCGTTTGTGCACATCGGCGTGGCGGCGACGGGTTCGGTGCGCAACTATTGCCTGAAAACGGCCCACAAGAAGCCCGCTCCCTAGTTTGCCCTGAACAAAGTTTAAGAAACGATTGGCCCAGGCGCTCCGTCCAAACCAAGGGATGAAAGCTTGCGCTTGGAATGGCCGTGCTGCATACTCGCGGCGCGTGCGGGCCCTCCCCGAGGCTCCACGAGAAGCTGCATCAATGGAAACTAAACGAAGCCTAACGGGATGGTCAACATTTCGCTGCCTTTACGTGTTGCTTCCGGCGCTGACCGCGTTTTTCCTGGTTTCCCTGCCCGGGTTTGCGAAACCCTTGCTTTCCGGCACTCCCGAAACACCCGCGGACCAATTCGCTGCGCAACAACGGAGAGCTGGCCAGGGTCCGGCGAACGCTCTGCAGTCTTCCGAGCAGACGAAAACGGAACAGTACACGCTTTCCCATGAGCGGTATAAAAAAGCGGTCGCCTACTCACGAGCCGGTTACACGCTCTATTTTGTTTCTTACGGTTTAGAATTCATTTTTCTGCTCCTCATCCTCCGGCTGGGATTTGCCGCGCGCTTCCGCGATATCGCGGAAAATGTGAGCGAAAAACGCTGGGTGCAGGGACTGATTTTTGTCCCTCTCTTGTTCATTCTAGTCGACGCACTGGATTTGCCGGTGGAGATTTACTGGCACCACCTTTCGCTGCATTTCCAGCAATCGATCCAGGGGTGGGGCTCATGGTTTTGGGATTGGACGAAGGGAGAAATCGTCACGGTTGCGGTGGCAATCGTTGTGGTGCTGATTCTGTTTGCGGTGATGCGAGCGAGTCCCCGTCGCTGGTGGCTGTACTTTTGGTTCCCGGCAGTGCTGATCTTGCTGGTGCTGATGGTCATAACGCCGCTGGTGATCGATCCCTTATTCAATAAGTTCGAGCCGCTAGGCAACCAGCATCCGGACCTTGTCGCCTCCATCGGCAAACTCACCCAGCGAGCTGGTGTTCCCATTCCGCCGGAACGCATGTTCCTGGAACTGGCGAGCCGGAAGACCAATGCCATCAACGCTTACGTAACCGGCATCGGCACTTCCAAACGCGTGGTCATCTGGGACACGGCTATCCAAAAGACCTCCCGCGACGAAGCCCTTTTCATCATCGGACATGAACTGGGGCACTATGTGCTCCGGCACGTGCTCATTGGTTTTGTTTTGGGGGCGGTGGGACTCCTTGTCGCCCTGTATCTCCTCTTTCGCGGGTTGTATTGGGCGCTCGACCGTTGGGGGCACGAATGGAAAATCACGAGCGCAGAAGACTGGGCGTCCCTTGCGGTACTGCTACTGATTCTGCAAGTCTTGTTGTTTGTTTCCTCGCCGGCGATCAATTGGATCAGCCGGATCCAAGAGCACGCCGCTGATGTATATGGTTTGGAAGTGATCCATGGAATCGTTCCGGACTCCGAAGAAGTTGCGGCCCATTCCTTTCAGGTGATGGGGGAGTTGGACCTGTCAGACCCCAATCCGCCTGCGTTCGTCACATTTTGGCTGTACTCGCACCCGCCACTCGCGGATCGTCTGGTCTTTGCGCACAATTACGACCCGTGGTCAAAAGGCGAACCTCGTAAATACGTGAAGTAATCTCCAGCGAAACCGTCTCAGGCCCCGGCATGACGGCGGGCGAACGCAGCCACTTTGCTTCGATTGCCGCAGGCCGCCATCGAACACCAACGCCGCTGGTGGGTTCGCGAAGTGTCGTAGAAGAAAAGTCCACATTGTAGATTCGCGCAAATCCGGAGCCGAGCCTGGCTGCCTTCGGCGATGATTTCCGCACCCGACCGCGCCACGGCGGCCAGCAGCCAATCCAAGCCCCCTTCGCGGGCGACGAATTCGATTTTCCAGCCGGCCGGAGACGGGACCAGCTCATCGTGTCCCTCGGTGATGCGCAGGATTTCGTTGATCGGCGACACCCACTCGGTAGCGACACGTTGCTTGCGGAGAAGCGCCGCGAAGGCTTTGCGCAAACCGGCGGCGAGGATCCGCGCTTTTGAGAGCAACCCCTCGGCGGCCTGCGGCTCCATCAAAGGCAGTGCCAGCAGCTGCATGGCGCGGTCCGGCGTCACAATGCGGGTTGCTTCGAGAAACTGGATGAGCCGCTCCCAGGTCAACTCCGCGTTGGGAGAAGCGGCGTTGACGAAATCTATGGAGAGGCGCCCTCCTAGTAACTTGATAGTGGGCTTGTATACCTGCATGACTTATGAGTTGGTGGTTAGGAGTCCAATCTCGCACATAACCGTTGAAGCGTATCATAGCGGTTATTTCCAAGAAAGCAGATCTTGGCACTTTTGGTGGGTATCTTCTGGCCCGGGGCAGGAATCACATTAGCTGAAGTTCGAGGTCTCTGCCGCAATGAAGCGCTTTTGTTTTCGTGTCGCTGCTCTCGTATTGATCGCCGTAGTTTCTCTTCTTGCCTTTGGTTACTTTCGCGCTCAGACCCTCAGCAACGCTCCAAATGGAAAATCTACTTCTGTTGTTGTAGTGGAACTGTTCACCTCGGAAGGTTGTTCGAGCTGTCCACCGGCTGATGCATTGTTAGCCAAACTGGGGGAGCAATCCCCGGCAGGAGGTGTGGAGATTGTGGCTTTGGAAGAGCACGTCGATTACTGGAATGATGGGGGATGGTACGATCCCTTTTCGTCGCGGCAGTGGACGGATCGGCAGGATGAGTATGCGGGAGTGCTTGGGAACAAGAATCCGTACACCCCGCAGATGGTGGTTGACGGCAACTCGGAATTTGTCGGAAGCCGGGGTCAGCTAGCGCTGAAGTCCATCGCTCAAGCCGCCCAACGGCCCAAGGTCATGGTGACCGTGACACAAGGGAACCCTACGAAAAGGGGCAGCGAAAATTTTTCGGTGACCGTTGGCAAGCTCTCGGACGTAACCAAAGCCAATGCCGTGGAAGTGTGGCTGGCCATCACCGAAACGGGTCTCCACAATAACGTCACCGGCGGAGAAAATTCCGGGCATGAACTGCGTCACGCCGCAATCGTTCGCTCCATGCGCAAGATCGGCGAGGCTAAAGCTGCTGGTGAGCCTTCCTTCTCGGATGAAGCCGCAATACCTGTTCGTTCGGAATGGAAGCGCGAAAACCTTCGTGCTGTGGCCTTCGTGCAGGAAAAGAAGAGTTTGCGGATTATTGGCGCCGCGCAAATCCCCTTGCGTTAACGACCGCATTTCCTCTGGAACTTTCTGCATATCCGGTTCTGAACTGAGATACAAACTAAGTTCCTTGCGTGTGTCCATGTCGGATCGATTCGCTTGCAGCAAATCAGCGGCGGAATTATAGTCCCCGGTTAGAATCGCCCCGCGACTGTATTGCATTTGGACCTGCAATGCTTTCGAGCGTCGAATTGTGCGCGGCAAGCAGACTTTTTAGAGGCCTCATTGGACTCCAATTCCGCAACACCGCCGCCCTCTGCCCCAGACCCGCACCCTTTTCAGGCGGAAGGCATTCTGACCAGGCTTTTTCTGAATGACAGTGGATTGCGTTCGGGCTGGAGTGTCCTTCTCTACCTGGCGATTTGGTACGCCGCGCTTTGGACGTTCACTGCGCTTGCAGTGAACATCTTCCTCCCTTTGTTTCCCAAGCTTGACCTCAATCTATTTTCACCTGCAAGCGTGCTCGTTCAGGAGTTTCTGGGCTTTGCCGCGTGCTACGGCACAGCACTCTTGATGGCCAAGCTGGAACTGCGCGAGGCCGGCTTGTACGGGCTCCCGCTGCGGGAATCCTTTGGGAAGAAGTTCTGGAAGGGAGTAGCTCTGGGATTTTTCGAAGTCACGCTGCTCGTCGGATTGATTGCGGGATTCGGAGGATATTCCTTCGGCTTGTCCACGTTGCACGGCCCTGCCATCCTGGGTTGGGGCGCGGTTTGGGCAGTTGCTTTCCTGCTGGTTGGACTCTCGGAAGAATTTCTGTTTCGCGGTTATATCCAGTACACCTTGAGTCGAGGTATGGGATTCTGGCCAGCGGCCGTGTCTCTCTCGATTGTCTTTGGGGCGGTGCACCTGAGGAACCCAGGTGAAGGGCTCACGGGAGCAGCGAGCGTAGCTGGTACGGGGCTTGTCTTTGCCTTCGCGCTCCGGAGAACGGGGAGCCTTTGGCTGCCCGTCGGATGGCATGCCAGCTTCGACTTCGGCGAGACGTTTCTGTTTTCAGTGCCCGACAGCGGAGTGCTCTATGACAAGCATCTTTCGAATGCGGTTCTGCACGGCGCGAATTGGCTGACCGGCGGAACGGTTGGTCCGGAAGGAAGTGTCTTCAGCTTCGTGACCATGGGAATCTGCGCGCTGCTAATCCACCTTTTCTTTCCCGCGAAGAAAGAGCCAGTTCGCTGACAGTTGCCGGCCGGAGCAGGGGATCAATGAACAAGTTCCGAGACGTGCACGAGTCGCACTCCCTGGGCCTGAGCCTGTTTCGGAAGTTCCTGCAGTGCCTGGAGCGTCGCCGGATGCGGATGCCCAATCGCCACCGCCTCTCGTTTGTCTCTCGCGCCGCGCAGTGCCAATTGCAATTGCTTTCGCACCGCGCCCAGTTCGGCAACATCGTCAAGAAAAGGAACGTTTCGAAAGGCCGAGGGCACACCCGAGCTTTGCGCTTCTTCATAGGCTACGGTTGCCGCGGTGGTGCGGCTATCGATGTAAAACAAGTAGCGGTCGCGCAAAGCCGGCATCAACTCCTGCATTAACTTCGGATCCGAAGTGGCTTGCGAACCCTGGTGGTTGTTCACGCCCACCACTCCGGGGACGTTTTGCAGGAATTCATCGAGCAACTGCGCAACCTGAGCGTCATTCATTCCCGGCCGCAATTCCTGCGCTTCGGGCTTTTCGGTGGCAACGGCTTGCATGGGGAGATGCAGGAGCACTTCGCAGCCGCGCTGAAGCGCCTCGTGCGCGATTTCGGCCGAATGCTCATGATTAGGCAAAATCGAAATCGTCACCGGGTAGGGCAGCTCAAAGATCTGTTCTGCGGCGGCGCGGTCGCTTCCCAAGTCGTCGAGAATGATGGCCAGCTTCGCGCCTTGCGTTTGCGACGCGGCGCTTTCGTTTTGTTCCGCAGATGACGAATGGAAGTGGATGTGCACTCCGTGCGTCCGCGCCCCGCCCTTTAAGTAATAAAACAGGATTCCTTCGCGGCTCTCCGCGGGCTCTTGGGTGAGTCCGTTTCGTGTGGCGACTGCGCCTAACGCTTGCTGAATTCTGACGGCGTCCCCTCCCGCTGCTTTTCCCGTTCTGCTTTGCGGCAGACGGATGTCCAGCGAGTCGACGCTTCCCTGCGCTTTGTCTGTCCCCGGAGGCAGAACACGCACTACGGTCCCAGGGGGCGCTGCAGTGCGCGCCGCTTGGGCCAGCTCGCGCGAAATGGAATGAATTTTGACGGGACTCAGCCTTTCGGGCTCTGTTTTCTTGCAGCCATTTGCAGCCGCAAAAAAGACAAGCAGGCCAAGAAATAGAACAGAGCGAAGGAATTTGTTGTTGTAGCCAGGCGGACAACTCCCGGTGCATTGCCCAGACGCTCGAACTCCAGTCACGTAAAGCTAGGCAGCTTTCTTCGCGGGTGCTTTCAGCAGGTCAAGCGCTCGGTGAAAGATGGGGTCCTCGGGCGAAAGGGGCCGCGGCCCCAGACCCGGCTCCTTCTGTACTTCGGGCGCAGGTGCGGTGTCGTCGTCTGCTCCATCCGAATCGTCATCCGACGTCGGCCGAACGATTTCCGTTGGTGTAACGCCTTCTTCCAGGATCGACTTGCCGCCTGGATTGTAGTAATTGGCGACCGTTAGGATCAGCGCCGAGCCGTCATCCAGCGTAATCAGCTTTTGCTCCGACGCCAAACCAAAGGTACGCTCTCCGACCACATCCCCGCGATGATTGGCGGCAATCGCCGAAGCCAGAACTTCCGCAGCACCGGAAGTAGTGGTATCGGCCAGAACGGACACGGGATTCTTCCAAACGACTTGCTTGGGCTCTGCGGAGATGACCTGAACGGGAACCGTCTGCCCACGCAGAGTAGTTAGCGTGCCTGACGAAATGAACAGGCGAGCAATCGAAATCGCTTCGGAAACCGGGCCCCGGCCGCATTCGCGCACATCCAGAATCACCTTGTGCATCCCCTGCTTTTCCGCTTCCAGCAAATGGTTCCGGACTTCTTCCGCGCGGCCTGGATCCAAAGAAGGAAGTCGCAGCACCAGGATGTCGGGGTCCGCTTTTTGCACAATCAATTTTGGCGTCGGCAGTTTTTCGCGAACCAGGTCGACATCTTCAGGAGTGGCAGTCCCGCGGCGGATGATGGACACCTTGACCCCGGAGCCCGGCTGCCCGCTGAGGAGGTTCAGGGCTTGGCCCACCGACATGTCGCGCGTGGTGAAGCCACTGATGGACTCGAAAATATCGCCGCTCCTCACGCCCGCTTTGGTTCCCGGGCTGTCTGGCAGCACCGAGAGGATGATGATGTAGCCGTACCGCTTGCTGAGCGT
>Ga0187780_10000759_pt1 | contig 23998 bp, 26 predicted proteins | sample 1015_Q2_SP10_20__FD_132429 | JGI IMG/M metagenome (GOLD analysis project Ga0187780, IMG submission 132429) | Tropical peat soil microbial communities from peatlands in Department of Meta, Colombia - 1015_Q2_SP10_20_MG | ecosystem: Environmental > Terrestrial > Soil > Wetlands > Peat | place... | reverse complement strand
GAACTCGTCATCGAGTTGCCACTGCGCGATGGGGTTGCGGACGGCGTGGTGCATGTCCTCGTCAGCGATGCCGTGCTTTCGAGCTGTCTGCCCGATGCGCACGGTGACAAGATATCTTGTCAGGACGGGGTTGTCAAGGAGCCTTGTCGATCGGCACCTGGGTCATCTCGGTCTGGGTGACCGCAAAATGGGCCGCAGAAGCGCGGAAGTGGCTTAACAAAGCCGATCTGAACCGTTCGCCCCGATACGAAAAACCCCCACGCGTCGGCATGTTGTCGCTTGGTCCGTAGTTTGCGGCGTAGGCCTGCGGCCATCTGGGGATGTCGCGTGATGCGATCCGGTAGATACTCGTTGCTCCGTCAAGCTGGTTTGGGGTAGGAGGAACAGAGATGGCTGTTGCTCGCGAGATCGAGCGTCCGGGGGAAGTTGTGGATGCAAGGTTTGAGGCGATTGTCGAGGCGCGTGGGGTCGATAAGCGCTACGACACGGGTAAGGTCGAGGTCCACGCTCTGCGTAGCGTCAGCTTCAGTGTCTCGCGAAGCGAGATGGTCGCGATCATGGGGCCGAGCGGCTCGGGCAAGACGACGTTGCTGAACTGCCTGTCCGGGCTGGACGCGATCGACAGCGGGGACATCCTGATCGAGGGTGTTGCGCTCAGCGCGATGTCCGACCTGGAGCGCACCGACTATCGCGCGCGCAGGATGGGCTTCGTCTTTCAGTTCTACAACCTGATGCCGGTGCTGACGGCTGTCGAGAATGTCGAGCTGCCGCTTCTGGTGGCGCGCGTACCGGTCAAGCGGGCGCGCGCGATGGCTATGGACGCGCTCGAGATGGTTGGTTTGGCCGAGCGCGCCGGGCATCTGCCGGAGGAGCTCTCCGGCGGTCAGCGCCAGCGGGCGACGATCGCCCGTGCGCTCGTGAACGATCCCGCGATCGTTTGGGCGGATGAGCCGACGGGCGACCTGGACAGCGAGAACGCGGCTGAGATCGTCACGCTGATGCGACGGCTGAACCGCGAGCGCGGTCTGACCTTCCTGATCGTCACGCACGACATCTCCGTCGGGCGGGCTACCGACCGGATCGTGCGGATGCTCGACGGGCAGATCGTCGACGAGGAGCTCCTGGAGGTGCGTGATGGTCGCGCGCGTGACGTTGGCTGAGGTCGACACGCTGCGCATGAGCGCAGACGCGGCGGTCGAGCTCTACAAGCAGTCGGTCATTCCCGAGCTGCAGCAGCAGCCGGGGTATGCGGGCGTGTACGTGCTCGCCAACCAGCAGGGCAAGCTGCTCACGATGACCTTCTGGGAGAGCGAGGAGGCCGCCGAGGCGGGGATCGCGAGCGGCTACTACGCGGCGCAGGTGGAGAAGTTCGTGACCTACTTCCGCGCTTCGCCTGGCCGCGAGACCTACGACGTCGCGATCGCGGAGGCTCCCGCGGTCAGCCCGGGCTAGGGGCCGGTCGTGGAAAAGCTGTTCGGGATCCCCGTTACAGCGCTCGCCGTGGTGCTCGTCGGTGCACTGTGCATCGCGCTCGGCATCCTCACGGTGTTGGCGGTGCGCAATCGCGTGCTACTGCGCCTCGGGGTGCGCAACCTCGGTCGCAGGCGAGGCCGCACCGCGCTGATCGTGGCCGGCCTGATGCTCGGCACCGCGATCATCACCGCGGCGCTGGCGACGGGTGACACGATGAGCCACACCATTCGCTCGACAGCGACGAAGACGCTGGGGCGGACCGACGAGATCGTCACGGCTGCCGGCGCGAAGGTCGAAATGAGCGCTCCCGACAGCGGCGCCGCCACGGGCGTCAACTACTTCCCAGCTGGCTACTACGGCAGTATCGCTGCTGCGCTTGCCCGCTCGCCGCTGGTTGAAGGCGTCACGCCGGCGATCATCGAGCCGGTCGGCGTGCTGGACGCCACCAGCAGGCAGACCGAACCGCAGACAACGCTGTTTGCCTCAGACCCCGCCCACATGAGCGGGTTCGGTGCGATCCGAGCGAGCGACGGGAGGCGGCTGTCACTGGCGGAACTGGGTTCCAGCGAAGTCTTCCTCAACGGGAAGTCCGCCGAACAGCTGGGCGCGCACGCGGGCGACATGGTGCGGGTCTTCGCGGGGGGAGCGTTGTTGAGCGCGCGTGTGCGCGCGATCGTCAGCTACGACGGTGGTGGGTCGGCGAAGTCGACGCTGCTGCTGCCACTCGCCGCCGCTCAGCAACTGCTGGGCGAGCCCGGGCGCATCAAGGAAGTGCTGATCGCAAACCGCGGCAACGCAGTGGGGCTGAGTGACAGGGTCGTGCAGCAGTTGCGGCCCACACTGAATCGGCTCGGGCTCGAAGCGACGACAGTAAAGAAAGAAGCGCTCGATGAAGCAGACAAAGCCGGCAGCGCGTTCATGTCGTTCTTCACGACGTTCGGTGCGTTCTCGATCGCCGCGGGGATCCTGCTGATCTTCCTGATCTACGTGATGCTTGCCGGCGAACGGCGAAGCGAGCTCGGCATCGCGCGCGCGGTGGGGACGCGTCGCAGTCATCTCGTGCAGATGTTCGTGTTCGAGGGCGTCGCCTACGACCTGATCGCCGCGTCCGTCGGCGTCCTGCTCGGCGTTGCCGTCGGCTACGGAATGGTGCTGCTGATGGCGAGCGCGTTCAGCGCAACCAGCGAACTGCAGATCGCCTACTCGGTCAAGCCGGCGAGCATCATCGTCGCCTACGCGCTCGGCGTGATGCTGACGCTCGCGGTCGTCGCCCTGTCGGCCCGGCGGGTGAGCCGGATGAACATCGTCAGCGCGATCCGCGACCTCCCTGAGCCGCCGGCCCAGAGGGGGCGCAAGCGCCGCTTGCTGCTGCCCGTCGTGGGCGTCCTCTTCGGGGCGCTGCTCGCGCTCTCCGGCGCGAGCAGCAGGGAAGCGGTCCCGTTCGACCTCGGGATCTCGGTCATCGTGCTCAGCCTCGTGCCACTGGCGCGCATCGCGGGAGCGTCGGATCGCCGCGCGCGCACGATCGCCGGCCTCGTACTGGTGCTGTGGTTCGTTCTGCCGACGACGCGCTGGCTGTTCGGCGAACTGAAGACCAACTTCTCGATCTTCATCGTTGGCGGCCTCATGATCGTGATCGGCGCGACCTGGCTGATTATGTACAACGCCGAGGTCCTGCTCGGCGCGCTCAACCGGCTGATCGGTCGAAGCCCTCGTCTCGCTCCCGTGCTGAAGATGTCGATGGCCTACCCGCTGCGCAGCCTGTTTCGCACAGGGGTCACGTTTGCGATGTTCACGCTCGTCGTGTTCACGCTCGTCGTCGGCGCAACCACTTCCGGTGCGTTCACGAACGCGCTCAACGATCTGAAGGCCTACGGTGGGGGCTTTGACGTCCGCGCCACGACCTCGCCCGCGAGCCCGATCGGCAACATGCGTTCAGCATTGGCTCACGCACCCGGTCTCAATCCCGCTGACTTCCGTGTCGTCTCAAGCCAATCGTTCCTGCCGGTCAAGGCCGCCCAGGTAGGCGCGGCAGCGAAGCCCGAGAACTACGTCGCGCGCGGTCTCGACAACGCGTTTCTCGAACACACGACCTACGGGATGGCGTCAAGCGCCACCGGGTACGGCTCACCGGCGGCAGTCTGGCGCGCATTGCGTGAGCACCCCGGACTGGCCGTCGTCGACGCGACCGTCGTGCCGCAGCGCTCAAACTACAACTTCGGGCCGACGCCCAAGTTCAAGCTGCGCGGCTTCTACATCGAGGACAAGCACTTCAAGCCCATCCCCCTCGAGATCCGCGATCCGCAGACCGGCAAGCGCACACACCTGACGGTGATCGGCGTCCTCACCGAGACGGCTCCGCTGCAAATGGCCGGCATCCTCACCTCGCAACGGACCCTGAGCGCCACGTTCGGCAACCGCGCTCAGCCCACCGTTCAGCTGTTCGCCCTGCGAGCAGGCGTCAACCCGACGAGGACCGCCAAACTGCTCGAGTCGGCATTCGTGGCCTACGGCATGCACGCCGACGCATACTCCAAGCTCCTCTCCGATCAGGTCGGCGCCTCGCGCACGTTCAACCTGCTCGTCGAGGGCTTCATGGGGCTCGGCTTGATCGTCGGCGTCGCCGCGCTCGGAGTTATCAGCGCCCGCGCGGTCGTCGAGCGCCGCCAGCAGATCGGCGTGCTGCGCGCAATCGGATTTCGACGGGGCATGGTCCAGCTGAGTTTCATGATTGAGTCCTCGTTCGTGTCGCTCAGCTCGATCGTGATCGGCACAGTGCTGGGTCTTGCGGTCGCCTACAACTTGATTCACGACGCCAAACAGACACCGAGCTGGAGCAACCTCTCGTTCTCGCCGCCCTGGCTCGCGCTCGGCGTGATCTTCCTGATCGTCTATCTCGTCGCGCTCGCGACGAGCTACGCTCCCGCGCAGCGCGCCTCGCGCGTCTATCCGGCCGAGGCACTGCGCTACGAGTAGTTGTGGCGGCCATCAGGTACCGCGTCGAGCGCATCGACCCGGGCGTTCTGAGCATCGAGGGTGGCGAAAGGATCGCGGCATCCACAATCGTGTGGGCCGGTGGCGTGCGCGCCCCGACATGGCTCGCCGACGCGGGCATCGCCGTCGACGGGGGGCGTGTGACCGTCGAGGACGACCTCCGGCTTGCCAACCACCTACGCGCGTTCGTGATCGGTGACGCGGCCGCTGTGCGCTCGCCATCGGGCGCGCTTCAACCGCAGGTCGCGCAGGTCGCCGTGCAAGGGGGCCGCCACGCAGCACGGCAGATCGGCCGCCTCATCGGCGGGCGGCCGACACAGCGCTTTCGCTATTTCGACAAGGGGTCGATGGCGATGGTCGGCGTCTACGCCGCCGTCATCCAGTCCGGCCGTATCCGGTTCAGCGGGCGACTCGCCTGGGTCGCCTGGGGTCTGCTGCACCTCATGTACCTGCCTGGCATGCCGAACAGGCTCAGGGCATTGCAGACATGGCGCTGGTGGCATGTCACCCACGAGGCCAGCGGTTCGTCCGCTTGGCGACGAGGCTCGGCGAGCGCTGCCGGGCGACGAACTACTGCCGAACGCCAAGGGACGGTGGACGCACGGTGTGACGGTCCGCGCGCAGGCCTCGGAGATCTGGCCCTGGCTTGTACAGATGGGGTGCGGGCGCGGCGGCTGGTACAGCTACGACGGCCTTGACAACGGCGGCGTTCCAAGCGCGGACCAGATCGTGCCCCAGTTCCAGCGGGCCGAGGTCGGGGACATCTTTCCCTGGACGCCAGAGGCCGAGGACGGCTTCGTCGTCCGGGCGATCGAACCAGAACGCGCGATCGTCCTCGGTGGCGATGCGGGGTCGCGCTATCGCGTCACGTGGGCGTTTGTGATCGAGCCGATCGACCATGAGAGCACTCGGCTCATCACCCGCGCCAGCGGCCAGTACGACCGCCTCGCAGTCGGCCTGATGCTCGGCCTCATCTGGCGCCCGATCGACTTCGGCATGCAACGACGGCAGCTGCTCAACGTCAAGCAGAGGGTGGAGGCGGCAGTCGCGAATCGCATTCGCACAACGCGCTACTCCGTGTGAAGCTGACGGTGCTCTAGAGAGACGCCTCGCTGGTTACGGGTCTTCGTCCTAGGACGTGCAGCGCATCTTCGATGCTCGCGATCACGATCTCCAGCACGGTGGCGCGCGCGTAGGGCTTGGACTCTGCGGCGACCACATGCCACGGCGCGGTGGGGTGGTCGGTCTGCGCGAGCATGTCCTCGACCGCCTCTTCGTAGGCCGCCCGGTGTGAGAGGTTGCGCCAGTCTTCGTCAGTGAGCTTCCAGCGCTTGAGCGGGTCGCGCTCGCGCGCGCGGTAGCGCCGGAGTTGCTCATCCTCGGAGATCTGAAGCCAGAACTTGACCAGCACGGCCCCCTCGGTCGCGAGCCCTACCTCCCACTGCACGATCTGCGTGTAGGCCCGTTGCCACTCCGCTTCGCTGGCTATGCCCTCGACCCGCTCCACGAGCACGCGCCCGTACCAGGAGCGGTCGAGCACCGCCATTCCACCCCAGCCGGGCATCGCCTCGGAGAAGCGGTGCACGAAGTGGTGGCGTCGATCGTCGGGGGTGGGGGCTCCGAACTGCCTCACGCGCACGTGCCGAGGGTCGAGCGGGCTCACCAGCCGGCGTATCGCTCCGCCCTTCCCCGATGCGTCCCAGCCCTCGAACAACACGCACAGCGGTGGACCCAATTCGCCGCCGCCGGTGAACCCGCCGAGCTGCAAACGCAGGGCGAGCAGCCTGCGCTGCGCCTTGAGGATGCGCCGCTCGCCCTCGGTCGCGCTCAGCTTGAGCTTCAGATCCGCGTCCTTCAGAGAGGCCACGCGAATATCTTCTCAACAGCGGGTCGCCATGTACCGCTCGACTCGAGCCGCCGCCGGTTCAAGCAGCTGGACATCGTGTGTCAGGCTTGTGCACGCACTGAGGTTGCCGGGCCGCGCGAGCGAGGAGAAGCGCCGCGAGGCGAGCGGTTCGTCCTCCCGCAGGAGTCCGGTCTCGAGATCGAGCCGTCGCCTGCTCGGCGGGCCCGGCCCCGAAGCGGCCACGACCCGCGTCCAGTCGCTGGTGGGAGCAAGCTCCGCGGTCGGTCCCTCGCCCCGATAGCCGTACCAGTGGGTTCTGCCTACGGGAAAGCTCGAGCTTGTCCATATCGAGGATATCTATGTCGCCACCGCTCAGTTCACCGGCGGCCGGTGGAGCATCATCGACACGGACTGACAACCACATGTAAGTTGCTGTGGTTCGGCCATCAGTTCCTCCAGCGAAGGAGGATTCCAGAACTGCGTGCTGGCACGCTCGATGTGGTCGTTGCTCGCTGCTGGCTCAGGCATCAGGTGACCTCCACCGCAGAGGCTAGTAGGCGGTGTGCGCCACGCCACGGGGCTGCGCGCAGATCGAGTCAAGAGAAGCGCTTGTTGGCTCCTGGCCAGTCGTCGGCCGCCGCTCTGCGCTAAGTATGCTGCTCGCATGTCTACGGGCGAGGTAGAGGCGGGCACCGCGGTGGCTTCGGCGGCCGGCGCGATCGCCTACCTCTATACGAAGCTGCCGTAGTGACCGGAAACGCTCAGCCACTATTGAAGAAACTAGAGCATGCGAGACCTACTCGTGTTCGTGCGTCGCCGGAGCACGTGTAGCTCTTCCCGACGGATAGTGTCGGATTATGTAGACACATGCGCCTAGAAGTGAAGTCATATAAAACACCCCCGGCAACCAAGCAACTGCGGGGGCCAAGGCTCTTGTGTCGACCATCGGATACACCACACCGCTGGCGAACACAAGACTCGTTACCACAAGTGTTGTGACCACAAAACCACGCGACGGAAGCCGGCTGCGATAGCGGTCGAGTTGGTCGGCCAGAGCCCTCGTCTCTTCCGAAACCTGAGTTGCACGGGACACAAAGTGCGCGAAGTCATCCGCGGGCGGGGGGATGAAATTGGGGTTGACCTCGTTTAGCTTAGCGAGCGTATCTCCGACGCCTGCATTCACCAATTCCTCCATTCTAGGCAAACCGACTTTCAGGAGAACGTCGCACCGTCGTGCAGCCTCTTTCAAACTGTCGAGCCAGCTCCTAACGCCAGCCTCTGTCGAAAACGAGAGGCTGACATCCTCTCCTGGTGCCGCTTCCGCAGCGAACGGATATCGAGCTGCGAGGTCGCCAAAGCTCTGTGCGAGGAGGCTCCCGCGATCGCTACGCGCACTCGCCGGGGGCAGGTGTTCATCCGCAAACTCCTCCCCCGTCACAATCACGCGCAGCAGCTCGATGATCTCGTCAGCTGAGCGACCGGCCGGCTCATGGTCCTTCTGTCGCCATTGGGTCGGTGACCTGAGACTGTTGATCTCATGAGCCTTGTCGAATAGGGCAGTTGTGAGAGAATCGATCTTCTGGGCTGCAATGACGCCTAGGGCCGTAGACACTGCGAACAGCAGTGCCAAGATCGTCGCGTTGATTGAAGCGTAGGTGAGCGCGTCGTTGGCCGATACACGGAAGGACGCCCCGATCAGCAATGCGGTAGCCAGACCCGTCAAGTTGTGAGCAACGATACCCGAGCTGGGTGCGATTCCCGCGCCAGCACGCGGCCTGATCTACGCGCAAAGTGCGTCGTCGTGCCTCGCGCTCGTGCTAGCGAGCGCTTCTACGCGAGCGTGTTAGCGCGAAGCAGGAGTTGTTGGTCCTCGATCGCGAAGACGCCGCGGGGGACGGGCTGGCGCCCACCTGTGGGACTCATCGGGGCCTACCGCGGGCGGTACATGTCGCGCGTGACGCGGACCTTGGCGCGGAGTCCCGTGGTGGCGCGCTTCAGCGCAGCCTTCATGGCATCCATCCAGCGGGCGATCGTCGTGTCCGCAGCCGAGCGCGGTCACGATCCGAGCTGGCTCTTGCTCAGGGTCTACGACGACCATCAGCCAACGGCTTGGTCCTACGTCCTGCTCGAAGAACCGCTCCCTGTGCGGCCAGGCGTCTGATTTTCGATGATCCGGCGAGGCGATCGCTTCGAGCACCGCCGCGAGATGGGGCTCAAGCTCGGCATGGCCGCTGTGGGGATCGAGCACGTGCAGCAACCACGTGTCCTCGAAGAGCACCACTCGCAATGCTCACTGTCCCGGGAAACGTAGAGCCGCACGCCAGCCCACCCTGGGTCCACCGTGCAGCAGCGCGCCTGCGTAGATCCGCGAGGCGATCCTGGCGACGGCGAGGATCGAGGCGAGCATCAGTAGCCCGTCCAGCGGTAGTTCCCACCAGGCGATGTGGCCGAGGGCGATCCTCGCCGGCATCAGCGTCGCGCTCAACGGCGGCAGCAGCGAGGCGACGCGCAGCCAGGTGGCGTTCGGCGAGCTGACTGCCGCGAACACGAGCAGGTAGCCGAGGACGAGCGGCATCGCGACCGGAATCAGCACCGATTGGACCTCCTCCTGGCGGGAGACGAGCGCGCCCGCGGCGGCGAGCACGAACGCGTAGAGCACGAAGCCGGCGAGAAAGAACGCGAGGAAGGCGGGTAGCAGCGCCCACACGCTCGCGGGGATCTTCGCGCTCTGGAGGACTGCGTTGGCGATCAGGCCGGCGCCCGCAGCAATCGCCAGCTGGCCGAGCCCCGTCAGTCCGATTCCCGCGACCTTGCCGGCGAGCAACTGCCCTGGGCGGACCGTCGCGAGCAGGACCTCCGCGGTCCGCGAGGTCTTCTCCTGGGCGACGCCCGTGGCCACCGCGGTGCCGTAGAGCGTCAGGCTGAGATACATCAAGAGGCTCGCGGCGATCGCGGCGACGATGCGCGCGTCTTCGTGTGGTGCGGCCGGCTTCAGGGCCGCGACGGCGATCGGCGCGCCGGCGAGCGCCGGCAGCACCTTCGACGCCGGCACGCCGGCTTCGGCGAGCACCGCGTCAAGGCGCGCCTGCTCCACGGTCGCAGAGATCAGCGCTGTGATCGTCGGGGAGAGTGCCTGCTCGACCTCCACCTTGGCTGTGCGCGAGTGGGCGGCAAGGCTGAGCAGGACCTCGAGTTCGCCCTCGCGAAGCTCTGCGCGGCCCTGGGCTTCGCGAGGAACCTCCGTGAGCGAGATCTCAATCTTCGCCGCCCGCGCGACCCGCTCGAGCGTGGGCGCGAGCGAGCGGGCTGCGGGACCGACCAGGCCGATCCGCGTCGGCTTGCTCGATTCCTTGATCAGTCCCGGGATCGTGACCGCGCCGACGACGAGCAGCGCCGTCACCACCGTCACGAGGCGCGTCGTGCGGCTTCGCAGACGCTCGGTGATCTCGCGCGTCGCGACGAGGCGGACGGTCCGGGTACGACTCACGGGGAGATCATCCGCCGGTAGAGGTCGATCAAGCCGGCGGACTCGAACGCAAAGCGCTCCACCGGCCCCGCCTGCTGCGCGGCCCGCAGGATCGCTTGCGCGTCGACGCCGGGGTCGACGCGCAGCAGCACGCCGTCCTCGTCGCTTCGCAGGACCCTCACTCCATCGAGCCCCCATGCCCAGTCTGTCGAGCCGCCCACCATCACGCGCAGCTGCGCGGGGAAGCGCTCGCGCAACTCCGCGAGCGTGCCCGCGGCGATCACCCGACCCGCATCGAGCACGACCACGCGCCGGCAGATCCGCTCGACGAGCTCGAGCTGGTGGCTAGAGAACAGGATCGAGCGCCCCTCGGCGGCCTGTTCGCGAAGCACCTCCGAGAGCGAGTCCACGGCCTCGGGGTCGAGTCCCGCGAAGGGCTCGTCGAGCACGAGCAGCAGAGGGTCGTGGGCAAGCGCGACCGCGAGCTGCACCCGCTGCTGGTTTCCATGGGAGAGCGTCACGAGCAGGTCCCGCGCTCTCCCGCCGAGCCCGAGCCGCGCCAGCCAGCCCTCCGCAGCCCGCGCGGCGGCATCCCGCTCCATGCCGTGCAGGCGCGCGAAGTACGCCACCTGGTCGCCGATCCGCATCTGCGCGTAGAGCCCCCGCTCCTCGGGCATGTACCCGAAGCGCAGCCTCTCGCTCTCGCCGACCGGGCCCCCCTGCCAGCGCACCTCCCCCGTGTCGGGGCGCAGGATGCCCACTATCGCCCGCATCGCCGTCGTCTTGCCCGCGCCGTTGCGTCCGACGAGTCCAACGAGCTCGCCCTCGCCAACGGCGAGCGTCACCCCGTCCAGCGCGACAACATCACCGAAGCGATGACGTAGGTCCAGGACCTGCAGCACCAAAACTCCCCCGCGCCCACCTCACGCGAGCTAGTGGTCCATCCTGGAAATTCGGTGAGGGTTTGCCGGATGGATGGTCGCGGCTGGGCTCGACGCCGACGCAGCGCGTACCGGCTGTACGTGCAAGTCGGTGGCGAGATCCGGCCACGAGCAGGCGCCGGGAAACACCAGCGAATTTCCAGGATGGACCACTAGGGCAGCACCTCGACGTCGGCAGGCCGCGCCGAAGCGAACAACTCGCTTTCTCCCGCGGCTCGCCGAATACGCTCCGACTCCATCGCCTCGGACCCTGACAGGTCACAGCGAGCCGTGTCGATCGGCGACGACAGAGGCAGTGCCAGCGCCGCTGCTCCAGGCCTGAGAGCGAGGTTGTTGACGCGCGCGCCGTGCACGCGGATTAAATCGTGGCTGTCTGCACTCATCGGTCCTGAAGCAGCCCGAGGACATTGCCGTCGGGGTCGGTGAAGGTGGCCACCAGGCGGCCGCCACCGACGTCGCGCACGGGCTCCTTCAGAGTGGCACCGGCAGCAGTCACCTCGGCCAGCTTCGCCTCGATGTCCGGCACGTGCCAGTAGGCCACGGGCGAGGTCATGCTCTGCGGCCCACCGCCCGGTACCAGTCCGATGTGCTGGCCCTCGGCCTCGAAGCCGACGTAGTAGGACGAGTCGGCCTGCGGCGGGACGCCGAGCAGAGCGGTGTACACCGCCTTGGCCGCCGTCAGGTCGGACACGGGATGCAGCACGGTCTTGATTCCCTGAGTGGAAGAGCCGGTCATCGTCACTCCTGAAGTAGGGGGTCACATCGACCCGGTGTGCTCGTCGAGCTTAGAGACGAACGGGACGTCGGTAAGCGACGTGCCGGCTGCGGCTATCGCGGTTCCAGCGCGGACTGCTCCCCATCTGGACGGGCCGACTCACCGGTTGTATTCAGGGTGCCGCCGGGCCACCCTGAATGATGTGCCGGCGCCTGCCTGCGCGCGTGCTTCTTCGCCTGTTTCTCCAACGGACGCTCGCGGAGCTTGCTTTCACGCGCGAGCTTTGCCATCGTGGCCTTCTTCTTGCCGCTTGAGGCCATGCGCGTCCGTCCGCTGTCGGCAGGCTCGAGAGAGTGCTACGCCAGCTGTACGTTCACGGCCTTGGGGCCCTTGTCGCCGGGTTCCGCGTCGTAAGAGACCTTCGCGCCTTCGGCTAGCGAGCGATAGCCGTCACCCACGATCGCGCTGTGATGGACGAACAAGTCCTTCGACTGGTCATCGGGCGTGATGAACCCAAAGCCCTTGTCGTCGCTGAACCACTTCACGGTTCCAGTAGCCATTGTCTTTTCCTCCGGCGTTGATAGTGCTGCGAACGCGGAGATTGCTGAGCAAAAGCTACGAGCGCTGGCACCTGCGGCGTTGGGCGAACCGCCCAACCTGATGAATCAACGGTAGCAGCGGCCGTCGCTCTCGGGAGGCGATCGAGCGAGTCGTGCCCCGACACGAGCGTGCCTACGCCGTGTCGGGCCAGACGGCGCTACCCATAACACCGTCGCCGTCCGCCGGCTTGGGGCCGCCGACGGCGATGAGGTCCAGACCCTCGGGGCCCGCCTCGAACGCACGCACGACCTCTGGCGCTACGCGCACGACGTCCCATTGGCGCAGCTCGTGGACGTCGCCGTCGAGCAGCGCCTGCCCGGAGCCTGCGACGACCAAGTAGGCCTCCTCCTGCTCACGGTGGCTGTGGGCCATCGGACTGCGCAGGTTGGGCGAATAGCGGAAGAGGCTGATGCCGAGGTCGCGCGAGTCCAGGTGCTTGCGGGCGAAGCGGCCTTCGATCCCAGGGGCGCGATCGCCCACCGAGTCCTCGACCTCGAGCAGGTTGACTATGGCGAAGCGGGACATTGGGTCTCCTTTGGTGGACGTAAGGGTGGGCTCTCTTCGCCAACCATACGTGTGCGCGGCCCAGGCGGTGGCAGCAAAGCCCTCCGCAGCGAACGACGGCTCAGGCGCGAGCCGCCGGCGTGATCGTCCAGAAACATTGCGGTTACTCCAGTTCAAGCGTTCCGCGATCGATCATGCCTGCGATTCAGAAACACCATAGGTCGCATACGGCAACCGCCTGCGGAACGCTCCCCACACACATCTGAGGTCATGTCGCCAACTCAAACGCAAACCCACACTGAGGCTCCGCCGACGCTGGCCGAAGCCGAGATCGCGGCGCTCGAGCATGAGTTCTTCGACCCGACGGCCGCGGAGCATCTGGACGCACAGACGCTCGAGACGATCCTGGGGTCGCTGCTCGCGCTGTTTCCCGAGGCGCCGGTAAGCGCGCTGACGGCGGACGGCGTGATGATCGAGATGCCCGAGTCGGTGCCGCTGCAGCGCAACCGCGTGCTGGAAGCGCGCGCGGGCGTCGATCTGATCGTGTTCGACGAACTGGTGATGACGGCATGGGAGCGCACGCTCGCGGAGGGCGCCGCGCGCTGCGTGATCCACCCGGTCGCGCACCCCGAGCTCTCGGGCATGCTTTACATGCTCGACCTGCGCGAGACGCACGGTGCGATCGTGTCGGTCGCGGTGTACTCAGAGGAGGATCTCGCGATCGGCCTCGACGCGCTGGACGAAGCGCTCGACTTGGCGCCCCGCTTCGCGACGTTGATCAAGGACGCACGCAGCCTGATCGTGAAGGTTGACGAGGCGCTCACGAAGATCCTCGGCTGGAGCGCTGAGGAGATGGAGGGCCGTCGCTCGCTCGAGTTCATCCACCCCGACGACCACGGCCTCGCGGTCGACAACTGGATGCAGATGCTCACAGTGCCCGGCCCGGGTCGCAGGGTGCGACTGCGCCACCGCCGCCGCGACGAGACGTGGGTGTGGTTCGAGGTCACCAACCACAACATGCTCGGCGACGAGCAGAACCCGTGCGTGATCGCGGAGATGGTCGACATTTCCGAGGAGATGGCCGCCCACGAGGAGCTGCGCGCTCGCGAGCAGTTGCTCGACCAGCTTGCCGAGGCGGCTCCCGTCGGCCTGCTGCAGTTCGATGCGCGGCGCGACGTGCTCTACACCAACGACCGCCTGCACGAGATCGTCGGCGTCTCACGCGCGCAGACCGTCGCCGAGCAGCTCGCGCACGTCGCGCCCGGCAATCGCAAGGCGCTGGGCAAGGCGCTCGACGAGGTCCTCGGCGCGGGGCGCCAAGCGGACATCGAGGTCGAGCTGCGCCTGCCGGAAAGCGACGAGCTGCGCTGCTGCACGATGGGCCTGCGCGCGCTGAGCGACGAGAGCGGCGCGGTCTGCGGCGCGATCGCGTGCGTCGCGGACGTGACCGACAGCGTGCGCCTGCGCGAGGAGCTGAAGAAGCGCGCGACCTTCGACGCGCTCACCGGCTGCCACAACCGCGCGTCGGTGATGGCCGCGCTCGCGAACAACATCGCGGCCGCCAAGCCGCAGGCCGATCGCGCGGTCGTGTTCGTGGACCTCGACCGCTTCAAGGAAGTCAACGACCTTCACGGCCACGCGATCGGCGACGAACTGCTGAGCATCGTCGCGCAGCGGCTGCGCGGCGCGGTGCGCGAGTGCGACATCGTCGGCCGCATCGGCGGCGATGAGTTCCTGGTCGTGTGTCCCGACGTCGGCGGCCCCGGCCAGGCGATGCGGCTCGCGCAGCGAATGGCCGAGGCTCAGCGCGAGAAGGTGCGCCTCGCGGACGGTGGGATCGCGCTGCAGATGAGCATCGGGGTGGCCTGGTCGAGCGGCGACTCGATCGGCGCCGAGGCGCTCGTGGCGCTGGCCGATCGCGCGATGTACGAGTCAAAGCGCGAGCGGCTCGGCCAACCCAAGCTCGCGAGCGGCAACGCGCAGGAGCCCACAGCGAACGTCGGCCGCGATGCGACCGCGGTCGCACGGCCCGAGGCCGACCCCGCGCGAGCGACGCTCGTGGCGGGGTTGGCCGGGCAGCCGCGCGGCGACGCGCTCGGCGGCGAGGCGCCGGCCGCGGTGATCGAGCACGCGATCGAGGCCGCGCGCCAGATGCTCGGCATGGACATGGCCTACCTGGCGGACATGCGCGGCGGCTTGCAGGACTACTGCACGGTGACCGGCGACGGCGACTCGTTTGGGGCCGCGGCCGGGGTCGCGGTGACGCTCGAGGGTACCTACTGCGAGAAGATGCTCAATGGGTCGCTTGGCAACATCGTGCGCGACGCGAGCCGCGAGCCGGCCACGCGCGCGCTGCCGATCACCAAGAACGGCCGCATCGGCGCCTACATCGGCGTGCCCGTGACGCTCTCCGACGGCCGCGTCTTCGGCACCTTCTGCTGCCTCAGCCATGAGCCTGAGCCCGCGCTGCGCGAGCGCGACGTGCAGTTCATGCAGGTGCTCGCGAGGCTGATCGGCGATCAGATCAGCCGTCAGGAGGCCGAGGCCGAGGCGCGCGGCTTGGCGCTCAAAGCCTCGAACGTCAGCGCGTTGCTGTCAGCGCTGCACGCGCGCGATGGTTACACAGAGGACCACTCGCAGGCGGTCGTCGCGCTGGCGATCGCCGTCGGTCGCGAGTTGCGCCTGGACAGCCGCGAGCTGCTCGACCTGGAAAGCGTCGCGCTGCTGCACGACATCGGCAAGATCGGCATCAGCGACGTGGTCCTGCGCAAGCCCGACAAGCTTGACGCTGCGGAGTGGGTCGAAATGCACCGCCACCCGGAGATCGGCGCGCAGATCGTCGCCGCGATGCCGAGCCTGTCCTATCTGGCGCCGGTGATCCGCGCCGAGCACGAGCGCTGGGACGGATGCGGCTACCCCAACGGTCTTCAGGGCGAGGAGATCCCGCTGCTCAGCAGGATCGTGTTCGTGTGCGACGCCTACCACGCGATGACATCAGATCGTCCTTACCGCCGCGCGCTCGGACACGCCGCGGCGCTCAAAGAGATCAGGGGCAACGCCGGCTCGCAATTCTGTCCGCAAGCCGCCGCCGCGCTCATGCACGTGCTCGAGCGGGGGCGCGCCGGGTCAGCTTCGACATCGCGCTCCGCCCGCGCGGGCGGCGGGCGCAAGCGGAAACCCGCTTCGCGCCCGCGTTCCGCTCAGGCGGTCAAGCGCTAGATCCCCTGCCCGAAGTTCGTGCAGGTTGCATTGAACGAGGGGTTGGGGCTCGCGCTCAGCTGGTTGAGCACGTTCTGCAGCGACGGCGAGTCGTCGAACATGCCGATGTGCGCGACCGGGTCGGTCGGACACTGGCTCTGGATGAGGATGTTGGTGACGTTCGAGCCGCTGAGGAACGCGTGCTGGAACGGCGTGACGACCTCATCGTGTTCGGTCTCGATCACCACGTAGCGAACGCTCGATGAGAGCGGTTCACCGGAGCCGAACAGCTTCTTGATGAACGCCGAGTTTTCCTCCTGTTCGGGCAGTGCCGGCGCGCCGAGGAATTCGAGCAGGCCGTTCACGAATTCACTCGCGAACGGGAAGTTTTCGACGAGCGACGTGAGCCCGTCGAGCGTGGTGCCGTGGTTGCTCGGCGCGAGCCCGATCAACTCGTTGACCTTCGAGGCGCCGCCGAGGAAGTGGATGTAGTAGTTGGGCATCATGCCGCCCTGGGAATGACCCACGAGATCCACCTTCGACGCTTTCGTTTTCGAGATAACTCTGTTGACGAACGACGAGAGTTCTTCGGCCGACTGAGTGATATGGCCGAGCCCGTCGATGCGACCGGGGGTGATGAACGGGATGATCGGCAGCGACGCCGCCGTTTCGCCGTAGTTGAACGCATACACGCAGTAGCCTTCGTTGGCGAGCAGCGGCGCGAGCGTGACCCAGTTGGATCCCTCGTCGGCGAGCGTCGCGTGTACGAGCACGACCGGGAATGGGTGCGCGGCGCTTGGTTTGCAGCCGTTGTTTGCGCCTTCGACCGCCGTTGGTTCGAACGTCTCGTGCTCGATCGCTTCGGCCAAAGCCGAGTTGCCATACGGAACCGACAGCTTCGCGCTCGCGCTGGCCGGCGCGGCGACGACCACGAGCAAGCAGGCAAAAACGGCGAGCAGCGTCGCCCTGAGCTTCAACATCTGATCCCCCTCCTCTGGGTATGTGCACGGCGCCCGGACGTCTCCCCGACAAATGGCCGCCGTGTTGATTACTTGGAGCGTCCACCATATGCGGACGCGCGGAGCGAAGTCAATAGGCCTTGCGCGCGCGTCTCTGACATCCGGCCCGGCTGGTGAGCCCATCCGGCCAGTCGAGACCTCGCCGCGCTGCTACGAAGCATCTGGAGAAATTCGGCTAATTGGAGCATGCGGATCTCATGCGCGCGCGATCGCCCTCCGATGAATCCCTCGTGATCGCAGAAGACGGCCCGTACGCAGGTGTCGACCTCGCCTTCTCGCTGAAGATGAGCGGGGTCTTCTGGGCGGTCGGCCTCGCGATCTTCGCCGTGCTGCTGCCGTTCTATCCGCCGACGCACGCGGCCGGCGAGGTGGGGTGGGTGCTGATCGGGGCGAGCGTGCCGATCTCGATCCTGATGGTCGCGCACCTGCAGCGCCACCCAGAGATGATGTCGATGGAGCGGCTCCTGGTGCAGTCGTACCTGTCGGCGGCGCAGATCGGGCTGGTCGAGTACCTTGCCGGCGGCGGCCGCGCGCCGTACGCGCAGCTGCTCGGGTTCTCGCTGTTCGGCGTCGCGCTCGGGCATCCGCTGCGGCGTGCGATCCCGTTCGCGCTCTATGTGAGCGCGCTCGCGTTCCTGCCGCTGCTGTACGGGTCACACGGCTTTCCCGTCGGAGTCGTCGCGACCAGCCTGGCGGTGTCGCTCAGCATCTGCGCGTTCGTGGCACTGACGATGAGCCACACACGCCGCCAGCGTGCGCGCCTGGCCACTGAGGGTGCGGCCGCGCGCTCGGACGCGTTGACCGACGGCCTCACCGGGCTTGGCAACCGCCGCGCGTTCAACCACGCGCTGGAGAGCGCTGCGCAGGCCGGAGTCGGAATGATCGTGCTGATCGATCTCGACGACTTCAAGTCGATCAACGACAACTTCGGCCACCAGGTCGGAGATGAATGTCTGGCTGCGTGCGCTGCAGCGCTACGTGAGAGTGTGCGCCTGCCTGACGCCTGCTACCGCTGGGGCGGTGACGAGTTTGCGGTGCTGTTGAACGAGGTCTCCGACCACGCGACCGCCGAGTCCGTGCTCGAGCGCGTGCGTGAGCGTCTGAGCGACAGCTTCAGGCTGCCCGACGGCAGCACGCCGCGGCTGACGTTCGGCGCGGCGTGCGTCAATGACGGCGCCACGCCGACCGAGCTGCTGGTCGCCGCCGACACGCGTCTGCTCGAGCGCAAGCGCGACCGCAAGGCCCAGAGTCTGCGCGTTCGCTGAGCCGACGTGGGCGGCTCGCCCGGTCGCTCATTTCGGAGATACCGGTCTATCAGCCGGCTTTCCCGAAGCGAGCTGTGTGGAGAAATCCGCGCCTCCGCGCGCGTCAATCACTGATGACGCGCGCTCGTCGCCGGTGGAGACTGGTCGCATCAAGAGTACGCACACAAACCCACGCACTTGGAGAAGAGAACATGAGGAAGGTACTTGAGATAGGAGGTCTGGTGGCGGCGGTGGTATTGGTGGCCTTCGGGATCGCATCGATCGTGATGGGATCGAACGGTCAGAGCACCGTGCAGAGCAACCTCGCCGAACAGAAGATCACCGGCACGCCCGACATGACCCCGACGGCGATCAAGGCCGAGGCTGCGAAGGCCGGGCTGAACACCGCGACGCTGACGATCCCGACCTGTTCGGTGGCGAACGTAAAGGTGGAAAGCGGCGCGAGCGCGCGCTGCTTCGCGCAGTACATGAAAATCCACGCGCTCGAGGCGACCGGCGGCCTGGTCTACTCGCAGATGCCGCGCTACGCGACCGCGAACGGCGCGGGCACCAACGAAGCGTCCGCGGCGCTGAAGGGGCCGAATGGCAAGCCGCTGGAAAACCCCGCTCGCAATGTGTGGATCGAGGAGACCGCGCTGTCGACCGCGCTGAACGCGAGCTACATGGCCAACCAGGTGTCGCTGTTCGGAGTCGTCGTGGGCATCGCGCTGCTGCTGAGCGGCTTCGGCTTTGCGATCCTGGCCGTGGGTGGCGCGCTGCGCAACCCCGACACGGCTCTGAAGTTCATGCTGAGTCGCGAGCACGGCGGCGGGCAGGGTGTGACGCCCTCGCCAAGCGGTGCCTGAGTCACAGCATCGAAAGTCTGACTCATAGCATCGTAGGTTCTCATGGGCCGCGCCACATGTGGCGCGGCCCCGGGCCGCACATGTGCGGCCCGGCCGGCCGGCGCATGCGCCGGCCGGAACGACGTTAGGGATGCCTACGCGGGCGCTGTGGGCTGCGCTTGCGTGTAGCAGGCGCGGTGGTAGATCTGTCCGTCTTGGTCTGAGTGCACGTGCGCAGCGCGCGAGGTCGTGTGTGACTGGCTGCCGGCGAGCACGACCATCGGCTCGTACATGCCGATCACCTCGCCGCATTGGCAGCACCGCGGCAGGCCCAACCCTTTTGCTGCTTGCTCTGACAAGGCGAAGTTCCTCGCACGGTCCGCGGCGCAACGACTCTTGGACGTCGTTGGCCGGTTTGTACTAGGCGAACATAAACGCGGCGCGGCGTCCGCGCTTACGGGAAACCCGCACTTCCGTGCGGGGAACTACGCATCGCGCTGTCGCCGCGTCCACTTGCAACTGGCCCTATAGGTGCGCTCGGCGCATGATCTCCGCCGCCGGCACCCCCAGGCCATCGGCGACGGTCATCAGCGTGTCGATCGTGACGTTGAACTCGCCGCGCTCGATCGCGCCGTAGTACGAGCGATCGATGCCGGCCTTGAACGCGAAGCCTTCCTGCGTCATGCCGCGCTCGTTGCGGATTGCGCGGATCGCCTCGCCAAGTTGGCGATTGGCGCGCGACTTCTTCGACGGCATCTATCAAGCTTGTCCCATTGACGTAACTGGTTCCACCATGTAAAGTTCCACCGTGTTTAGTTCCCTAAGCTCCCTCTCGCACGGCGTCCAGAGCACAGGAGACACGCTCTGCTCCCGATGTCCCGCCCATCCAATCAGACGCGCGAGCACGCCGAGCGCCTTGTCGCGATCCAACTCCTCGGCTATCCGAGGGGGCGCCGACGCGAGAGCGTTCACCGCGCGCTGGAAGGCATCGGTCGCGAGGCGATCGACGAAGCGATCACGAACCTTGAGAATGTTGGAGTGCTCGTCGCCGCAGAGCGCACGCTGCGAGCGTCCGACGCCTTGACCCATCTCGACCGGCTCAAGCTCATCGGCGTCTGAGGCATGTGGACGCAGGCAGAGCAGGAAGCACTGGACCGCCTGACCGAAGCCGAGGCCGCCGTCGAGCGAGCGCGCAACGAGTTGCACGCGATCATGAGACGGGAAGCGATCCGCGAACGCGCGCTCTCCATCAGTCGCTCTGACGCCGAGCCCGGGCAGCCCCCGAGCTCGCCCGAGGGCAGTCAGTAGAAACCCCGTAGCGACCGCAGTGCTCCGTGCGGATATCGCGGCCGAGTGCAAGCCGTAGCTTGTGGCCAGACACCCGACAAGGAGAGATGGCGATGTTCAAGAACTTGCTGGTGGGCGTGGATGGTAAGAGCGGCGGTCGTGACGCCGTCGCGCTCGCCGCGCGGCTCGCGGACGCGGACGGACGGTTGACGCTGGCGCATGTCCACAGCGGTCGGCTGCGTCCCTCGCGGGCGATCAGCCCGGGCATGGTGCGCGAGGAGCGCGACGCGTCGATGAGGCTGCTCGCGGACGAGCGCGCCGCAGCGGACGTCAGCTGCGAGCTCGTCAGCATCGAAGCGCTGAGTCCCGGCCGCGGCCTTCACCAACAGGCCGAGCAGCAGGATGCTGACCTGATCGTCGTCGGCTCATGCGGCCGCGGCGTGCTCGGTCGCGCGATGCTCGGCGATGACACGCGCTCGGCGCTCAATGGCGCTCCGTGCGCGGTCGCGATCGCGTCGGTCGGCTACGGCGAGCATCCGACTCCGCTCGCGCGCATCGGCGTGGGCTATGACGGCTCGCCGGAGAGCGTCGCCGCGCTGGATGCGGCGCGCGAGATCGCCGCCGCCACACGCACGAGCATCGACGTGGTCGAGGTCGTCTCGATCCCGACTTACGCGTACACCGGCCTGATTCCGCCGACGATCGGCGAGAGCATCGACCTCGCGCTGAACGAGGCGAACGAACGGTTGGCGAAGCTGCCCGGCGTGCAGGGCCGCGCGGTATACGGTCTGATCGGCGAGGAGCTGGCGGCGTTCGGCAACGACGTCGATCTGCTGCTCGTCGGTTCACGCGGCTACGGGCCTGTCAAGCGGCTCGTGCTCGGCAGCACCTCCGACTACCTGCAGCGCAACGCGCGCTGCCCGCTGCTCGTGCTGCCGCGCACGGCCAACGTGGACGAAGTCGACGCGGTGAAGGTCGAGCAGGCCGAGTCCACGGCGGCGGTGTGAACGACCGCCGAAATCGATAGTTTCATGCCGATGAACGAGCCTGCTGCCGACGCCACATCGCCCGAGGGCACGATTCGGATCGTGCTCGCTGACGACCACGCGGTCGTGCGCAGCGGCCTGCGAATGCTGCTCGACAGCGAGCAGGGCTTCGAGGTGGTCGCCGAGGCCAGCGACATCGACGGCGCGCGGCGCTACGTGCGCGGGCACCACCCGCAGGTGCTCGTGCTCGACCTGAACATGCCCGGCGGGTCGAGCCTCGAGGCGATCCCGCTGATTCGCGAGGAATCGCCCGATACGCAGATCGTCGTGCTAACAATGCAGCAGGAGCCCGCGTTCGCGCGCGAGGCGCTCAGCGCGGGCGCGCTCGGCTACGTGCTCAAGGAGGCCGCCGACGAGGAGCTCGTCGAAGCCGTGCGCCGCGCGGCCGCGGGCGAGAGCTACCTGAACCCGCGCCTGGGCGCGCGTATCGCCTCCGAGCCGCCCGCCGGCCCTCCTGACGACCTCTCCGAGCGCGAGGTCGATGTGCTGCGGCTGATCGCGCTCGGCCACACCAACGCGGAGATCGCCGAGCAGCTGTTCCTGTCGGTGCGCACGGTCGAGACCCACCGCGCGCACATCCAGCAGAAGCTGCGCCTATCCACGCGCGCCGAGCTCGTCGGCTACGCGCTCGAGCGCGGGCTGATCAAGGCGTCATAGCGCCAGCTCGGGCGCCGGCGGACCCGCCTCGCCGGGTCGTAGGTCCAGCTGCCACCAACGCACGTCCTGCCACGCACCGGCCTTGAAGCCGATGCGCCGGTAGACGCCGACCTCGGTGAAGCCCATCGCGCGGTGCAGGCCGTCGCTGGCGGCGTTCGGTTGCGTGACGCCCGCGCACAGGGTCCACAGCCCCACCTCGCGCAGTCGCTCGAACAGCTGCGCGTAGAGCGCGCGCCCGACGCCCGCGCGGTGATAGTCGCGGTCTATGTAGATCGCGACGTCTGCGGACCAGCGGTAGGCGGCGCGCTGCTGGTGGCGCGAGCCGTACGCGTAGCCGACCGGGCGCTGTCCGTCATCGGCGACGAGCCACACGTACGCGGCGCGCATGCGTTCGGCCATCTCCCGCTCCGACGGCGGCTCGTACTCGAAGGAGATGACCGTGTCGGTCACGTACGGCGCGTAGATCGACGCGCACGCGTGTGCGTCGTGCTCGGGGTTGGCGTCGCGCATGTGCACGGCGGCTCGCTGGTCGGCATCCACGATTCGCCGGCACGATATCTACGCGGGCACACCGACAAGCGCCGCCCGCGACCCCCGATCTCTATATAAGTAGATCCTCCGAAACCTACGGACAGGGAGAGGCATGGCAAGCACAGCGACGGCGCCGCCGGCGGTCAACCCGAGGGACTTTCTCGGCATCGACGGCTTGCTCTCAGACGAGGAGCGCGACATCCGCGACACGGTGCGCGCGTTCGTCGCAGACCAGATCCTGCCGTATGTGGGCGACTGGTTCGAGCAGGCGCGCTTCCCCACGCACGAGCTCGCGCCCGCGCTCGGCAAGCTCGGCGTGCTCGGCATGCACCTGCAGGGCTACGGCTGCGCGGGCGCGTCCGCGACCGCGTACGGGCTCACGTGCCTGGAGCTCGAGGCCGGCGACAGCGGCCTGCGCTCGCTCGTCTCCGTGCAGGGCTCGCTCGCGATGTACGCGATCTGGCGCTGGGGCAGCGAGGAGCACAAGCAGCAGTGGCTACCGCGCATGGCCGCGGGCGAGGCGATCGGCTGTTTCGGACTGACGGAGCCCGACGCGGGCTCCGATCCCGGTTCGATGCGCACGCGCGCGCGCCGCGACGGCGATGACTGGATCGTGCACGGCCAGAAGATGTGGATTACCAACGGCTCGGTCGCCGACGTCGCGGTCGTGTGGGCCGTGACCGATGAGGGCGTGCGCGGCTTTCTCGTGCCAGCCGGCACCAAGGGCTTCACCACGCAGGACATCCACCGCAAGCTCTCGCTGCGCGCGTCCGTCACCTCCGAGCTGTTGCTCGACGACGTGCGCCTGCCCGCCGACGCGGTGCTACCCGAGGTGTCCTCGCTGCGCGGCCCGCTCTCGTGTCTGAACGAGGCGCGCTACGGCATCGTCTGGGGCGCCGCAGGCGCTGCGCGCGCGTGCCTTGAGGCGGCGCTCGACTACAGCAAGCAGCGCATCGCCTTCGGCCGTCCGATCGCCGCCACGCAGATCCAGCAGCACAAGCTCGCGCACATGGCGCTCGAGGTCAACCGCGCGACGCTGCTCGCGCTGCACCTCGGGCGCCTCAAGGACGAGCACCGTCTCGCGCCCGAGCACGTCAGCATGGGCAAGCTCGGCAACGTCAACGCCGCGCTCGACGTCGCGCGCACCGCGCGCCAGGTGCTCGGCGCGAACGGCATCACACTCGAGTACCCCGTCATCCGCCACATGAACAACCTCGAGTCGATCGTCACCTACGAGGGCACCGCCGACGTTCACGCGCTCGTCGTCGGCGGCGCGCTCACCGGCATTCAGGCGTTCCGCTGAGCCTCGCGCGATAGGCTGCGGCGGCCGATGTCCCCCGAGCTCGTCCTCCACGTCCTGCCGCCGTCGCATCCGTGCATGACGGCCACCGCGGCGCTGCGCCTGAAGGGCCTGCAGCACGAACGCGTGGAGCTCGTGCCGGGCGAGCACGTGCAGGCGATGCAGGAGATCTACGGCGAGGGCAACCACACCGTGCCGGGGATGCTCGTGGACGGCGAGCCCGTGCACGGCTCGCGCGCGATCCTCGCGCGCCTCGAGCAGCTCGTGCCCGAGCCGGCTCTCTACCCGTCGGAGGACGTGCGCGAGGCCGAGCGCTGGGGCGATGAGGAGCT
>Ga0187780_10000758_pt1 | contig 24006 bp, 22 predicted proteins | sample 1015_Q2_SP10_20__FD_132429 | JGI IMG/M metagenome (GOLD analysis project Ga0187780, IMG submission 132429) | Tropical peat soil microbial communities from peatlands in Department of Meta, Colombia - 1015_Q2_SP10_20_MG | ecosystem: Environmental > Terrestrial > Soil > Wetlands > Peat | place... | reverse complement strand
TCCTCGGGAATGCCAGCAGCGAATCCAACGCAATCGCCCAGGAACTCGCGATTGTTTTTCAGGCCGCCGGGGAGCATGCCGTCGCGTGCCGCCTCCAGCGCGCCCGGCAGAAGTGGAACGGCGCGGTAGTCGATTTCCAGCGTCACAGGATGCGTTCCCGCCGCGGGATCACCCAAAGCCATTTCCCGTGCATGGCCCAGTAAACCAAAACCAGTGACGTCCGTGACGGCATGGATCGAGGGAGGCCCAACCTTGGCTTCGACCTCGTGTAGCACATCAGCAGCCGCGCGGTTCAGTTGCGACATCGAAGCGATGGCCGCACTAAGCGACTCGTCATTGGCCCTGTCCTTTTTGAGTGCCGTGGAGATTACTCCGGTACCAAGCCCCTTCGTCAAAAGAAGTTCGTCATTTGTCTGCGCGCCGACATTTCGCCAAATTTGCAGCGGATTGACCACGCCGTTGACCGCATAGCCGAACTGAATGTCCTCATTCCGGATCGAATGGCCGCCGATTACTGGGCATTTGGCCTCGTTCATTTTTTCCAGGCCGCCGCAAATGATTTGCTCGAGAATGGCCGTGTCACCTTTTTCGGGAAACCCCACAAGAGAAAGCGAGGAAACCGGTCGCCCGCCCATGGCGTACACATCGCTGAGCGAATTCGCCGCGGCAATTTGGCCGAACGTAAATGGATCGTCCACAATAGGCGTGAAGAAATCGACCGTCTGCACCAGCCCCAATCCTTCCGCGAGCAGATACACCCCCGCGTCGTCGTTGGTGCTGAAACCAACGAGCACATTCGGATCATTCGGCAGTGGCAAGCGGCGCAGTATCGAGTCCAGCGTCCCGGGACTCAGTTTGGCCGCTCAACCCGCTGCCTTGACCATCGCCGTGAGTTTCACGGAATCGGTCAAGCCACACCTCGCTGTACTGCGCCTTGATTATAGCCATGCTGGGAAATTCCTGCTCCCTCAGCAAAGATTGCGCATGCAAAAATGCAATCACCATATTTCTCGTGTTACACGCCTCGAGGGACAACTTGCGTTTGTGTCCAAGAAAATGTTCTCATCGGACAATGCCTTGGGACTTCTGGTTCATTCTTTTCGTGCTCGGCGTGCTTATTCCTTGGCGCGGTCGTGTCCGCCTAAAGCGCCTGCTGGCGCAGCCAGGAATTGACACCCGAGAAAAGCTTGCTCTTTACGGCTCGACGATCGCGGTTCAATGGATCCTGCTCGGAATTGTGGCATGGCGTGCTTTCGCACGAGGCTTGACGTCTTCGCAGCTCGGCCTCGCTCAGCATCTGACTCTCGTCTTGATCCTCGTCGGACTTGTGGGCGCGGGGCTTCTGGGAGCTTTGCAATGGTTCAATCTGAGCCGCGTTAGCCGCTTGAGCGGGCCCGTTCCGGAGTTGCTTCGCAAAATCGCGGAACGTCTCTTGCCCAGAAACACTTTTGAGGTCGCTCCGTATTGTGCGCTTTCACTGACCGCAGGAGTTTGCGAAGAGTTTTTGTACCGCGGCTTCGCGTGGGCAGCACTGGACCGGGCCGGGATCCCGACATCGGCTGTTGTCATCATCACATCAGTTCTCTTCGGCCTAGCGCATGCTTATCAGGGAAGAAGTGGAATGGTGGGCACGGCGCTCGTCGGAATTGTCTTGGCGGGTTGCAGATTGTGGACACACAGCTTGGTTCCAGGCATGGCGTGGCATTCCGCCGTGGACCTTGCCGCAGGAATCGCGGGACCGCGGTACTTTTTTCCAGCAAATGCGGAGAAATAGAGTTTGTGTAGTCGCAGAGGATATTTACTTTTATGGTAATAGGCGGGGATAGGCCCCTATCCGAAGGTGCTGTTCAACGTGCGTTGGGCGACTTTCAGATCACAGTGAATGAAGAGCAAGTCTCATCAATTCAACAATATATAAAGATTCTGTTGCAATGGAATGAGAAGTTGAATCTGACCGCAATTCGTGATCCTCTCGATATACTACATCGTCACTTCTGTGAGTCAATGTTTGCGGCGGTAGCGGTGCCCATCAGTTCTGGTCGTCTCGCCGACATCGGCTCGGGCGGAGGATTTCCCGGGCTTCCTCTAAAAATTATGTGCCCGGAGATCGAGCTTTCTCTAGTGGAGTCGAATCTGAAGAAGGGCACATTCTTGGCGGAGGTCATTCGAGAACTCGAGCTCGTGAATGCGCGGGTGCTAATCAATCGTTACGAGGAGTTGAGCGAGGCTCTAGCGCCACAAGACTATGTCTGCTCGCGCGCACTTGGAGAGTTCGGGCCTTTCCTGGACTGGGCGGCATCGGAGCCTTTGTCTGCGCGGCGAGTCGTACTTTGGATCGGCGGCCGGGATTTGGACGAAGTGCGGAAATCACCGCATTGGGAGTGGCTGGAACCGATCGCCGTCCCGCAATCATTGCGGCGCTTTCTTCTCGTGGGCACAAAGCGCGTTCTAGCGTCGGCGGAGCGACAATAACACTTGAAAATTCATCAAGTTGACGATGAGTTTTTGCTGAGAGGCGAATAACTGCTGTCAGTGCGTTCCACATGGAACAAGTTTCCTCATAGCTGGTCCAACCAGCTGACTCTCGCGCCCCAGCAATGGCTCCAACGGCACGATGTTCCATGTGGAACTATTGCCGCATGTCATGGTGTTACGAGCTGCACATGGAACACTCGCACTGAGGACAGAGCGATCAAATGCAGCTCCCTAACTTATGGCGAGTGAACATAATGCGTGCCCATGTTTCACGTGAAACAATTCAGTAATCCAGTGAAAATCTGCCGCACACCACTGTTTCACGTGAAACAACTTGCTTCTCCTCCGTGCCTCTGCTAATTTTGGTTCGTTTAGGGGAGTCCTCTTGGGCCGGGTCATTGCGGTTGCCAATCAGAAAGGTGGGGTGGGAAAGACCACCACCGCCGTCAATCTCGCCGCTTGCCTCGCTGCCGCTGAACAACCTACCCTCCTCGTGGATTGCGACTCTCAAGCAAATGCCACTGCCGCCATCGGTTTTCAGAAGGATCCCTCCCGACGGACACTCTATCACGCGCTGATCCTCGGCGAGCCGTACGATAGGCTGGTTCAAAAATCTCAAGTTGAAGGCTTAGAAGTCGTCCCCGCCGACAAAAACCTGGCTGGAGCCGCCGTTGAGCTTGTAATGGCAGAGGGCAGAGAGTATAAACTGCAAACATTCCTTCAGCCTCTGAAGCTCAAATACGGGTTCATTGTTCTCGACTGTCCTCCAGCACTGGACCTTCTTACGCTAAACGCACTTGTAGCCGCGGACTCCGTCATGGTTCCGATCCAGTGTGAATACCTAGCGCTCGAAGGCGTGTCAGAATTATTGGACACGCTCATGCGCATTCGTCGCACACTTAACCCTAGCCTGGAAATCGAGGGCATCCTGCTCACCATGTACGACGAACGCACCACGCTCTCCCGACAGGTTGCTACAGACTTGCGTAGCTTCTTTGGGACCCAGGTATTTCAGAGTCTGATTCCAAGGAATGTCCGCCTCGCGGAAGCGCCTAGCTTTGGTAAGCCTATTATTTTCTATGATATTCATAGCAAAGGCGCTGAGGGTTACACACAGCTTGCACAGGAGGTGATTGCCAATGCCGAGAAACGCCTTGGGGCGGGGGCTCGGAGCGCTCATTCGGGAGCCTGAACCCCAAACGCCAGCAAAACCCCCTGAAGGGCATCCGCACGCAGCCGGCGCCGCTTCATATGGCAGTGGTGGTGCTGCGGCTGCGCCTGCGATGGCTCATGTCCAGGCAGGGCCTTTACAAATAGACATCGATCTGATTGAGCCAAGTCCTTATCAACCCCGGACCAAATTTCGCGAAGAAACGCTGGACGAACTGGCACGTTCGATTCAGACGAGTGGAATCATTCAGCCCCTTGTTATTCGGCCGATGGGGAATCGCTTTCAACTAATCGCAGGCGAACGGCGATGGCGAGCTGCGCAACGCGCAGGATTAAGCAAAGTCTCCGCGATCGTACGTCAAGTGCCCAATGAGCTGGCGCTGGAAATGACGCTGGTAGAGAACATCCAGCGCGAGGACTTGAACCCGATCGAACAGGCGCGCGCATTCGAGCGCCTCATAGATGAATTCCACGCGACGCAGGAAGCTGTGGCGGAGCGCACGGGAAAAGATCGTGCCACAGTGGCGAACGCAATTCGCCTTTTAAAGCTCGAGCCCACCATCCAGGACTGGATCGAAGAAGGAAAGCTTACCGCGGGACACGGTCGTGCACTTTTGGCGGTGGCAGACTCGCAATTGCGCATGCGCTATGCGCAGCGTGCCGCCCGTGGCGGGCTCACCGTGCGGCAGATCGAACGGCTGGCGTCGCGCAGGTCTCGCAGCGCAAAGAGTCTCACGGAAACGCAGTTGGATCCGAACATCCGAGAAGCGCTAGATGAATTGCAGCGGCATCTGGGCACAAAAGTCATTCTTCGCCAGAAAACAAAAATACGTCCTGGCCAGCTTGTGCTGGAGTATTACGACGACGCTCAATTGATGAGAATTTACGACCGCTTAATGACGTAGTGCGGACAAACTTCTCCGCGCGCCTGCACTCTTGTGCAGTGATTCCATTCGACACTTCATCGCACGCGCAGCGTTGACTTCTCTTCGTTCCAGGCTAAATTGGTACAATAAGTCTTTGGAGAGATTTCATGGCATTTAAGTGGCCAGGTACATCAAAGAACGGCAGCGGGGAAGAGTGGACAGGATTCATCGATCAAGGTGTTTCACTGGAAGGCACACTGACGCTGACCGGAACGTTTCGGATTGACGGGCATGTGAAGGGAAACATTATTTCCGAGCAGACCGTGATCCTCGGCGACAACGCAAAAGTTGAAGGACAAATCGAAGGCAACCGCGTGGTCATCGCGGGAAGATTCGACGGCGTGATCTTCGCAAAAGGTCGGGTCGAGATCCAGCCCAAAGGCGTCGTTACCGGGGAAGTCCACTCGCCTTGCATGGTAATTGAACCTGGCGGGATTTTCGACGGGCGCTGCCACATGTTAGCGTCCTCGGACGCAGCCGCTGGCGTGACGATTCCAATACATGCGGTGAGCCAGGCGAGCTAGACGTCAAAGCTCCACGTAGCGTGCCTAACCTATATGTCACCGTGTAATGGTTAGGGAGATCGGGGCGCGTTCTTGTCCCTCTTCAGTTCTTAAACGCGAGCAACGCGGACTGTGCAGCGGCCGCTTGGGCATCTCGCAGCCCAGATTCAATATTGGGTTGCCAATCGAGATGCGGGACTTTAGATGTGTTCGCGGTCTGGTAACACGTTAGTGCTTCGTGAGGTCGATTCAGCCTCTTCAGGTATAAGCGTCCCGCAGCGACGAGAGCGAGGATGGAGTGCTTCTCGGTGGGGTGAGCTTGCGCGAGCCTCTCGTATTCGGTTGCCGCGCGGTCAAAATTCTGCTGTGCTTCAAGCATGCGTGCAATTTCCAACCAAATTGGCGCAGGGAGGTTATCGCCGCCTGCGTTGCTGTAAGCCTCATATTCACGCCAGGCAGCCTCGGAATTCTGCGCTTTCAGATGGAGTTGGCAAAGCTGCGCCGTAGCCTGTAGATACGCGGGAATGTCATTGCGCCGCCATTGCACCTGTTGGAGCATTTCCAGTGCATCAGTGGAAGAGGGCTTCAGCTTCAAATGATTCTGCAGAATATTGGCTGCCTCATCAAAGTGTGATTTCTCTAGGGCCTCGGTGGCGCGCACGATGTCAGGATCAGCCGACCAGCCGATTTTCGACTCGATCGCGTCACTCGCTTTTTGTTCCAGCCCCGTGCGCATGATCACATAAGCTCCAGCCATGCCGAACACGAATCCTCCAACGTGCGCCCAGTGCGCAACCGGCGACGCGGCGCCGAAGACGGAGCCATACAAGAATTCCATGCCTACCCAGAGAGGGAGCAGCGCGTAGGCCGGTGCCTTGAACCTGAAACGGAAAATGAGGCCAAAGAGGGCCATCTCGATCTTCATCTTGGGAAAGCGAATTAAAAATGCACCCATCAGCGCTGCGACGGCACCAGAAGCGCCGACGAGAGGGACATAGCTTCCGGGGGCGCACCAACCGTAGAACTGCAAAGCAGCAGCACCCGCGACGAGATAGAACACGGAATAAATCAGCCGGCCCCAGTTGTCTTCGAGAATGAACCCTGCAAGCCAGAGGAACCACATGTTTCCGATTAGGTGAAGCCAGCCGGAATGCAGGAAATTTGCGCAGAGGTAGGAAATCAGACGTGTGTGCGCAGGAACAAAGGCGTACTTATCCAGGATGTCGTTGTTTTGCTGGGCCTCGAAAGCTTCACATAGGGAATCCATCTCCTGCTGGAGTTGGACGGGATCGTCGGTCTCGAAAGAAGGATTGCTGTGGGTGCTCGTTGACGTCCGTTCATACGCCGCTGCTTTGTCCCACTGGTCGCCCATCTGTTTCTTGACGGATTCGACGAACGCGTTGGCCTCGGAAGACAGGTGCAGTTCGGGATGAGTTGCGGCAAGGACCAGAATCTGAATGCGCACCTGGGCGCGCTGTTGATGCTGCTGTTGGATCGGGCCGTTGGTGAGCAGGAAAACAAGGAGGTTCAACCCGATCAGGGTGAAGGTGATGATGGGCCACCTTCGTCCGCGCATGTTTTCGTGACGCAACGGGATGAGCACGAGATCCTCCCGGAACAGCTCGGAACTTCGCCAAGGTCCAAAGCGACTGTGTCCAGGGTACTCGGCAAAGGAAAGGGAAGTAGGCTGGCATGAGGGACAGGTGGGCCAATCAGTTATAGTGACGATGAAAGCAACGCTAATAGCGCCGATTGGTGCTGGTCCTTCAGTTCTCGACCATAGAGCAGAAAATAGCTGCATCGTCGTGCGACTCAGGCCGGTTGACACTGCTTAGAGCGGCGACTATTGTTCGAGGAGTTGAGGCAAAGGTCGCGAACATGAAAATTCTGGTGATTGGTGGCGGTGGGCGCGAGCATGCCCTGGTGTGGAAGCTAAAGGAAAGCCCGCGAGTGGAGAAAGTGTGGTGCGCACCCGGGAATGGCGGGATTGCAGAGGAAGCGGAATGCGTTGCCGCAGACGCTGGAGACGTCGCCGGCCTTGCTGCCCTCGCAGAGAAGATTGCTCCCCATCTGACGGTGGTTGGCCCCGAGTTGCCGCTCGTGAATGGCCTCGTTGACGCCTTTGAGCAACGGAAGTGGGCGATCATCGGCCCGACGAAGCAGGCCGCACAGCTGGAAGGGAGCAAAGTCTTCGCAAAGGAATTTCTGGCGAGACACCAGATCCCGACTGCAACGATGTACGGTCACTATGATTCGCCGGGGGACGCCTACGGGGCGTTGTGCGCGGTTGATTGGCCCGTGGTGATCAAAGCGGACGGGTTGTGCGCAGGAAAAGGTGTGTTCGTCGCGCCCAATCCTGACGCCGCGACAAATTTCATTGAGCGCGTGATGGAAAAGAACGAACTGGGAGCCGGCGGGAAACGCGTGATGTTGGAAGAGACGCTCGAAGGAGATGAGCTGTCCTTCATTTTGCTGATGGATTGCGAAAAGTATGCGGCGCTGGTGCCGACACGTGACCACAAGCGCGTCTTCGACAACAACGAAGGTCCCAACACTGGGGGAATGGGCGCGTACTCTTCAGACGAACTGCTGCCGGACCGCTTGCGATGCACGATCATTGAGACGATTGTCGAACCCACCCTGAGGGGATTGGCCAAGGACGGGATCCGCTACCGAGGATTTTTGTACGTGGGCTTGATGCTGACGAAGGAAGGCCCCAAGGTTCTGGAATTCAATTGCCGCTTGGGTGATCCGGAGACCCAAGCGATTGCTGCGCGGATGGATTTCGATCTAGCGGAAGTGTTGAGCGACGTGGCCACGGGGAACTTGCAGCCGAAAAAGCTCAAGTGGAAGCCCGGCGCAAGCGCTTGCGTGGTGCTGGCGTCGGGTGGATACCCCGGGAAATTTGAGAGCGGCAAAGAGATTCACGGCCTCGCAGAAGCAGGAAAACTCGCGGATGTCAAAGTTCTGCACGCAGGCACCAAGAGTGTAGACGGTAGGATTGTGACGAGGGGCGGGCGCGTGCTTGGTGTGACGGCCTCAGGAAAGTCGCTGGATGCAGCGCTCGAGAAAGCTTACGAAGCCGCGAGCAAAATACTATTCGAGGGCATGCATTACCGGCGGGACATTGGACGCCACGGACGGCGTCGTTTGGCTGCCGGGGATTGAGGGATGAGCTGGCGGTAGGGTCCAAATCGTATTGCCGTTTGTCCAGCGGGGGCATCGTCAAACGGGACGATCCAATCGGCTTTACCTTGATCTAAGGATTAGTTTTTGGTTTGCGCATGAGGGTGGGCGCGTCCGGCGGACGGTCCTTGTCTTCGGCGCGCTGCTCCTTCTCCTGCGGCTCTTCGGGGGAAACGATCCAATCGAAGCCTCCGGCCTCACCCAGCTTGCCTTCAAAAAAACTCGCGTTGCCGGCAAGTAGCGGCAAAGCGGCGCGCATGAAATCGGCGGCATCCTCGGAATTGGATTTGTTCGCCTGGCCGTGCTCAAGTTGTTCGACCACTTTTGCGAAGCGCTGCTCGGAAGAGCACAAACGAGTGATTCGCGGGTCGTTTTGTTGAATCAGGGCCATGAGAGGGAGCCCCTCTAATTCCGAGGGGAAACGCACTTCGACCAGATTTTTAGCTGCGTGCTTTTCGGGGGGATAGAGTTGTGTAAAGCGCGGACGGAGCGCGTGCGTTTGCCAGTACTCGCTCCGGCTGCCCACAGATTCCTGCTCGACGTTGTAGTCGATGAGCCAAACTTCCGGCCCGTATTGCTTTGGCGCGTACCCGATAAGTACGATTTCGACGAGCGGTTCGTCGGGCTTGAGATCGAACCTATGGTGTAGTTGCGAAACCAGCGGGCGCAGTTTTTCCAGGAAGGTGACGCCGATGATCTCGAGATCCTCCTCTCCGGAGCCAGGTGGCCTGTAAGCCCCTGTTTCGGCGGGGCGCACGTCCTCAAGTTGCCGCTCGAGTCGAATCGGTCGGGGCTGCGCCGGAATCTGCCATTCGGAAGCGCCGAAGAAGATGCCTATGTGAGTTGACCCGATAGTGGCGACGCGTGGAGGAACGGCCTTTGCTTCCAAGGGATGGTCGATGGCGGAGAAAATAATGGCGTCCTGGGTGACGTGAATAAGAACGCGGCCGCCGGCGAGATTGGCGACAATTTCGTCTTCTTGAGCAACGACGGAAGCTGCGGCAAGTGTTAGCGCCACACTGATGAGGAAGAGCAAACGCATCGGCCGTGTTCCAAATGCAGACTGCCTCACTTAGTCCCAGCAACTAGCATACCCCCTTGGGCGAAAGAGTGCAGGAGTGTTCGCGGACCGGAGAAACGGCTAGGCAAACAGAAAGCGGTCCGTTATAATTACAGTTTGGCTTAGAAGTGCTGGCCCCGCCTGAGTGGGTCTGCAGGGAATACTGAAAATGAATCCGGCGATTCGTAAGCTGCATGAAGCGCAATTGCGCAAAGACCTCCCCGAGTTTCGCCCCGGCGACACCGTCCGGGTGAATGTCCGCCTGCTGGAAGGTGAAGGCGAGAAGGTGAAGGAGCGCATCCAGGCATTTGAAGGTGTGGTGATTTCGAAGAAAGGGCGCGCTAGTAGCGCCACGTTTACCGTGCGCCGCGTTAGCTTCGGCACCGGCGTGGAGCGCATCTTTCCGCTTCACTCGCCTTCTATCGCCTCCATTGACGTCGTCAACAAGGGCAGCGTTCGCCGCGCCCGCTTGTACTACCTGCGGTCTCTGAAGGGCAAAGCCGCCCGCATCAAGCGCGCCGGCCGGGAAGAGACGCTTGAGACGCCCGCCACGACGAACGCATAGCCATAGATCCAAACGAATTCAGAGCGGGACAGGCTCGCTCGCCTGTCCCGTTTTGTTTTCCCCCGGCGCGATTCTCCTTGTTTTGGCACCTGCGATCTCGCGTGCCGCACAATAGGCGGCCAGCAGCATTACAATCCACGCGCAGGTGCGAACAGCTAGACGAGGATAACCCCGAAGCAAGAACCAGAAATCTCTCATCCCGCCGAAGAACGCATCAAAGGAACAGTTGATGGCGACGTCGTACAAGGATCGGAGAAAGGTCTCCGTCAGTGCTTTGTGACGGAGACTCCCTGAGGCTTCCGGGAATTCAGATAGAATCAGGCTGAATTGCAAGGTGCGGAGGTGTTCAGGATGGCGCGTCTTCAAGGATTCTGGCTGTGTGTGTCGATTCTTCTGGTGCTGTGCGGTGGGGCAAGCATGAGCGATGCAAGAGCGCAGGAGCCCACAATCGCGGTTACGCCGCCGATGGGATGGAACAGTTGGGATGCCTACGGCGAAAGTGTGAAAGAAAGCGATATTCGAGCCACTGCGGATTGGATAGCGAAAAATCTGAAGTCGTTTGGTTGGGAATACGTGGTCGTGGATTCGGGATGGTACGTCAAAAATCATGCCGCGGGTTACAACGCAAAAGACGCGGAGTTCAGTCTGGACGATTTCGGGCGGTACACCCCCGCGGTGAACACGATTCCGTCGGCGGCGAACGGCGCCGGATTCCGCCCGCTGGCGGACTACGTGCATAAACTCGGCCTGAAATTCGGATTGCACATCTTGCGGGGAATTCCCAAAGAGGCGGTGGCGAAGAATCTGCCGATTCAGGGATCTGCATTCCACGCCCAAGACGCAGCGAACACGGCGGACACTTGCCCATGGAATCCATTTAATTATGGCCTGGACACCACGAAGCCGGCCGCGCAGGCGTACTACGATTCCGTGGCGCGGCAGTTCGCCGAATGGCAAGTTGACTTCGTCAAGGTGGATTGCATCTCAAGCCACCCCTATAAAGGCGAAGAGATTCGCCTCTTGAGCCAAGCACTAAGAAATTCAGGACGGCCGATTGTGCTCAGCTTGTCGCCTGGACCCGCGCCCCTCGAGAAGGCCGAAGAGATGGCAAGGTACGCGAATATGTGGCGCATTTCGGACGATGAGTGGGACGTCTGGCAAGGCAGTGAGAATTTTCCTCAAGGTATCAACAATCAATTCGACCGGGCTGCGGCATGGGCCGTCCATTCCCAACCCGGAAAGTGGCCCGACGCGGACATGTTGGCGATTGGCCGACTGGAGCCTGCACCTGGGTGGGGCCAGCCGAGAGCGTCTCGCCTGACCAAAGACGAACAGCGGACATTGCTCACGCTTTGGTCTATCTTTCGGTCTCCGCTGATCATGGGCGGGAATCTCCTGCTCTGCGACGAATGGACGAAATCTCTGCTGACGAACGCGGAGGTGATCGCCGTAGATCAACATTCGAAAGGAAACCACGCCGTCCAGACGACCGAAAAATCTGCCCTATGGCTCGCGGAACAGGAAACAGGCAGCGGCTTCTACATGGCGGTCTTCAATCGCGGCGATGAGCCTCAGACCTTGCGATATACGTGGAAAGACTTGGGACTGAAAGAGCAAAACTACTCGCTGCGAGATCTTTGGGAACACAAAGACCTTGGCCGCGCCGAGGCGCTCGAGGTCAAATTGCCCGCACATGCTTCGATCCTTTACGCCGTTCGGGCGGTCGCAAATCCGTAAATCATGGGACACATGCTAAGATTCCATTGCAACTTCACCCATCATGGCGCGACTCTGCTCTTCCCGTTTCGAGCGAGCGGCGCGCAAGCTCGGCTGGACGCGCATCGCGGGTCTTGATGAAGCCGGGCGTGGCGCGCTGTTCGGTCCCGTTGTCGCCGCCGCGGTCATTCTCAATCCTAAGCGCAGAATCGTTGGCCTGGACGATTCCAAGAAGCTCACCGCGGAGCGCCGCCTCGAGCTCGCTGCGCGCATCCGCGAATACGCCCTGGCCTGGGCTGTCGCGGAGATTGACGCCCAGCGCATCGACGCCTGGAATATCTATCAGGCCAGCCGCCAGGCCATGACTGCCGCACTGCTGCAGCTTCCAATGCAGCCGGATTACCTCTTGATTGACGCCATGGAACTGGATGTCTTGATCGAGCAGAGATCTCTGATCAAAGGCGATGCGCGCAGCGTGTCCATCGCCGCCGCTTCGATCCTAGCCAAAACGCACCGCGATGCGCGCATAGAAGAATGGGACGCCGTGTTCCCTCTTTACGGACTCGCCCGGCACAAAGGCTACGCGACCCCTGACCATCTGGAAGCATTGCGCCTCCATGGGCCGACGCCGCTCCACCGGCATTCCTTCGCCCCCGTGCGCGATGCAGCCTGCTGGGCCACCGGCGCCGTGCAGGAAGCGCTGCCACTCGAAATCTGGCCCAACAGCGACTGAATTCACCGGTCCCAGGGGCGTCTCTTCTTCCTGATGGAAGGCCGCGACTCGGCCGATAAGGAATCCAGGGTCGGCATGTGCTCGGGGTTGTTGTCCGCGGCAGAGGGTTTTTTCGCCATTTATTCTCTAGTGGGTTGCGTATCTGCCACGGGGATAACTGCATGCTCACAATCTTGCCGTGTTTCGTTGACGGGTAACTCCCTGGAGGGTAGCTTGAAAAAGACAAGGGTGCAGAGGTGTGACCGCCCGCACCGCAGCCAAGAGAAAGTCGTAACGGCTTTCGGGGGAAAGCTGTCGCTAATAGCGCATGGCCTATAACAAGAGCAAATTTGTCGAAGCTGCACAGAAGCTGCTGAACCAGGGAAAGGTGGCGCAGGCCATCGCCGAGTATCAGCAGATTCTGAAGTACGAGCCGCGGGACCAGGTCACGCTCATGACCATTGGCGAACTCTATATCCGCCAAGGCGAGACCATTCAGGCCATCGACTACTTCGAGCGGCTCGCTCAGTTGTTCGTCAGCGACGGTTTCCTCACCAAAGCCATTGCCGTTTATAAGCGCATCGCCAAGCTGGCGCCGGAAGAAATTCGTCCCCTCGAAAAGCTGGCCGATCTGTACGTGCAACAAGGCGTAATGAGCGAGGCGCGCCCGCTGTTCCTGCAACTGGCGGAACTCCATCTCAAGAACAACAAGCAGCCGGAAGCAGTAGCGCTGTTGAAGAAGCTCCTCTCCGCAGAGCCGGACAATCTGCGGATTCAGATACGCCTGGCGGATCTGTACCAAGCCATGGGGCAGTCCGGCGAAGCCCTGGAGGCGTACGTCTCTGCAGCGCAACGGGCCCTGGCGCGCGGGGATCACGCAGAATGCGAGAAGCTCGCGGACAAGGCTCTGCACATCAGCCCGAAGCACCTGGAGGCGCTCATCATCAAGGCCCGGGCGTATGCCACGGGGGGCAATGGGGTCAAGGCGGCGGAGATTTTGGAAAAAGTGCCTGACCTCGACAAAGGCGGCGAGCCGGCCGAGTTGTTGCTCGATTTGTACCTCAAGAGCGCGAAGTGGGACGAGGCGACCGCGTTGGCGCTTCGAATCTTCTCCCTCGACGAAAAGAACTTTGGCGCGACTCAGAAGGTCACGGAAGCTTTGCTCGCAGGCGGACAAGCCGAAAGGGCCATGAGCCTGATCTCCCGCATACGTCTCCCGATGATTGATGCTGGGGAACATGAAGGCGTGGCGCACCTCCTCAACGAACTCGCCACCAGGTTGCCGGGAAGGCTGGAGCCTCTCGAGTGGCTGGTGGACACCTACGGCCGGACAAGCGATTCCTTCCGCCTCCCGGACGGCCTGGCGCAACTGGGAGATGCCCTGGTGGCCGCGGGCAAGCTGGAGCGTGCCAAAGAGATCTTCCAACAATTGGTGGACCGCGAGCCGGAAAGCGATGCGCCCAAGCGCAAGCTCAATGATGTCCTGAGGAAATTGGGTTTGCTGGCCGAGGAGCCCGCACCTCCTGCTGATGTCGTGGTCGCGGGTGAAGATCTGCAGGTGGAACTCCCTAAGGCGCCTGTCGAGAAGCTGCGTCCTACGTTTGGAGAGGAGCCGCCCGAGGTTGCGGCGCAGGCCTCAGGTGCCGCCGCGGGAGAGCCGGAGCTCGACGAAGAAACGCAGAAATTCATCGCCCAGTCGCTGACAGACGTAGATCTCTTCGCCAGCTACGGGCTTACACAGAAAGCCATTGGGCTGTTGGAAGCCATCCTGCGGCGCGCCCCGACGCACACGCCGACCTTGGAAAAGTTGTTGGACTTCGTTCTGGGCGCGGGCGATGACCGGCGGACCGCCGAACTCGCTGCGCAACTCGAGCACATCCACGCTCAACGGGGTGACGCGCGCGGTAGCGAGCGATTTGGGGAATTGCGCCGCCGCTTCCAGCGAGCTGCGGGTCTATCGGACGCTGACCTTGAGGCCGCGGTTGCCGCCGCTATGCCGCAACCAGTGGAAACGGTTCCAATGGAAGAAGTTCTGGCGGAGCCAGTTGCGGATGGCACGCCTGAGGTCGCCACAGTTCCGGCAGAAACGGCAGAGCCCGCAGCAGAACCGGCCAAAAAGGTTCCCCCCGAAGAGCCGCCAGCCGTCGAAATTGTCGAAGAAGCGCCCGCCGAGCCGGTGGCCGCGGGCTCACCCGAACACGAAGAAGTTGACCTCTCCGATGAGTGGGCGTCCCTGCTGGAAGAGACGAGAGAGCCTGAAACCCAGCCATCTGGAAAAGCTGCGACAAAACCAGGTGCAGCCTCCAAGCCCGGAGCGGAGGAGATTCATTTTCCGGAATTGATCGCAGAGAAAGAACAACCCGCGGCAGGATCCGCAGCGACACTGCCGGCTGAAACTCTGGTGCCATCCTACGAGGAGACCGGCCATTCGGAATTCCATGTGCCTGTGGAAGCGGTGGATCCGGAGTCGTGGGCCAGTCCAGTGGAAGAAGTCCCGATCGAGTCTTCCCATCCAGCCAAAGGCGCTGCAGCCTCCGAAACCAAGGAGAAACACGCTAAGGAGGAATTGCTCCCGGGTGAGGAGCCGACGGCACTGCCCGTTCCGGAACACGCGAAAATCGCCTCGGAAAGCCACGACCCGGCCCTGGAACAACCACAAGCGACTTCGCCTACTGCACAGACACCGGAACCCGAGTTTGATGTTGACCAGGAATTTGAACTGGTGCTGGAACCCGAAGAGGTAGTTCCACCGCACGAGATGCTTTCGCAGATGCCGCCCGCGAAAGCACCTGCACCCGCCAAACCCGCGGCTCAACCACCGGCGAACGCTCATATTTTCTCGTCTGACGAGTTCCTTTCCGACCTGGCGAAAGAAATCGACGAATTGGGTCTGGGCCAGCTGACGCCTTCAGCACCGCAGGCGACTGAACCCGCTCCGGCCGAGTCCAAGCCGGTGCCGCAGCCTGCTGGCGCACTGACTGAACCCGGGCCACTGAAGGATGTGTTCGACGAATTCCGCGCCGAACTCGGCGAGATGGGCGCGGAAGACGAAGACCTGGAGACACATTACAACCTCGGAATTGCTTTCCGAGAGATGGGCCTGTTGGAGGAGGCGATCGGGGAGTTTCAGAAAGTTGCCAAGGCCAACGATCGTGGCAAGGTTTTCCGTTATGCGATGCAGTGCAGCACGCTCCTGGGTCTGGCGTTCATGGAAAAAGGCCAGCCGAATATCGCGGCCATCTGGTACGAACGGGCGCTCAATACGCCGGGCATCGATTCGGAAAGTAAACTGGCGTTGCGGTATGATTTGGGAGTGGCGCAGGAATCGGCTGGCGAGCTGGATGCAGCGCTGAAGAGCTTCTCCCAGGTCTACGCGGTCAATATCGACTATCGCGACGTGGCGGAACGAATCGCCTCACTTCAAAAGCCAGCGCGCCGCTGACTCCCGCCCACACTCGGCCAAAGGCAGCTCCATAGCAAATGAATCGAATTCTGCGCGCAATGACAGTCGTGCTGTTGTGTGAAATGGGTGCGCTGCTGCTGTATTTGCCTTGGTCCACCTTCTGGGAACAAAACTACTTCCTCCGCCACTTTCCCTGGCTGATGCCGATCCTCCTGCATCCTTCGTTGCGCGGGATTGTGAGCGGCATTGGAGTGCTGGATATCCTTCTGGCCTTCGGGCTATTCAATTCGCGGTCGGCTCCTGTCCGTGTCCCGCCTTCCTCCAATTCGTGAATGGAAGCTCTGCTACGTAACGGACCGGAAGGCGCTGGCCGGGTCCACTGAGCAACAAATCCACCTATTGCTGGAAATAATTGAACGCGCTGCACAGGCCGGCGTGGACTGGATCCAGATTCGCGAAAAGGATCTTTCAACGCGCGACCTGACGTGCTTGGCGACTGAAGCTATGCGCCTCGTCCCGAAAAGCTGCCGAATTCTGGTGAACGACCGGCTAGATGTGGCACTCGTGTCGCGCGCAGCGGGCGTCCACTTGGGGGAGCAGACTCTCCCAGTGGAAGAAGCGAAGCGGTTGGCGAAGGAGCGCAATCCTGCAAGCCAGTTCTTGGTAGGCGCCTCCACGCATTCCTTGCCTGCCGCCCTTGCGGCCGAAAAGAACGGCGCGGATTACGTAATTTTTGGGCCCGTGTTCGAGACGCCTTCCAAGCTCGCGTTTGGTCCGCCGCAAGGTTTGCAGCGACTCGCTGAGGTATGCAACAGCCTGTCTATCCCGGTCGTCGCGATTGGCGGAATTACGTTGGAAAACGCGCAGAAATGCGCCAGCGCAGGAGCCTCTGGAATCGCCGCGATTCGCCTGTTCCAGGAAGCGGCCGACATGGGTGCCACGGTGCGGGCCTTGCGCGCTCGCTAGAGAGCGCAATAACTCTCGTCTGGCTCAACGCTCCTGCAACCGCTGGAGCAAGCGAATTTGCCCCGCGTGATACACGTCGTGGAACGCGACCCCGTAAATCATGCGCAGCTCCTTCTTTCCGACGCGTGATCGCAGCGCTTTCCGAATTGCCCTCACCATTGCGCGATGTTCATTCTCCAGAATGGTGCGGTCGACACGCCAGTCCGCTTCGGTGGCTTTTCCCTTTTCCGGTCGCGCAAAGAAGTTGCTCCCCTCTAAAACAAACGAGCCGCGTTTTATGTCCTCCAGCTTCCGGCGAACCGCGTACTTCCAGTAGGCGGCGTGAAGCGTAAGCTCCCAGATGTTGTGCCGCCCCGGAGAGGGCCGCCATGCAGCCTCTTTCGCGGTGACGCCTTTCAGCGATTGGCGCAAGTTGGGGCCATGCCAAGTCTTTCGAGCATAGCCCTCATCTAGAAGGGCAAGGAGCAAAGCATGGTTGTTCAAGGCGTCCTCCAACGGAATGGAGATGAGGTTCTACTGCCGAGTGCGGAATCGATTGGCTACGTGAAACACGCTTGGCCTCACGCCTCTTCGTGCCGCCAGCCAGGATTGCCGAAGACATACAGAAACTTGTTGCGCCAACCAGGAGCGCGCCACGCGTCGCGGACCATGTCCACCCACTCGTGAAAGGCGATCCGCACGGGATTGTAGGTCTGAATGTTCTTGGTGAGCCCGAAGTGAACCGGGTCGGCGGGATCCTCGGGCTCGAACGTTCCGAAGAGCTTATCCCAGATGATCAACGTACCGCCGTGGTTGCGGTCAATGTAGCGTGGATTCGCTCCGTGGTGCACGCGGTGATGCGAAGGCGTATTCAGAACCATTTCGAGAGGGCCAAGCGAACGGACGAGTTCTGTGTGAATCCAGAACTGGTATAGCAAGCTGATCGCTTTCATGGTCATGATCATGACCGGGGCAAAACCGACAATCGGCAGCCACAGCCAGAAAATGAAACTCATGAAACTGCCCGTCCAGGTTTGTCTCAGCGCTGTGGATAGATTGTAACGCTGCGAAGAATGGTGGACGACGTGCGACGCCCAGAAAAGCCTGCATTCGTGGCTGGCACGATGGAACCAGTAGTAGCTGAACTCGTCTCCAAAAAAGAGCAGGAGCCACGCCCACCACTGAAAGCCAATGGGGAAGATGGCGAAGCGATGCAAAAATGTGAGGATGGAAAACTGCAGCAACTTGGCCAGGAGATCAACTGCGAGATTCCCGAGGCCCATGGTGAAGCTGGCGGCAGCGTCCTTGAATTCGTAAATGTCGCGATGCATCACCGCGCCGGCGATGGCTTCGACGATCATCAGGACGATGAAAGCTGGAACCGCTAAGTGAATGAGGTCAGGCATACGCTGGTCTGTGGGCTATTTTACAATTGATGTGACAGCGTCGTTGAGAATCATCGCAAGCCGGACGCCCGCTTGCGCCAAGCGCTGTTCTACAACCGGTCCGGCAATTCCCTGGTAACTTTCTCCGGCGACAAGGTGCAAGCCCATCATGCGGTCACCGATATTGTTGGCATCCGTGCAGGAACGAACCGGCGCGGGCGTTTCCACGGGCACGCTGGGCGTCAATTTTCCATAAACAACGGAATCCGCCAGGTCGTGGCTCTCCCATGCCCAATCGTGGATGTGGATTCCGGCCGCCTGCCACTTCGAGAAGTCCGCAGAAAACGCCTGGCTCAGGGAATCAGCATACTCGGCAGGGTCGGCGCCTTCCATATCGCGTTCGGGGATCGCCGTGTCCCAGAGCGCGTGGAGATTCGGCGAAAAGGAATTGCGCGAGGCGTGAGGTTGGCGGCGGAAATAGCGCACCGGAACGCAGTTTCCTCCCTCATCGTTGTTTGTTGTTGCGTGCAACGGCATGTGCAGGTCGCCGACAAAATGAACGATGTAACGGAGGGCGTCGGCGCGTTTTCGGGGGTCCGCGGCTTTATCCTTGAGGATTGCCAATTGTTCGCTGAGAGCCTTCGTTATGCAGCCTTCATTGCCGCAATAGGCGTCGATCGGCCCACGGGGAGCGCCGCGAGGGATATCGATGTAATGCCAGGCCCCATTCTTCACCTCGCCGCGTATGTCGTCGGGCCAGGTCGAGCCGTCTGCGAACGGGTCGCGCGTGGTTTCTCCGCAGTAGCGCTTGAGTTTTGGATCGATCGGATTCTCCGAAAGCAACTTCTCAACAAATTGGCGGGCTTCCGGGGTCAGATTCTTCTCCGCAATCAGGGCAACGGTTTGATGGCCTTTGCACCCCCAGGCATGGGAGGCCGGTGCCGCCGCGAATAGAGCAGCGAACAGCAGAACCACAACCTGGGCAGTGCAGTAGCAACGGAATTTCATTCTGTCCTCCTGAGATATTACGGAAGCACGTTCGCGTTTCAGGCGCTGAGCCAACGCGCCACAGGCTTCCAACTGTGTGTGTGCTCGCAGATGACTCGGAGCGCGGCGGTGATCGGAATCGCGAGGATTAACCCCATACCGCCCCACACCCATCCCCAGAAAAGCAAGGATATGGTGATGGCCACAGCATTCAGTTGCACCTGCCGCCCGACAAGCTGCGGAGCGATGAGATTTTGCGCCACGACGTGAATGCTGGTCAGGACCAGAGCGATAAGACCGAAGTGGCTGAGAGTCTTCCACTTCAGCACAGCCAGCAAGAAGCCCGGCACCCACGCAAGAACCGCCCCGATGTAGGGCACCATGTTGCAAAGGCCGGAAGCAATTCCTGCGAGGATTGGATAATCCAGCCCCAGCGCCAGGAAGAAGATGCTGCTGCAGGCGATCACCACCAGGGTGACCACGCACATACCGACGAGATAGTCGCGGAGAACGTTGCGCAGATCGTCCAGCGTCTCCTTCACCTGCGTTCGGCGCGAGACAGGAAAGAGCTGCAAAGTGGAATGCCAGGCTTCTCTCTTCCCCGCGAGCATGAAGAAAACAAGGAACGGCACGAAGGTGGCTTCCAGCACGAGGGCATAGAGCGAACCGATGCCACGCAAAAAGAGGGTGTGGACCAGCCCGCTGTCTGCCGCTGGTGCAGAGGGCTTTGGCGCGCCGGTTGGAGTGGTTAACTCCGTGACGCCTCCCTCAAAGCCCCGGATTTTTCCCATCACCGATTCGCTGGCCTGGCGGAGGATGTCTCTGTACTTCGGCCAGTTCGCAGCAAAATCCGATGTCCTCATCCACAGGCCGTAACCGACAGCCCCGATGACGGCGACCAGCAAAAAGACCATTATGAGCGAACCAATGGTCCGCGGAACACGCAGCCGCTCGAGGAATTCGACCGCAGGATCCAGAAAGTACGCGAGAAGCACGGACAGAAGCAGCGTGATGACGACGCCAGCAGCGTAATAGAAAAAGAGAAGAATGACGGCTCCGGCAAGGATGCGCAGGCTGGAGCCGGTACCGGACAGGCGAAGAACCGTCGTGGGTGTTTCGGTCGTAGACACGGGCACTTCCCTCGCCGAACACGGTAGCATAGTCGCAGCCCTTGCGGGGCGGACATAAGGCTAAATCATATACGTTTAATAGAGAGTTCTTTCGCACGCGGCGGGAACTGCTGACTCCGTGTAAGCCGCGCTGGCGCGGGAGAAGCGGTTCGGGTGGGTGTGCTATTCTGCCACAGGTCATCCGCGCTCCACGGATCCAACGATTACAATGGCAAAAGAACTGTTCGGCACGGATGGAATTCGAGGGATTCCCGGAACGCCACCCCTCGACGATCAAACCCTCTTCGCGACAGGGGAAGGGCTTGGCCACTATCTGAAGAAAGGGCACGGTTCCGCGCATGTCCTCATCGGGATGGATACGCGCGAATCGGGGCCCCACATTGCTGCCCTGTTGGCCGCGGGACTGGAGAGTTCCGGTGCGAGCGTCGAATTTGCCGGCGTCATCACCACTCCCGGAATCGCTTGTCTCGTGCGGCAGAACGACTACCAGGCGGGCGTAGTCATTTCGGCTTCGCACAACCCTTATCATGACAATGGCGTGAAGCTCTTCTCGCACGCGGGCATGAAGTTTCCTGATGCGGTCGAAGAAGAAATCGAGAGCGAAATCGCGCACCATCTGGGCCAGGCGCCACCACAGGCACTTCCGGCGCTCGTACCGAACCACTCGCTGCACGTGGAATATTTGGAATTCTTGCAGCGTCACGTACTCCCCGGAGCAAAGTTCGAGAACTTCCGGATTGTTTTGGACTGCGGGAACGGGGCGGCCTATCAGCTGGGGCCCGAGCTCTTCCGGTCCTTCGGCGCCAACGTAGTTGCAATGTCGGTGCAGCCGGATGGACGCAACATCAACGCGGGTTGCGGTTCACTGTATCTGGACGCGTTGCAAGAACGCGTCCAGAAGGAAAATGCGAGGTTAGGCGTTGCCTTTGACGGCGACGCAGACCGTGCCCTGTTTGTTTGCGGCACTGGGCGCGTCGTTAACGGGGATGGTGTGCTTCTGGCTGTAGCGAGGTTCCTCAAGGCTGGAAACGCTCTTAGAAACCAGAGAGTGGTGGCGACGACGATGTCTAATCTCGGGCTGGAACGTGTCCTGGCCCACGAGGGGATGTCGCTCGCGCGGACGGCGGTGGGCGACCGCTATGTGCTTGAAGAGATGCTGAGGTCCGGAAACAACTTGGGAGGCGAGCAATCGGGTCACGTAATTTTCCTAGACGACAGCCCTGCCGGAGATGGGCTTCTGACCGCCGTCAAGATCGCCTCTTTGGTTTCCATGAAGGGTTCACTGGAAGCTCTCGTTCAAGGGTTCGAGGACTATCCGCAAGTAATCGCGAATGTGCGGGTGAAGGAAAAACCGCCGCTCGATTCCATTCCTGAGGTGGTTCAAGCGCTCGCGGAAGCGGAAAACGCGCTAGGGGAAAACGGCCGCGTGGTCGTGCGCTATTCCGGAACCGAGCGCCTTGTGCGCGTCATGGTTGAAGCGGCAGAGCAGGCGGATGTCGATCGTTTCTCCCGATCGATTGCGGAGGCGGTCCGAAAGACAATCGGTGCTTGAAGGATTGCGATTCGTCTGAAGCATGGCTAGACTGGGGAGCCGCAATAACGATTTTGCCTATCTCTCGCTCCTGGACACATTTGGCCAAGGTGCCACCCAGGGTTCCAAACTCTGTAGGAATCTGCCTGGAGTCTGTGGGATTTTGTAGATTCCCATCCGGGCATTTGCCTCCCTGTGCTCCTCATGACGGCTTAAGTCATTTTTTATCAATCATATTTTTGTATTAGGCGAATTCGTAAAATATTGGCAAGTGGCTTGCAATCAATCAGGTTAATTCATGAGATTGGCTTCCCGGGGTGGCCGGAACTTAACCTCGACTGAGTTTCCGGTTATTGGGGGGTCAGATCAATCTAAGGGGGCTTGCACCGGCCCCCTTTTTTATTCTTCTCACTTTTAATTCCCAACCTGCCTGCCCAGGGTTCCCGACCGGGGAGACTTTCTTTGTGCCTTGCATTTCTCGTGCGCAACAGGACCCCCACGAAAAAAGTGAGCGGCCGGTGGGGGTGCCGGCCGCTCTGGCGTGGGGGATGGAGGGACTCTGTTCAGAAGCTCAATTCGCCTCGGCCCAGGCAGGTTGTTCTGGTGCGCTCGCCAGCAGCAGAACAACACACAGGAGCAAGATCGTTATGATCATTCCGCCCGCTCCGAAGGTCGAACCGAACTCCCGACAACGTGACAAATTGTGCCCGGCGGTAGGGCGACGCGTCTCTAGTCAGAAGGTTTCATTCGGGAGAGTACTCTGCCTTGGCACCTCCGTACCGGACGGTAGTACTCCTCAGGGGATCATTAGGTGATCATTGTGCGGATAGCTGCTGTGCCCGTGGGGGCTGAGGTGCCTGGGGTCACTGGCCAGGGGGCACATCGCTACGCTATTCTTCTAAAGCAATGCATGACTTAAACTATTTCCGCGATCACCTTGACGCTTTCGCCGACATGGCGAAGACGCGCAATACCACGCTCGACTTGGACGCGTTTCGCGCACTGGATAAACAGCGCCGCCAGTTGATCACCGAGAACGAGCAGCGCAAAGCCCAGCGAAACAAGGCCAGCGACGAAATCGCGCGGTTGAAGAAGGCAAAGCAGAACGCGGACTCTTTGCTTGCGGAAATGAAGCAAGTCTCGGAGCGCATCAAGCAGGTAGATGAACGCATCGCGGAACTGGACGTGCAGCAGCGCGAACTCCTTCTCACCATTCCAAACGTTCCACATCAGAGTGTGCCTTACGGCCAGGGCGCTGAGGGAAACGTCGAAGTGCGGCGTTGGGGAACCGCGCCACAATTCGATTTTCAGCCAAAACCACATTGGGAAGTAGGCGAAAAAGCAGGAATCCTGGACCTGGAAGCGGCCACGCGCATCACTGGCGCGCGTTTTGCCGTTTACAAAGGCTGGGGCGCACGACTAGAACGCGTGCTAGCGAATTTCTTTCTTGATGTGCACACGCGCGAACATGGATACACGGAGATTCTTCCACCCTTCCTCGTCAATACCGCCTCTCTAATGGGCGCGGGGCAATTGCCGAAATTCGCTGCCGACCTTTTCCACCTGCAGGACACCGATTTCTGGCTCACGCCCACTTCCGAAGTGGAACTCCACAACCTCTATCGCGATATCACCCTCACCGAGGAACAGCTTCCCATCCATGTCACTGCATGGACTTCCTGTTTCCGCTCTGAGGCTGGAGCTGCGGGGAAGGACACGCGCGGCATTTTGCGGCAACATCAATTCCAGAAGGTCGAACTCTTCAAATTCACGCATCCCGAGAAGAGCTATGAAGAACACGAAGCTTTAGTACGAGACGCGGAAGCCATCTTGCAGAAATTGGGATTGCACTACCGGACGGTTCTGTTATGTACCGGGGACATGGGCTTCGCTTCGGCTAAGACCTACGACTTGGAAGTGTGGTTGCCCTCCAGCAACGAATTTCGTGAGATTTCCTCCTGCTCGAATTGCGAAGCGTTCCAAGCGCGGCGCGCCGGGATTCGCTTCAAGCCAAAGGGTGGCGGCAAGAGCGAGTTCGTGCACACCCTGAACGGCTCTGGCCTTGCCGTGGGACGAACTTGGATAGCCCTCATCGAGAACTACCAACAAGCGGATGGATCCATTCTGATCCCGGAAGTCTTGCGCTCCTACATGGGCATCGACCGGATTCCGGCAAGAGGACGACCCTGAGTCCATAAGTCACTTGCAATGAATAAGTTAGCGTAATAGCCCGACAAGACTAGCAGCACCCTGCCAGCACCGATTCGCCGCGCAACCCCTTGAAAGTACAGCTTTTCGTTTGACTCCCTGAG
>Ga0187780_10000757_pt1 | contig 24039 bp, 25 predicted proteins | sample 1015_Q2_SP10_20__FD_132429 | JGI IMG/M metagenome (GOLD analysis project Ga0187780, IMG submission 132429) | Tropical peat soil microbial communities from peatlands in Department of Meta, Colombia - 1015_Q2_SP10_20_MG | ecosystem: Environmental > Terrestrial > Soil > Wetlands > Peat | place... | reverse complement strand
GTACCGTCATCCAGACATTGAGCCCCAACGGGATGGCCATGAACACCGCGATGTACAGGTCGATGAACCAAGGAAAGTCCGAGTACTCACGGCCCGAGGTAATGCCAGCCCAGAGCACTGTCAGGCCCAGGGTCAGGCCCGCATTCCACAGGAAGCAGTTCCAAATCCCGAGCTTTTCGGACCACAACTTGGTGTTGCCCAAGGCCGGCGTGATGTACATCATCGCCATCGCGAAGGCCATCGAAATCCAGCCAAAAATCACCGCGTGCACGTGCACCTGGCGCATGTGACCGAAGGCAAACCACTCATTGCCCGTGACCATGTCAGGAAACGCCAGCTTGGACGCATTAAACGAGCCAAGCCCGGTGCCGATGACGAACCAGACGATGGACGAAAAACCGAAGAAGATCGCCGCCGACCCTGACGGGATGTCTTCCTCGCGAGCAAACAGGTACTTGAACATGATTTTCCCCTTCTTACCGAAGAAAGTTCCTAAATGCGGCTACTGGCCTTGATTCCGTTTCTTCGGAGTCATGACGTAGTACGACAACAGCATGCTCGAGAAGGCGAGCGCAACTCCCAAAAGACCGGCGACTAATGCCATGGTTTCCTTATCCTTTTACGCAAGCAGTAAACGGCAAGTCAAAGACAAATCCTCGATAAGTGGACGCAAGCGCTATGCGCCGCTTCTTAGCGGCGCGCGCTGCGCTCGAGCGCATCGTGCTGGGTCAAACCGACGAGGAGAATGCCGACAAAGGCAATCCCGAAAACGATCATGGCCCAGTCGATGAAACCGGTAAAAGTCGATGGGTCATACGCGCTCTTGTAGATACCACCCCAGTTGTCAAAGCCACCGCGTCCGAGAAGGCACATCAATGCGGCCCCAAACACGCTGCCGTTGCCCATACCGGTCAACATGCCGCCGATTAGGATTGCCCAAAAGGCCTTACTCGTAATCGCCTTTCCTTCCATGCTCCCCCCTTGACCCGAGTTAAACACGCTCCCAGCGGGCATGCGAACGCCGCGCTGAAAGCCAAACCGCTATCCGTACCGCTGAACTAAATGTCCCCAAAAAGCCGACCAACAAACTGCATTTCGCAACCGGCTCGCTCATTCAAGGCGCATTCTGCTTTTTGCTTTTTTATTTATTGCCTTAGAGCGCGTCGGTAATGATAGGTAGAGCAAAATCCCACTGTCAAGCATATGGCTGTCATCTCGCAGCGCACCATTGCGAAATGTTCAAACTCTTGCCCTCGCATCGCATCTCTGCAGTACCAGCAGCACACATTGCATGACGTATATACGGTGTCACCCAATTGCACTTGCTGCCAGCGCCTCTGTGGCAACCTGACGCGTGATCTTCATCGTTTTCAGCGAACGGCGGATTGTCCAGAGAAACGTAGCCGTGGTAAAGGCTTTTTTTAAACTTTTCGTGCTGCGTGTGCACCATGCAACACGTTTTTTCGCCGCAAATCAGAGCATGATGAGAATCATTTTTATTTGTTACGCCCGAGCCAATACGTGTTTGGGCTAGGATAAGCGCTAGCACCAGCGCCTGCACACGTGGGCGTATGCACAGGAGAAACATCATGGGATTTATTGAGTCGCTGCCCGACGGATGGACCATCTATGTTTGGTTGATCGCCGGTGCGCTAATTATTGTTGCCGCCATCGCGATGATGCGCTGGGGCTTTAAGAACGAGCAGTTCGACGAGGACATCAAGTACGTCGTCTTTAACGAGGACGATAAGGACAAGATGAAACCCGAGGAATTTGCTAAAGCACAGGCCGTTATGAAAGCGCAGATGGAGAGCCGTCAACGGCATCTGGCGATGCAGGCGGCAAGAAAGAAGAGCGCTTGAATTTGCGCTGCGGCGCCGCGTGAAAAAGGGGGAACTTGTCGTTCTCGGTGCAATCGGCCTGCTGGTGGTGGGCGGAGTAATTCGCGCGATTTTGCAAAAACCCTCGGCGCGCGATCGCGAGATTCCCTTTTACAGCACCGCGCCCAGCGATCTGGCGATGTCGGCAACCGACCTCGTACGCAAGTATTCATGCCGCCAGTGCCACAGTCTTTGGACTACGCGGGCGCCCATGCAGGCGGTGCCGGCACCGATGCTCGATGGAATCGGCTCGCTGCGCTCCGAGGCTTGGCTCTTCGCTTACCTGTCGGCGGAAAATCCACAAAGCATCTTGCCCTCGCGCCTTAAGCCCGAGTACCGCATGCCCTCCTTTGCCCGCCTCTCCGACGCCGAACGACGCACCCTAGCAAGCTATCTGGCCAGCTTGCAGGTGAAGGATTGGTACCTGGAGCAAACGCGCCGCCTCGAGCACGACAAGCTCACCGGCGAAGACACTGCGGAGAAGTAAACCGTCGCTATTGGCGCGTGCGCACCCTGGCGCGACGCGTGCGCCCGGCACGAAGTGCGCGCGCAAGGCGCATGCGCACACCGACGATCTCGATGACCACAGCCAGAGCAACTACGCCGTAGGCGCCCCAGACGTAGCGGGCGTAACCGCCCATGTTCACAAACTCGTGCCAGCCACCCCAATTCATGCCCGCTCTCCAGCCAGGGCATCGACCCATTCGGCGCCGCGTTCCCGCTCCAGGACAATGGCCCGGGCCCGCGTCAGCGCTGCAGCGATGCAGTACATCCAAAATGCTAGCGCCATCACCAGCATTGCAGCGAGCATCGGCGCAGCAATCGTCGGCGCGCGACCCAGGCTGATGGAAGATCCCTGATGCAGTGAATTCCACCACTGCACTGAAAAGTAGATGATGGGCACATTCACCACGCCCACCAAGGCTAGGACCCCCGCCGCCTTATCGGCCCGGCGCACGTCATCAATGGCACTGTGCAAGGCCATAAAGCCCATGTACAAAAAAAGCAAAATCAACGTCGAAGTCATGCGTGCATCCCAGTCCCAATACGTGCCCCAGGCAGGTCGCCCCCACAAAGCACCGGTCCAGAGCGACAAAAACGCCATGGAGGCCCCGGTCGGGGCCAGCGCGCTGGCCATGATCGAAGAAATCCGCGTGTTGAAAATAAAGCCCACCGCCGCCCAAAATGCCATGACGATGTACACGAACATTGCCATCCACGCCGCGGGCACGTGGACAAACATGATGCGGTAGGCCTCGCCCTGCTGGGCGTCGGTCGGTGCAACAAAAAAACCAAGGTACAAGCCCGCTAGCGCCAAGAGGGCAGCGATAGCGGCAGCCGCCGGAACCACTTTGCCTGCAAGCCGATAAAACTCTGGCGGCGAGGCATAGTGAAATAGATGAATACCAGAGGGCGCAGATGTTGTTTCGTGCATAGCTGATTTAAAAAGGCCGATTCCTGAATGCGTGGACCACGATGTCGAGCCCGGCGCCGGCTCACTCCAAGGATATCCGCAGCGCCGTGACAATTGCCCACGGCGCGAGCGCTGCGGCGCCAAGTGACAGTCCACCCAGCAGCAGCAAATCCGCAGTTGCCGACAGGCCGCCAGCCGTGGCATCGACAGCACCTGCACCGAAGATCAGCACGGGCACGGTCAGGGGAAGTACGAGCAAGGTTACCAATACCCCGCCGCCGCGCAAGCCCAACGTAAGGGCCGCGCCGACGGCCCCGACCAGGCTCAGGGCCGGGGTGCCTAGAGCAAGGGCAGCCACGAGCGTGCCCGCGGGCTCGAGCCCGAGATCAAACATGACCGAGATGGGGACGGCAGCCAGCGTGATCGGCGCGCCCGTAACCAGCCAATGCGCGAGGATCTTGCCGATGACGATGATCGAAGCGGGCTGTCCGGCCAGTATCATTTGCTCGAGCGATCCGTCGGCATAGTCCTGCGCGAACATGCGTGCCAGGGAAACAATCGACGCCAGCAGCGCGGCAACCCACACTGTGCCCGCGCCAATCATTCGCAAAACGTTGAGCTCCGGTCCAACGCCAAGCGGAACGATTGTGACCACGACGATAAAAAACAGCAGCACGTTGACGACATCGCCGCGCTGGCGCAGCGCCAGCAGCAGGTCCCGACGCACGACCGCGAGCAGCGCAGCGCTCATGCCAGGGCCCAGCCGAGCAAATCCAGGCGCTGCGCACTGGAGGGAAGATCCACCTTCTGATGCGCCGTTAACACGGCGATGCCGCCCGTCGCGAGGTGGGCCTCCAGCATGGCGTAGAGCGTCTCGACGGCACGCGAATCTAGTGCGTTAAAAGGCTCGTCCAGTATCCACAGGCGTGTGGGCACCGCACCGCAAAGCCGCGCCAATGCGACACGGCGCTTTTGTCCTTGCGACAAATGCCGCACGAGAACCTCGTCGAACTCCTCCAATCCCAAGCGCGCGAGCGCTTCTCTGGCAACATCGATGCCGACGTCGACACCTCGCACCGCTGCCTCAAGGCGGACATTCTCCAGGACCGTCAGATCGTCCTTGATCCCGTTCAGATGCCCGACGAATGCGAGCTCAGACCCGTATTCCTCGCGCGTTCGCGTGATGTCTCGTCCCCTCCAGCGGACCTTGCCTTTCGTCGGGCTGAGCAATCCGGCCAAAATGCGCAGCAAGCTCGTTTTGCCCGCGCCGTTATCACCGGCGATGTGCAGGCATTGCCCGGGTCCAAGCTCGATGTCCAGGCCCTGGAACAGGCATCGCTCACCTCGCACACACTCCAAGTCGATTGCCTGCAACATCGCTATTCCAAATGCTCCATGTTGTTGTTTTGCATGCTGCGCGCCGCTTGCCATCCTCGGGCGGGACCCGGGTGCGGCGCGCACCGATGCCAACTTGCTGCGCCTACTCCGCCATGAGCGCAACGACAACCAGGGCTGCGATGCCTTCGCCTCGCCCGGTAAATCCCAGCCACTCGGTTGTCTTGGCCTTAATCGAGATGGCCGACGGCTCCAGCGCCAAAGCCTTGGCGAGCGCGCCGCGCATCGCTTCGACAAAGGGAGCAATTTTTGGCCGCTGAGCAATGATCGTGCAGTCGATGTTTGCCAGCTGCCAGCCCTGAGTGCGGACGCGCTGCAACGTAAGCGCCAGCAGTTGCATGCTGTCGGCACCCCGATAGCGCTCGTCGCTATCGGGAAACATCCCGCCAATATCGCCTAAAGCGCTGGCTCCCAGCAACGCGTCGATGGCCGCGTGCGCAAGAACATCCGCGTCGGAGTGCCCAAGCAGCCCGAGCGTGCCGCCCAGTTCGATCCCGGCGAGTATCAGCCTGCGCCCTGGCACTAGCGCATGCGCATCAAATCCCTGGCCAACGCGAAAGCGCATCACCAGCGTCCCTGCTGCCGCAGTATGGCTTCGGCCAGCAGCATATCGGCTGCGGTCGTAACTTTGATATTGGCCGTTGATCCTTCAATCAGCCTCGGGTGCAGGCCCAGCAACTCGACCGCCGCCGCTTCGTCGGTCACCTGCGCGATGTTCTTGCACTGATCGAGCGCGCGGCTGAGCACGTCGATGCGAAAAAACTGCGGCGTTAACGCGCGCCACAGCCCCGTGCGCTCGACGGTCTGCGCAACGCGCCCTTCGTGCGCACGCTTGACGGTATCGCTCAGCGGCACGCCGAGCAGTCCGCCATGTTCATCGCCCCCGACGCCATCGATCAGGGCGCTCAGTTCTGCGGCCTGAAGACAAGGGCGCGCGGCATCGTGTACCAGCACCCAATCATCGGTCGCGGCGATGCTGCTGATAACGCGCAAGCCGTTGCGCACCGACTCGGCGCGCGTACCTCCGCCGGCTACCAAAATCTCACAGCGCGCAGGCAACGGCAAACTCGCCGCAACGCCATCCTCGCGTGCCACGACGATGTAGGTGCGCACGACGCGCGCATCGGCCAGCAAACCTTCTATCGAGCGCTCGAGCATGGTCCGCGAACCCAAGGAAAGGTACTGCTTGGGTCGGTCCGAACGCATGCGAGCGCCAATTCCGGCGGCCGGGATGAGGCCAAAGATTTGCTTGGACAAGTAGCTATCGTGAAAAGGATCTGAAGAGCGCTACCTATAATACCGGGGATGCAGATGCTCCCTGACCCGCTCGGCGTCGCTCTGGCACGCCCGAACCTGCGGGCGGGTTGGCGTGCGACGGTGCCACGTCCTGCCGGCTCGGGCGACGCCTTGCTGCTTGCCCAGACCGCCGCCGAAGGCGGCTTCGCGGGACGGCTCACGGTGCTGCTGTGCGCCGATGCCCTTGACGCGCAGCGGCTGGCGGCCGAACTGCCCTATTTCGAGCCCAAGTTGAGCACTTGCTTGTTTCCCGACTGGGAAACGCTGCCCTACGACATACTTTCGCCGCACCCGGATCTTGTGTCCGAACGCATGGAGGCGCTGTATCGCCTGTTCTCGCGCTCGGGTGCCGGGCAAGCTGCGTCCAGCGGCGAACGCATCGATGTCTTGGTCGTCGGGGCAACCACCGCCTTGGGTCGCCTGCCTCCGCCGCAATACCTCGCCGGCCGCACGTTCGTCTTTCGCCAAGGGCAAACCATTGATCCAGAACGCTTGCGAAGTCAGATGATTTTGGCCGGCTACCAGGCTGTCTCGCAGGTTGTTGCGCCAGGCGAATTCTCGGTTCGCGGAGGACTGATTGACCTGTTTCCCACGGGTTCGCCGATTCCCTACCGACTCGATCTGGCCGACGTCACTATCGACTCGATCCGAACGTTTGACCCGGATACGCAGCGCAGCCTGTATCCAGTTAACACGGTGCGCCTGCTGCCGGGGCGCGAATTTCCCTTCGATGAGCCAGCGCGCGCCGCATTTCGCGGGCGTTGGCGCGAATTCTTCGAGGGCGATCCGAGCCGCTCTACGATCTATCGGGATGTGGGCAATGGTATTGCCGCCGCCGGTATCGAATATTACCTGCCGCTTTTTTTTGAGCGCTGCGCAACCTTGTTTGACTATCTGCCCGTCGACACGCAAATCGTCACGCACGGCGATGTGGCCGGCGCGACTCGCCGCTTCTGGACCGAGACCGCGGAGCGATACCGCTTTCTTTCGCGCGACACGCAGCGGCCCTGTCTTCGTCCCGACCAACTTTTTCTCAGCGTTGATGAGCTCTTCGGTGCCATCAAACCCTTTGCCCGTCTCGCGGTTACCGCCATACCGCTTGACTCGTCGGATGCGATCGCCGCCAGCGATGCGCAAAGCGCCCAGCTGACCCAAACCGCAGTGCAAGCGCTCCCGGATTTGTCCGTGGACCGACGTGCCGCCGATCCCTTGCATCGTTTGCGCGCTTGGCGCGAGAGTTTCGCAGGCCGAATACTGATCTCGGCCGACACGGCGGGACGGCGCGAAACGATTGCGCAGTTGTTGGCCGAGTTTGAATTCCCGACGATCGATTGCGCCGATTTTGCGTCCTTCGTCCAGGGCGATTTGACGTTCTCGGTCACTGTCTCGCCGCTTCAGCAGGGTTTTTGCGTTCCCGCGGCCGGATTAGCGATTGTCACCGAGGCCGAGCTGTTTGCCAGCAACCCGCGGCGCGTACGCGGCCGCAACCGGGAGCGCGCCTCCAATGTCGACGCGATGGTGCGGGACTTGGCCGAACTGCGCGTCGGCGATCCGGTGGTGCACGCCGAACACGGTATCGGCCGCTACCGGGGTCTCGAAACATTGGATCTTGGCCAGGGAGCTGCCGAATTCTTGTACCTCGAGTATGCGGGCAACGCAAAGCTGTACGTGCCAGTAGCGCAGTTGCACCTCATCGGACGCTACAGCGGTGCCGATCCGGACGCCGCTCCTTTGCATGAATTGGGGTCGGGCGACTGGGAACGGGCCCGCCGCAAAGCTGCCCGACAGATACGCGACACCGCCGCGGAACTTTTGAACCTTTACGCAATGCGCGCCTCGCGCAAGGGGCATGCATTTCACTTTTCCGAAGCAGATTATCAGCGCTTTGCCGAGGGTTTCGAGTTTGAGGAGACACCGGATCAGCGAGCGGCTATCGATGCGGTGCTGCGGGACATGCGCGCTGGCTGCCCCATGGACCGGCTGATCTGCGGCGATGTCGGTTTTGGCAAGACCGAAGTCGCCCTGCGCGCCGCCTTCGCTGCGGTCAGCGACGGCAAGCAAGTTGCAGTTCTGTGTCCCACCACATTGCTTGCGGAGCAGCACAACCAAACCTTTCGTGACCGTTTTGCCGCCTGGCCGATCCGTATTTGTGAGCTGTCGCGATTTCGCTCGGCCCGCGAATCGGCGCAGGTCGTTGCCGGACTACGTGCTGGCAGCGTCGATATCGTGATCGGCACCCATAAGTTATTGACGTCCGAGATCCAGTTTGACCGTCTCGGCCTCGTCATCATCGATGAGGAACATCGGTTTGGCGTTCGGCAAAAGGAGCGGCTCAAAGCGCTGCGCACCGAAGTTGATGTGCTGACGCTCACCGCCACGCCGATCCCGCGCACACTGGCAATGTCGCTTGAGGGCATTCGGGAATTTTCCGTGATCGCAACGGCCCCACAGCGGCGCCTGGCAATCAAGACCTTCGTGCGCCAGGAGAGTCCGACGCTGATCCGCGAGGCATGCCTGCGCGAGCTGCAGCGTGGCGGACAGATCTACTTCCTATACAACGAGGTCGAGACTATTGAAAACCGTCGTGCTCGCCTTGAGCAGCTGCTGCCCGAAGCCCGCATAGCGGTGGCGCACGGCCAAATGCCCGAGCGGGATCTTGAGCACGTCATGCGCGACTTTCACCAGCAGCGATTTAACCTGCTGCTTTGCACTACGATCATCGAGACCGGAATTGACGTGCCCAGTGCAAACACGATCTTGATACACCGCGCAGATCGATTCGGTCTGGCGCAGTTACACCAATTGCGCGGACGGGTGGGCCGCTCGCACCATCAGGCATATGCTTACCTGATGATCGAGGAAGGCGCGATCACCAAGACGGCGGAGAAGCGCCTGGAAGCAATACAGAACCTGGAGGAGCTCGGTAGCGGCTTTTACCTCGCCATGCACGACATGGAGATCCGCGGCGCCGGCGAGATTCTGGGCGATCAGCAGTCCGGTAATCTGCAGGAGGTCGGTTTTGACCTGTACTCGCAGATGCTCAATGCCGCGGTCCGCGCCTTGCGTTCCGGCCGCGAGCCGGACTTGCTACAGCCGCTGGCGGCAACGACGGAAATCAACCTGCATGTACCTGCGCTGCTGCCAAGCGATTACGTACCCGATGTGCATCAGCGCCTGTCACTGTATAAAAAACTCGCTACCGCAGACAACCTGGACACGATCATCGTTTTACAGGAAGAACTGGTCGACCGTTTCGGACGACTGCCTGCAGCGGCACGTGCCCTGCTCGACACGCACCGGTTGCGGCTGGACGCGCAGCGCATTGGCGTTCGTCGTATCGATGCGGGCACCGATGCCATGCTGGTGCAATTCATCCCGCAGCCGCCGATCGAACTCTCACGCATTGTAGGGTTGATAAAGCGCGATCAGCGTGTGCGTCTCGCCGGCCAAGATCGGCTGCGCATCGAGCCGGCCGGTGCCGACTTGGAACAGCGGCTGCAGTTGCTGCGCACGGTCTTTAAGGAACTCGCCGCTTGAAACCAAGACGGCGCCGCGGGCGCCGACTCGCAAAGCAATGATGGATCTTGTCATTCAGTCGCAGGATCTACCAACGGCCGCGGTGGACGCGTTTCGGATCGCTTGCCCGGCGCAGCGCCTCGTGCGCCACGTCAACGCTGCGCGCTTTTTCGGCGTTGACGACGATGCCCAAACCACCAAGGTCGCAGCGGCATTGGCGGCCTATTGGCGCTGCGATGTGGCCCTCATCCGGCGAGCGCGTCGGAGCGCGGACTTTCGCGCCTTGGTTCTGGATATGGATTCGACGGTCATAACGATTGAGTGCATCGATGAGGTCGCGCGGCTTGCCGGCAAGGGAGCACAAGTTAGCGCGATCACGGAGGCGGCCATGCGCGGGGAGATCGCCGATTACGCTGAAAGCCTGCGCCAGCGTGTGGCGCTGCTGGCGGGCACCGAAGAGGATGTGCTCGAGCGCGTACGAACCGAGCGCATGCAACTCACATCGGGTGCACAAGCACTACTTGGTGCAGCGCGCGCCAATCAGTGGGGCACGCTGCTCGTATCCGGGGGTTTTACTGCATTTACGGAACCGATTCGCCGCAGCTTGGGGATCGATGCAAGCTGCGCCAACGAGCTCATAGCCCGCGATGGTCATCTGACGGGCGAAGTTCGCGGACCGCCCGAAGACGATGGGCGGATCGTTGACGCCGCCGGCAAAGCGCGCGCATTGCAGCGCCTTTGCAAAAGGTTGCAATGTGGCACCCATCAGGCAATCGCCGTCGGCGACGGAGCAAACGATCTGGAGATGATGGCCGCTGCTGGCCTGTCGGTAGCCTATCGCCCCAAGCCGATCGTGCGGGAACGCGCGACTTTTGTCCTTGAGCACACCGGCCTGGATGGCCTGCTTAATTTGCTCTCCGACACCTGGTAATCATGCTGCGAGGCGCCCGTGCAAGTCATGCGCGCTGTTGCTCTGGATAAGAACGTCGTAGAACTCGCCTACCTTCAGACGTGGGTCGGGTGCGATATGCACGACGCCATCGATTTCTGGCGCATCGGCACTGGAGCGCGCAATGGCGCCCGTTTTGGAGCACTCGTCGACCAGTACCCGTTGGACGCTGCCCACTTTTTGCGCCAGTCGCCGTTGCGAAATCGCCTCTTGCAGCTGCATCAGGCGCCCGCGCCGCTCTTCGCGCACTTGTTCGGGAAGCGCTCCGGGCAATTCGTTGGCCGGCGCTCCGTCTACTGGCGAATACGCAAAGCAGCCGACGCGATCGAGCTGCGCCTGCCGTAAAAAATCAAGCAGCGTCTCGAACTCCTCGTCGGTCTCGCCGGGAAAACCGGCAATGAAAGTGCTGCGGATAGTCAATTCGGGACAAATGGCACGCCAGGCACGCACGCGCTCGAGGTTCTTCTCTGCAGCAGCCGGGCGTTTCATGCGCTTGAGGACCGCAGGATGCGCATGCTGAAATGGAACGTCCAGATAAGGCAGCACTTTGCCCTGCGCCATTAGCGGCAAAACTTCGTCCACGTGCGGGTACGGATAGACGTAATGCAAACGCACCCAGACTCCAAGCGTGCCGAGCTCTCGCGCCAATTCTGTGATGCGCGTGCGTACCGGTCGGCCGCCGACAAAGTCCATCTTGTAGCGCAAGTCGGTACCGTAGGCACTGGTGTCCTGGGAGATGATGAGCAACTCGCGCACGCCTTGGCGGACAAGTGCCTCGGCCTCGCGCATCACCTCGCCGATCGGGCGCGAGACGAGGTCACCTCGCATCGCCGGAATGATGCAAAAGCTGCAGCGGTGATTGCAGCCTTCGGAAATCTTGACGTACGCATAGTGCCGTGGCGTGAGCTTCAGACCCGCCGCAGGCACCAAATCAGCATACGGATCGTGCGGCCGGGGCAGATGTTTATGAACCGCCTGCAACACCGCATCGGTCGCGTGCGGGCCGGTAACGGCCAGCACCTTTGGGTGCACGCTCTGGACGAGGTTGCTGCCATCGCGATCGGCGCGCACGCCCAGGCAGCCTGTCACGATAACGCGGCCGTTTTCTTCGAGGGCCTCGCCGATCGCCTCGAGCGACTCCTGCACCGCGCTGTCGATGAATCCGCAGGTATTGACCACCACCAGATCCGCATCCTGATAGGAGCCCTGGATCAGGTAGCCCTCGGCGCGAAGCCGAGTAAGTATCTGTTCGGAGTCAACGAGCGCCTTGGGGCAACCCAAGGAGACAAAACCTACCGCCGGTGGGCGCTTGCCTTGGCGGGACAGCACCTTGCTCAACCGGTCTTCTCGCCCTTTTCGCCCTTCTCGCCCTTTTTCTCCGGCGCCTGCGGCGCAGCGAAAGGAAACGCGGTGAACATGGACCGCGTCTGGTTTTGCATGTTTTCCTGCATCTGGACGAAGAGGTTTTTGCTCTGTTCGATGTAGCTCGTCAGCATCGACTGAATCATCGGCGACTGCAAATTAACGAACTGCGCCCAAGCCTCGGGGCCGATCTTGTTCGTATCGTAAAACGCGCGACTTTGTTCCTGCAGTTTTTGCTGAATATCGATGAACGCTTGGACGTTTTTTTCCAGGTACGACCCCATGAAGCCCTGCATCGCGTTGCCGTAAAACCGGATGATCTGCGCCAATACCGGCGACGTGAACATGGGCGCTCCGGCTTGCTCCTCTTCCAAGATGATCTGCAGCAGGATCGGTCGTGTCAGATCCTCTCCCGTCTTGGCGTCGACGACCTGAAATTCTTCCTGGTCGATCACCAGCTGCTTGACATCGACAAGCGTGATGTACGTGCTCGTCTGCGTGTCATACAGGCGGCGGTTCGGATACTTTTTGATCAAGCGCGGCGTGCTCATAGCTTTGACAACCCCTGGAATTCAATCAACTTGTGCGATGCACCTCTCGCGCCGCAGCAAGGCGGGGCGCAATTCTAGCGGTTTGTCCCTACTTGCGCCCAAGCCCTGCCGCGCCCTTTCCTTGGGCAATGCTGCACTGCAGCTATCCCATGTGAAGACCGCCATTAATAGAAAACTCCGCCCCGGTCGAAAAGGCCGCGTCGTCGCTAGCGACCCAGGCCACGATGGAAGCAATTTCTTCGGCACGACCCAGCCGCTTTACAGGAATACTCTGGATGATCTTTTCGCGCACATCCTCGCGCACCGCCATGACCATGTCCGTAGCGATATAGCCGGGGGCAACCGTATTGACGGTGACGCCCTTGTTTGCCACCTCCTGGGCCAGCGCCATGGTAAATCCGTGCATGCCGGCCTTCGCAGCCGAATAGTTGCTTTGTCCGAACTGACCTTTCTCACCGTTCACCGACGAGATATTGATAATGCGGCCCCAGTTTGCTTCCAGCATGCCGTCGATGACCTGCTTGGTCACGTTAAACAGACTATTGAGGTTGGTGTCGATTACCATACGCCAATCCTCCAGGCTCATTTTGCGAAACACGCCATCTCGCGTAATGCCCGCATTATTTACAAGGATGTCGACCCGTCCGTGCTTGGCCTTTACTTGATCAAAGGCCGCCTTGGTCGAGTCCCAGTCGGCAACATTGCCGACCGAGGCGAAAAACTGGTACCCGACGGCTTTTTGTTCGGCCAGCCATTTTTCATAATTGCGCGTCGGACCACAGCCGGCAATAACCGTGTCTCCGAGCTCGTGAAACTTGCGGCAAATCGCGGTTCCAATTCCACCCATTCCACCCGTGACGTATACAACTCTGCTCATTTCATGCCCCTTGAGATATTCGGCGCCGGCGATGATGTCGCGGCACCATGCCATGCCCAACCGGCGCGCCGAACCGGACCAGCCGCTTCACCGCCTTGGTGCTTCCCAAGCGCTCCGTCAATACAAGCAGCGTAGTCCGGGCGCCAAATGCCCGCTTGATTTCCATCAGCCTTAGATTTCGTCAACCGCGCCGATTTACGTCCGCGCGAACCGCTCCGTCCGCACCCGGGTGCGTTGCCGGCTGCTTTGGCCGATCCAGACTAAACGATACGCTCCTGGAGGCTTCTGTTCACCATAATGCCTCGCCCACTCACCGACCGCTTAGGCCTTTTCTTTGACGTACCGCCCAGGCGCCGCCTCGATTTCGGGGAACTGCTCGCTGCCGTAGGACTGCGGGGCAGCCTGCGTGCCGTCACCGAATTGCTCCAACCACCGATCCCAATCCGGCCACCAGCTGCCCGGATGCTCGGTTGCCGCCCCTATCCACTGTTGCGCAGTCGGCAGTTGGCGTGCGGCAACCGCATTGGGGGAATCGGCCTGCCCTTGCGCTGGCTCCTCCATGACCCAGTAGCTGCGTCGGTTTTTTGATACCGGGTTGATGGTGCCGGCGATGTGGCCGCTGGCCCCCAGTACGAAGCGCAGGGAACCGCGAGGCACGCCGCTTAGAACCGCCGCTGAAGCATAGGCCGCGCGCCAGGGAACGATATGGTCCTCGCGCGCAGCAAAGACGTAGGTCGGAACGCGGATGCGTCGCAAGTCGACGAGTTGGCCGCAGCATCGCAGCCGGTTAGGAATACGAAGATTGTTTTCAAGGTATGTGTTGCGCAAGTACCAGACGTACATCGGGCCCGGCAGGTTGGTGCTATCCGAGTTCCAGTACAACAAATCAAACGCCGGCGGACTTTGTCCCTCCAGATAGTTGTTGACGACGTAATTCCAAACAAGGTCATTAGCGCGCAAACTCGCAAAGGTATTTCCAAGGTCGCGGCCAGGCATTAACCCACCGGCTCCGAGCGTTGCCTCCCGCATGCGCACGTGCGCTTCATCGATAAAAATGTCCAGGATCCCCGTGTCCTCGAAGTCCAGCAGCGAAGTGAGTAGCGTCAGACTTGCAATGGGATCATCGCCCCGGGCCAACATAACGGCGATTGCTGTCGCGATGAGCGTACCGCCTACGCAAAAACCCAGCGCGTTGATCTTCTGCGCGCCTGTAATGCGGCGCACGATATCGATGGCCGCAATTGGACCTCGCTCCACATAATCGTCCCAACCCAGTTTGCCTTGATCTTCATGCGGGTTGCGCCAAGAAACAACGAACACCGTATTGCCCCGCTCGACGCAATAGCGGATAAAGGAGTTCTCGGGCTGCAGATCGAGAATGTAGTACTTGTTGATACACGGCGGTACTAGCAAGAAGGGGCGAACACGCACTGACGGCGTTAGCGGTTTGTATTGGATCAGCTGGATCAGGTCGTTTTCGTAAACCACCGCGCCTTCGGTCGTGGCCACGTTCTTGCCAACCTCGAAGGCCTGCTCATCGACCTGCGAGACGCGCCCCTTCGCGAGGTCCGAGAGCAGGTTATGTAGTCCGGCAGTTAGGCTCTGTCCGCGCGTCTCAAGCAATCGCCGCTGCGCGCGGGGATTAAAGGCGAGAAAATTCGACGGCGCGTTTGCATCGATCCACTGCGAAACGGAAAAACATAGGCGTGCCTTGACTTTTGGCTCCGCCTCGACGGCGCCAGCCATCTCGCGCATGAACTCCGCATTGAGCAGGTACGCCCGTGCCAAAAACGCGAACAAGGAGCTTTGCTGCCAGGCCTGGTCGGCAAAGCGCCCGTCCTTGATCGGCGCCGTGGTGCGCTCCGGGTGCTGCAAAAAATCCTCCCAGAGCGCGCCGAGCCGCCTCACGTACGACTGCTGCAGCTCGTTGAGCTTTTCCGGCGCGATGCCCAGCGACGGTGCGGCGCCGCTGGCTTCCGACGCCGAGCTCCACCATGCCAGCCAGGGCGCTGGGTAACCCGCGTACCCGGCTCCAGCATTCGATCCGGACGCACTCGTATTGTTCACTGCCACGTCTCCTTAGCGGAATGATAGCGACAAAAGTCGCGCCGCCCGGGATGGCCCATATGCTGTCGCGGACATCGTGCGCCGAGACAATCAATCCTTCTGCAGCCAAACCAAGGCGGCGTGTCGGCCCGTCACTTTGTCACGACGGAAGCTGTAATAGCGCGCCGAGTCGCTCGCCGTGCATTGGCCGCCGCCATGGACATCAATCACCTGCACCTGCATTAGGGCCATTCGGGCTAATGCGAAAAGGTCGGCGTGAAATTTGCCCTCGGTAGCGGTGTCAAAGGCCGCTTGCGCGTTTGGAAGGCGCTGCTTCATCGCTTGCAGCACTTCGGGCCCCACCTCAAATTGCGCCGGCCCGATGGCGGGTCCCAGATAGGCAATAACCCGCGCCGCCTCATCGCCTACGGCCCGGCGCAAGGCAGTAACTGTGTTTTGAATCACACCGCCGGCCAGTCCGCGCCAGCCCGCATGTGCAACGGCGACGCCCCGGCCATGCGCATCGGCCAGCAAAACCGGTAAGCAGTCGGCCACTAAGACGCAACAAACGACACCTAGTCGTGTGCTGTAGGCGGCGTCGGCTTGCGTAAGTCTGCCCGCAAGTGCAGCGTCCACAACTTCTGTCCCGTGTACCTGCTGCAGCCAGCACGGATCTTGAGGCAATTCCGCGCGCAGCCGCTCCCGATTACGCTCCACCGCCACGGCATCGTCGCCAGCCCAGCCCAGGTTCATACCCCCGCTGCCATCCGCAGCCGCCCAGGGGCCCAGCGAATAGCCTCCGGGCCGCGTGGTGATCAGCGCGCGGACAGCGCCCGGAACTGTCCATTGCGGAACGATCCAATGAGGATGCATTAGCGGTTACCCGCGTGGCGGGTCCTGCGTGTAATGGGGCCCAGCGCGCCAACCGTTGGCGAGTGCGCGCCGCTCTCGAAGCAACTTTGCAATGGTGGCAGCAGCTGCTCGTCAGTTGCGCCCAGCAGGCGCATCAGCGTGCGCATGTCCTCGGGTGGCGTGCTCGACCAAGCCATCTCTTCCCGGTCTACCGGATGCAGCAGTTGGAGTCGGCAAGCATGTAACGCCTGGCGTGAAAGCCACTTTTGCGCGAGTAATGCGGACGGCAAATGCTTTCGATACAGTGGGTCGCCGATCAGAGGGTGTCCAATGGATTCGAGGTGCACACGGATCTGATGGGTGCGGCCGGTATCGAGCCGGCAGGCGACCCACGAAATGATCGCGGCAGAATCGGCGACGCGCCACTGCGCAAGACAGCGTACATGCGTGCGCGCCGGTTTCGCCGATAGCGCTCGACTCACGCGAAAGCGAACCGGATTGCGCGGATCGCGTGCCAAGGCCGCATCAATCGTAACGCTCGGCGCAACCGGGCCCGCGACCAGCGCCCAATACTCCCGCGTCACGGTCCGCGCTTGCAGTTGCCGGATCAGATCGATCTGCGCGGCAACCGTGCGCGCAACCACCATCAGGCCAGAGGTACCGGCGTCAAGTCGGTGAACGATGCCAGCGCGCGGAACAGCTGCCAGACGCGGGTCGTATGCAAGCAGACCGTTGAGTAGTGTTCCACTCCAATTGCCCGCACCCGGATGAACGACCAGTCCGGGGGGCTTATCGATGACCAGTATTGTCTCGTCCTCCCATACCACGGGAAAAGCAATCGGCTCGGGCTCAAAGGCCAAAGCCTGAGGCGCTTCGCTTGGCGTTACATCAATCTGGTCATCGCTGCAGACCCGGGCGCGCGCTCGCCCCACAACGCCGTTAAGGTGAACTGCGCCTTCTTCAATCCACTTTTGAATCCGGGTACGCGAAACATCGGGAAGCTGCGCGGCTAGGTACTTATCGAGGCGAAGACCGTCGCAATCAGCGCGAACCAAAAAGCGGCGAACCGGCAGCAAGTCGCCGGAAAGAGGCTCAAAATCATCCGTATCGGGCTCCAACGTCAAGGGCGCCTCAAGTTCGACGGTCGATGGCCTTGGCCCCATTGCTACAATCTCCGCGACTTTGCGTTGCACCAACCAACCTGATCCGTCTTATGTTGTATCTGATTGCCTACGTCATGCTGCAACATCGCTTCTCTTCACCGCTGTCGAGCTGGCGCCCGCTCGGACTCGTCGCAGTCACGCTAGTGGCCTTACTGGCAGGCTGCGCCGGCGTGGAGAAGGATCCTACCGCGAAGTGGGATGCAGACCGCCTGTATAACGAAGCACGCACACAACTGCAGGCAGGCGCTTGGAGCAAGGCGCGTGAGCTTTACGAAAAGCTCGAGGCTCGCTATCCGTTCGGTCGCTACGCCCAACAGGCCGAGATCGAGATTGCCTACTGCTATTACAAAGAGGGCGAAACAGCCGATGCGATCTCGGCGACGGATCGTTTCTTAAAGCTCAATCCAGCCAGTCCCAACGCCGACTATATATATTATCTGCGCGGACTCATAAACTTCATCGAGCCCCCGGTACTGCTTGGCCGGCTCATAGGCTACCGGGTCAGTGAACGCGACCCCAAGGCGCTGCGCGAGTCCTTCGAAGCCTTCAAGGAACTGCTATCGCGGTTTCCATCGAGCCGCTATCGAGACGATGCCCTGCTGCGACTGAGCTTTCTGCGCGACGCCCTCGCCGATCACGAGGTGCGTGTAGCCGACTATTATTATCGCCGCGGCGCATACTTGGCGGCGATCAACCGCGCCCAAGGCGCGTTGCGCGAGTACCAGGGCGCCCCCAGCCTGGAACACGCACTCGGCATCATGCTGCACTCCTACGAGCGGCTCGGAATGCTGGATCTGCGTGCCGGCACCGAGCGGGTATTGCGAGCAAATTATCCCAATAGTCCCGAGCTTCGTGCGGGTCTGTGACCACACATCGGCACTTAGCCCGGTTGCAGATCTGGCGCGTTGCATTTGTCACGGTGCGCGCCCGCAATAAAGGCGCAGGCGTCGTCTTCGCTTCGGGTGCGGCAGAACGGCGGTAGGCTAGCAAGTATGGTCTTGCCGTAAGAGCGGCTAAGCAGACGCTCATCTAAAATCATAAGAACGCCGCGGTCCGTGTCATCTCGAATTAGACGGCCGACTCCTTGCCGCAGCAATGTGATCGCCTGCGGTAACTGATACTCGCGAAAAGCATTTCGTCCTTGCGCCTTCATGTGCCGGATCCGCGCGGCGACCACTGGGTCATCGGGCGGCGCAAACGGCAGCTTGTCGATCACCACGACGGACAGCGCCTCGCCGCGCACGTCAATGCCTTCCCAGAAACTCACCGAACCCACGAGTACCGCATTTCCAAGGCGTCGAAATTCGCCCAACATCGTGCGCCGATGCGCCTCACCCTGAACCATTAGCGGCAAAAAATCCTGCGTCGCTGCCATAAGCGTCTGCAATCGCGCCGCAACACGCGGCACTGCACGCAAGGTCGAACACAAAACAAACGCCCGGCCCCGGCTTGCGCGCAACACCGGCCACGCGGCGTCGGCGACCAATTCGGCAAAATCTTCCGATTGCGGATTGGGCATTAGCGCTGGCAAGTACAGTAGTGCCTGGCGCGCAAAATCGAACGGACTATCCCAGCGCAGGGCTTGCGAGCCTGACAAACCAAGCTCCTGCAAAAAGGGGGTGAACTGCTGCGCCGTAGTGAGCGTCGCGGAGGTGAAGATCCATGCCTGCTGGCGCTGCTCGCGCGCGCGCGCAAAGGCCTCCGCGCAGCTCAGTGGCGTCGTATGAAACTGTGCTCCCTGTGTGCTGGTCGATACCCAGCGCACGGTGTCGAGTTGTGCGACCTCATCGATCCGCGGCGCACACTGGTGCCAAAGTTGCATCGTGCGGCGCACACGCACCACCTGCGGCAGCAGCAGGTCGAGTTCGGCGGAGCGGCCTTGATTGCGATCGAGGGCCTCTTGCAACGACGCAAGGGTGCCGTCGAGGGCAGCAATGGCAGTGAACGTCGCCTCCGCCGGGCCGAACTGATCGTAAGCCACACGCGTTCGCCGATCGGCGCCATCTTGCGCGAGCGCCAAGCGCACAGCGCGAGCTCCATGATCCAAGGCGCGCGCCAAATCCGGCCATTTGGCACCATCATTGGCAAACGACAAACCCAGTTGCAACGAATCGGCGCCAAGCTGCGTGATTTGTTGTAGCGACCATCTCTCGCCAAAGAATTCGGCTGCGATCCGAGCCAGATGGTGCGCCTCATCAACGATGACGACGTCAGCGTTTGGCAACAGCACCGAATCAATTTCTTCTCGAAGCGCCATATCCGCTAACAAGAGGTGATGGTTGACAATGACGATGTCGGCGGCCAGCGCTCGGCGACGCGCACGAAAGACAAAACATTCTTCGAAATGTTCACATTCACTGCCGACACAGTTATCGCGTGTGGAGGTAACTGCCGGCCAGATGGAAGCGCTTTCGGTCACGCGCTCAAGTTCGGACACATCACCCGTTTGCGATTGGCGCACAAACCGCACGATCTGCTGCAGTGCCTGGACATCCTCGCGCGAACTGAGCATGCCCGCGGCCGCGGTTCGCCCAAGGCGCAAACGGCACACGTAGTTTTGTCGTCCCTTCAAAATTGCCGCATCGACGCGAACCCCAAGCGCGCGACAAACTATGGGAAGATCCTTGTCGAAGATTTGATCCTGAAGCGTCTTGGTGCCCGCGGCGACCAGCACTTTGCCGCCGGCAAGGACCGCGGGAACCAGGTACGCCATCGTCTTGCCCGTGCCCGTTCCGGCCTCGGCCGCAAGCGTGCTGCGCCGGGCGATCGCCTCGAAAACCGCCAGCGCCATTTCCCGCTGTGACGTGCGAACCCGGAATCCTTTGATCGCGCCAGCTAGCGCTCCGTCAGCGGCAAATGCGGCCGTCAGCTCTCGCCGCCGCAAGGCAATTTGGGTGGAATCGGCTGCACCAGCGCACTCCGCCGTCCAAGGCGAAGGCGTGCTCACGCGGGAATATCTGGAACCAAACCCATCTCCAGCCGGGTTATCGCGTCTTTTATCAGCAGTTTTCGCTTCTTCAGGCGCCGCAGCTGTAATTCGTCGCAGCCGCTTTGCTCATCCAGCTGGGCAATCGCTCGATCCAGATCACGGTGTTCGATCTGCAGTTCGGTGATGCGGCGGCGAATTTCATCCGGGTCGTGCGGCAGTTCATTCTCGTTGTCTGCGGATTGCATGCCTCCTCCTTCACTTCCCACACGGACGCACGGCCGAACCACGACGTACCATAAACATCGTATCAGGATCGCGGCGACCGGCGGTATCCCAGATGCAGTGGGTGAAAAATGCGCCATCTCTGGTCCCGAGCGGCGTTTTCGCGCTGTTAAACTCGTGGCGCAACGATCTTGTTAGCCCGCAGGGGCGCTTGCTGGTGTCGGTACTTATGAGGTTCACGGCCCGTAATTGGCGTTAGAAGTCCTGAAAACCGATCTGACAGATTCCCCTTGCCTTCCGCTTGCCTCAAGGATTCATGTCTCGCGCTGCTTTAGCTTCGAGCTTCAAGGTGATCGCTTGCGTCGCCGAACACATTGGCGACCGTAGCGATCAACAAGATCGAGTTGCGATCCTCACAAGCCCGCATCACCCCGGAACCCTCATGGCCTTGCTGGCTGATGGAATGGGCGGGCGCAGCGGAGGCCGAATAGCCTCCGATCAGGTGCTCGCAACCGCAAAAAATCTCTTTCAGGAGTTGCCCGATCGCAGCAAAACGATGCGTGAAATGCTCGGCCAAATTGCAACCGAAGCGCACGCCGTAATCCGCCTCACAGCGCTGGCCAGCGAGAAGGAGCCACATAGCACGATTGTTGCGCTCATCGTTCAGCGCGACAGCGCCATTTGGGTCCACGCCGGCGACAGCCGCCTGTACCACTTCCGCGATGGCGCGTTAGCGCACAAAACCATCGATCATTCCTACGGCTCACAATTAAACGCCGAAGGGCAGCTCGTAGAGGGCGGGCCAGAAACGGAGCGCTATAAGAACATCCTTTTCAGCGCGATCGGCATCGGACACGAATTGCGTCTCGATTACGGCGAAGTGCAAGACCTTCGACCCGGAGACAGCTTCGTGCTGGCCAGCGACGGACTTTGGGCATATTTTTCCGAGCGCGAGATGGGTGCGATCGTGCACCAACTGCCCGCGCGCGACGCAGCCGAAGCCCTGGTCTACCAGGCGCGCGAGCGGGCGCGCGGCGGTGGTGACAATCTTTCGGTGGCAATTGTCAAACTCGTACCGCCAGACCCCGGCGCCAGCTCACGCCCCGATTAGCGTGCAGGCGAAGCTCCTGCGGGCGCGGCATTTTGCTCCTCCCGCGCGGCTTCGCGCTCGGCGCGACGTTTGGCATTGGCCTCGCGGTCGCGCTCTCGAGTCTGCGCGTACGCAGCCGCCTGCTCCTGCTTTTGCTGAAATTCGCGCAAGGACTCGGCCTCCTGTTGCGGCCGCAGCGCATCTTTTCGCGCGAGCTCGGCTTCTTGATCGCGCTGGCGCTGCTCGCTCGCACGACTTGCTTGTTCTGCGTTTTGCTGTGTGCGCAGGGCATCCTCGGCGCGGGTCTGCGCGCTTTGCTCGCGTGCCTGCGTAGCCTGCATCGCTTGTCGCTCGCGCTCGGGGCGTTGGAGCTCTTCAGTGGTTTCGCGCCGGATTTCCGCCTCCCGAGCCTCGGCTCGATCATGGGCATCGAGGTGCCGTTGCAGGTCATGCGCTTCCAGGGTGATGCGGCGAACTTCGGTTTCCCCGGCGCGCTGCACTCGGTGCGCTTCCCCCATGCAGTGGTTAACAAAAAACACGTGCTCGCAATGCAGCCGCTGGGCAGTAAATTCGCGCTGCAATTGACTCTGGACCGACGATGCATCGGAGATCGCGCGGTCGGCCATGTCCCTGGTCGTGATCGATCCAGGCGGATAGCGCTTCGCCAGCTGCTGGGCATCGGTGAGCTCGGTGGCCCACGCGCCCAGTGTGTAAAGGAGGGAAATCAACAGCAAATAACGCACGTGCGGCTCCAGACTTCAGGCAACTTCACCCCGGAAGGCTTGCCAAAGCGCCCGAGCGCGGACGCGTTGGAAAAAAACCAGGGAAACTCCAACACTATACCGCTAGATTGGCTGCGCGTCGGGGCAAGGCGGCAAACTCCTGCGATTGCATTTCGATCAGGCGAGACGCGGTGCGTTGGAATTCGTGTGACAGCGCTCCGGCGGTATACAGCTCCCTTGGTGGCGCCGCCGCGGAGATGATCAGCTTGATGCGGTGGTCGTACAAAATATCAACCAGCCAGGTGAAACGGCGTGCTTCCGACGCCTGGCCTGCGGACATCCGTGGCACGTTGGACAGAAGCACCGTATGGAACTGAGATGCGATCTCCAGATAATCGTTGTGCGATCGCGGCCCGCCGCAAAGGACGGAAAAATCAAACCAGACGACCCCGCCCGCGCGGCGCCGTGCGGCAATTTCGCGTGCCTCGATACGCAACACCGGATCCTCATCGAGCGTCTCGCGAATTCGCTCAAATGCGCGCTGCATGTGCGTCTCGGCGGCAGCACCGGCGCCCAGAAAATAGGCTTCGATTTTCTCTAACGCACGCAAGCGGTAGTCGATGCCACTGTCGACCCGGAGCACGTCGAGCTGCGCCTTGAGCAATTCGATTGCCGGAAGAACCCGTTCGCGGTGCAGCCCCTCGGGATACAAACCGTCGGGAGGGTAGTTGGACGTCATTACGAACCCGACACGCAGGTCAAAAAGCCTTCGCAGTAGCCGGTGCAATATCATTGCGTCGGCGATATCGGAGACATGAAACTCGTCAAAGCAGATGAGCCGGTAACGCCGTGCGATCCGGTATCCGACCTCATCGAGCGGATTGACGGCGCCTTTGACCGCCTCGAGTTCGCGGTGCACGCCGCGCATGAATTCGTGAAAGTGAACACGAGTCTTGCGCCGCACCGAGACAACGGCAAAAAAGCAGTCCATCAGCAAACTTTTACCGCGCCCGACTCCGCCCCAAAGATAGACGCCACGCGGAATCGGCGGGCGCACCAAAAGGCGCGTGACCGCATTGGTACGCTGCGCCTTATAGGCGATCCAGTCGGTGCGGCATTGTTCGAGGCGTCGAGCTGCGGCCAGTTGCACGTCGTCCGGGGCATACCCCCGTCGGGCAAGGGCATCGAGGAACATCTGCAGGACGGTCTGGGATTCCGGTACGGCCGCCACCAATGAGCCTCACAGGTTAAGGGGGCGACGGTCCACCGCCAAAGCTGCTTCCCGCACGGCCTCGGCGAGCGTCGGGTGCGCGTGGCAAATGCGTGCCAGGTCCTCTGAGGAGGCGCGAAAGGACATCGCCACAACGGCCTCGGAAATGAGTTCGGACACACCGGGGCCGATCATGTGCACACCTAAGATCTCGTCGCTAGCGGAATCGGCGAGCATCTTGACGAATCCAACGGTGCGCCCCGCCGTGCGGGCCCGGGCATTGGCCGCAAAGGGAAAGCTACCCGCGCGGTATGCGCGACCGGTGGCGCGCAATTGCGCCTCAGTCTGACCGACCCACGCGATCTCCGGATCCGTGTACACCACGCTTGGAATCGTCGCTAGCTCAACGTGCCCCGCAAGGCCGGCGATACGCTCAACTACGGCCACGCCCTCCTCTTCGGCCTTGTGCGCAAGCATCGGACCGCGAACCACATCGCCAATTGCCCAGATGCCGGGCAAATTGGTGGCGCAGTGCTCATCGACAGTGATACAGCCGCGCTCGTCC
>Ga0187780_10000756_pt1 | contig 24043 bp, 21 predicted proteins | sample 1015_Q2_SP10_20__FD_132429 | JGI IMG/M metagenome (GOLD analysis project Ga0187780, IMG submission 132429) | Tropical peat soil microbial communities from peatlands in Department of Meta, Colombia - 1015_Q2_SP10_20_MG | ecosystem: Environmental > Terrestrial > Soil > Wetlands > Peat | place... | reverse complement strand
TACTTCGCCGTGTTCCTGCTGATCCCGATGGCGCTGTGGCTGCTGTGGGAGCGGCGCACGCGCCGCGCCGCGCTGTCAGCCGTCGGCGTGCTCACGTTCGTCGGCGTGGCGCTGGCGCCGCTGATCTCCACGCAGGGCGGCCACGGCACGCAGTGGATTGGGCGCTGGCCGCTGTCCGAACGCCTGCAGGCGATCCCGCAGTACTACCTGACTGGCTATTCGGGTGCGCCGCTCGGACACGGCGTCGAGCTGCTGATCGCGCTGCCGATCCTCGCGTCGCTCGGCTTCGGGCTGTGGCGCATGACCGAGCCGCGACCGGCAAAGCATCCGCCGACAGCGGCCGAACGGCGGGCTCGCAGTGGGCTTGCGCCAGCACTGTCGATCGCCGCGTGCGGCGTGCTCATCCCTGTCTTGCTGGTCGCCTTCGGCGCCGACTATCTCGCGCCGCGCAACCTCGTCGCGGCGATGATCCCGGTGACGGCGGTGATCGCGCTGCTCAGCGTGTGGCCGGGCAGTGGGCGCGTGGGGCTCGCGTTCGCGGCCACGATCGCGGTCGCTTTCCTGGCGGTCTCGATCGACGTGGAGCTGAGCCCGCGGCTGCAGCGCGGTGACTGGCGTGGCGTCGCGCGGGCGCTCGGGGCGGGTGGGGTCCGATCCTCGACGCGGGCGATCACGACCGTCGAGCTCGGCTCGGCGCCGCTGGAGTACTACCTGCCGGGGCTGCACGAGCTGCACAGTCGCACCTCGGTGCGCGTGAGCGAGATCGACGAGACCGGCTATGCGCCGTTGCGCGCGTCGGCCGGCACGCCGCCCGCGCCGGGCTTTCAGCTGCGCTCACGCCTGGATGTCAATGGGCTGATCGTCTATCGGTTCATCGCGCCCAGTCCGCGGTCGGTCAGCGAGGCGCAGCTGCGTCGCGCGGTGATCACGCTCGCCGCCGGACCCCAGGTGCTTGTACCCGCTGACGCGCAGGTCTCGGCCGGGTGATCGCGCGCGTGCGCCGCTTTCCTCCAGGCACGAAAAGATTTAGTTTTCCCGCATGCCACAGTTGACCTTGGAGGCTCGCAGCGAGGCGCGCGTGGCGCTGGAGCTGGCTCGCGAGCATCTGCTGTCGCTGCAACATGACGCCGGCTGGTGGCGCGGCGAGCTGCAGACGAACGTCACGATGGACGCCGAGGACATGCTGCTGCGCGAGTTCCTCGGGATCCGCAAGCCGGATGAGACCGAACGCTCGGCGGCGTGGATTCGCTCGCAGCAGCGTGCCGACGGAACCTGGGCGAACTTCCACGGTGGCCCGGGCGAGCCCTCGACGACGATCGAGGCGTACTGGGCGCTGCGCCTGGCCGGCGATGAGCCACGGGCCGAGCACATGTGTGCCGCGGCGCAGTTCATCCGCGACGCCGGTGGTCTGGAATGCGCGCGGGTGTTCACACACGTGTGGCTTGCGCTGTTCGGCCTGTGGTCGTGGGAGCGCGTGCCGGCGCTGCCGCCCGAGGTGATTCTGCTGCCGCCGTCACTGCCGTTGAACGTCTACAGCTTCGCGTGCTGGGCGCGCCAGACGATCGTCGCGCTGTCGGTCGTCAAAGCCCACCGCCCCGTCCGTGCGCTCCCGTTCGACCTGGACGAGCTGCGCGTGCAGGGTCGCGAGCACGGCGAGCACAGCGAGCGTGACGCTGTGGGCGCAGGCTCCCGCTCCCCCTCCGGGGACGGTGCCGCGCGCAGCGCGTGGCTGAGTCGTCTCGACCGGGTGCTGCGCGCATATGAGCACCGGCCGTTCGCGCCGTTGCGGCGGCTGGCGCTCGCGCGGGCCGAGCGCTGGATCGTGCGCCGCCAGGAGGCCGACGGCTCCTGGGGCGGCATCCAGCCGCCGTGGGTGTATTCGCTGATGGCGCTGCACCTCGCCGGCTATCCGCTCGAGCACCCGGTGATGCGGCGGGGGCTGGAAGGCATCGACGGCTTCATGGTCGAGGACCGCGGCTCGTCCTCGCACGGGGAGTCCCGCTCGTCGCGCCCGCCCGACGCGCCGGCGGGACCGAGCCGGCGCCTGGAAGCGTGCCAATCGCCCGTCTGGGACACGGCGCTGTCAATGGTCGCGCTCAGCGACGCGGGCCTGCCCGCTGACCATCCGGCGATGCTCGCCGGCGCCCGCTGGCTGCTGGGAGAGGAGATCAGCGTGCGCGGCGACTGGGCGGTCGCAAGGCCACAGCTGCCGCCCGGCGGCTGGGCGTTCGAGTTCGCGAACGTCAACTACCCGGACGTCGACGACACGGTCGAGGTCGTGCTCGCGCTCGCGCGTGTACAGGCCGACGGGCCGCTACGCGAGCAGCTCGACGGCGCGGTCGCGCGCGCGGTGCGCTGGGCGCAGGGCATGCAGAGCTCCGACGGCGGCTGGGGCGCGTTCGACGTCGACAACACGCTCGCGCTCGTGCGCGAGCTGCCGTTCCTGGACTTCGGCGAGGTGATCGACGAGCCGAGCGCGGACGTGACCGCGCACGCCGTCGAGATGCTCGGCGTCCTCGGCAGCGCCGGCGGCGAGCCGGCGTGCGCCGGTGTGCGCTGGCTGCTCGAGCGCCAGGAGGCCGACGGCTCGTGGTTCGGGCGCTGGGGCGTGAACCACATCTACGGTACCGGCGCGGCCGTGCCGGGGCTGATCGCGGCCGGCGTCGAGCCTGCGCACCCGTGCATCCGCCGCGCGGTGCAGTGGCTCGAGCGCCACCAGAACGAAGACGGCGGCTGGGGCGAGGACCCGCGCTCCTACGACGACCCGAAATGGGTCGGCCGCGGCCCGAGCACGGCCTCGCAGACCGCGTGGGCGCTGCTCGCGCTGCACGCCGCCGGAGAGCGCTCGCAGGCGCTCGCGCGCGGCGTCGCCTGGCTCGTGTCCACACAGCGGCCGGACGGCAGCTGGGACGAGCCGCAGTACACGGGCACCGGCTTTCCCTCCGACTACTACATCAACTACCACCTCTACAGGCTGACGTTCCCGCTGATGGCGCTCGGGCGCTGCGTGGCCGCGGACGCCGAGCAGCAGGACGCAAACGGCGACGGCGCCGAGCGACGGGGGTGATGTTGATAGCCGACGCGCCAACCCACGCCCCCGCCGCGGAGGCGGTGATGGCGCGCGCCGCGGACGAGAACTTCCCGGTCGCGAGCCGCGTGTTGCCAGCGCGCGTGCGCGCACATCTGCTCGCCGTGTACGGATTCGCGCGGCTCGTCGACGAGCTGGGCGATGGCACCGGCGGCTCGCGCGCGGAAAGGCTCGCGGCGCTCGACTGGCTCGAGCGCGAGCTCGACCGCGCGTTCGCCGGCGAGGCAGAGCACCCGCTGCTCGTGCGCCTGCAGGCGACCGTACGCGAGTGCGTGCTACCGCGGGAGCCGTTCTCGCGGCTGATCGAGGCCAACCGCGTCGATCAGCGTGTGGGCCGCTATCGGACGTGGGCGCAACTGCGCGACTACTGCGCGCTGTCAGCCGACCCCGTCGGCGAGATCGTGCTCGGCGTGCTCGGTCTGGCGACCCCGGCGCGGGTCGCGCTGTCGGACTCGATCTGCACCGCGTTGCAGCTGACCGAGCACTGCCAGGACGTGGCAGAGGATCTCGCGCGCGGCCGCATATACCTGCCCGCCGAGGACCTGCAGCGCTTCGGCTGCGCTGAGGCGGACCTCGCGGCCGACCGCGTCAGCGAGCCGCTGCGCGAAGTGCTCGCGTTCGAGGTCGCGCGCGCCCGCACACTGCTGGCCGAGGGCCTGCCGCTGATCGCCGAACTGCGCGGTCGCGCGAAGCTAGCGGTCGCCGCCTTCGCCGCCGGCGGCAGCGCCGCGCTGGGCGCGATCGAACGCGCTCGCTACGAGGTGCTCGCCGGCCCGCCACGCGCTGGGCACACCCGGCGGCTCCTGGAGCTCGCGCTGATGCTGCACCGGGCGAGCCGGAGCAAGCGCCCGTGAGCGCGCTCGAACCCGCAGATGAGGCGCGCCTCGCCGACGCCTACCGGCGCTGCGAAGCGATCACGCGCGCGCAGGCGGCCAACTTCTTCTACGGGATCTGGCTGCTCACGGGCGAGCGTCGGCGCGCGATGTGCGCGGTGTACGCATTCGCTCGCCGCATCGACGACATCGGCGATGGCGAGCTGGCGCGCGAGGAGAAGCTGCGTCGCCTCGAAGGCGAGGCACGCGCGCTGGCCGCGATCGTGCCCGCCGGCGCCGACGCACTCCAAGGCGCGGGCAGCGCCGCCACCGCTACCGCCGCCGCCGCGTCCGTGCTCGCGGCCAATCGGTCCACGGCCACGGCCAAGGCCACGGACAAGGCCACGGACCCGGTGATGATTGCGCTCGCTGATGCGCACCGCCGCTTTTTGCTGCCGCCCGACGCGCTCAGCGAGCTGATCGAGGGCGTGCGCATGGACATCATGGGCGTCACCTACGAGCAGTTCGACGAGCTCGTGCCCTACTGCCGTCGCGTCGCCGGTGCGATCGGGCGCGCATGCCTGGCGATCTTCGGCCTGCGCGAGGGCGCGCGTGGGGACGCCGGTGAGGCCGAACGGCTGGCGGACGACCTCGGCGTGGCGCTGCAGCTGACGAACATCCTGCGCGACGTGCGCGAGGATGCCGTCAACGGCCGTGTGTATCTGCCGGCCGAAGATCTGCGCCGCTTCGGCCTGCTTGCCGATGGCGGGGGGGTGAATGGCGAGCGCGCGGCAGTGCTGCTGGCGGCGCTCGATGACCCCCTGCAGGCCGAACGGCTGGCTGCGCTTGTGCGCTTTGAGGCCGCCCGCGCGCGCATGTGGTTTGAGCGCGGGCTGGCGCTGACGCGCATGCTCGACCGACGCAGCGCAGCGTGCGTGCTCGCGATGGCCGGCATCTACCGGCGCCTGCTCGCGCGCATCGAGGCGCACCCGCAGGAGGCCGCGCGCCGGCGCACGTCGCTGCCGGCGCGCGAGAAGGCGTGGGTGGCTGTGCGCGGTGCGCTCGGAGTTCGCGCTTGAGCTCTGGCCGACCTGCGGGCGCCTCGCGCGTGCTGGTCGTCGGCGGCGGCCTCGCGGGCATCACCGCCGCGCTCGACTGTGCCGCGGCGGGCGCGAGCGTTACGCTGGTCGAGGTCAGGCGCAGGCTCGGCGGGGCGGCCTACAGCTTCGAACGCGACGGCCTGTGGCTGGACAACGGCCAGCACGTGTTCCTGCGCTGTTGCACCGCCTATCGCGCGCTGCTCGCGCGCCTTGGCAGCGAGCAGCTGACGATGGTCCAGCCACGCCTTGAGATCCCGGTGCTAAAGCCGGGCTGCCCGCGCGCACTGCTGGCGCGTGGGCGACTGCCCGCGCCGGCGCACCTCGCGGGCGCGCTCTTGCGCTATCCGCACCTGAGTACGCGCGAGCGCCTGGGCGCGGCCCGCGCGGCGATCGCGCTGATGCGCATACGTGAAGGCGAGCCGCGGCTTGAAGCGAGCGCGTTCGGCGAGTGGCTGGCAGACCACGGTCAGGGTCCGCACGCGGTCGCGGCGCTGTGGGACCTGATCGCTCTGCCGACGCTCAACCTGCCGGCCGCGCAGGCTTCGCTGGCGCTCGCGGCGTTCGTGTTCCGAACGGGCTTGCTGTCGGCGGCCGACGCGGGCGATGTCGGCCTGCATCGGACTGCGCTCTCGCAGACGATCGGCGAGCCCGCCGAGCGCGCGCTCGCGGACGCGGGCGTGCAGGTTCGACTCGGCTGGCGCGCGGAGCGGCTGGTGCGCGGCGCACACGGCATCGAGGTGCACGGCCGCGATGAGGCGCTGAGCGCGCAGGCGACGGTGCTGGCCGTGCCGCACTCACGCGCGGCCGGCCTGCTCGAGCCGCTGCTCGGCGAGCGCGCACGCATGCTGCGCGGCCTCGGCAGCTCGCCGATCGTCAACCTGCACGTCGTCTATGACCGGCCTGTCTGCGAGGAGCGCTTCGCGGCCGGCGTCGGCACACCGGTGCAGTACGTGTTCGACCGCAGCGACGCGGCCGGCGCGCCTGCGGGCTGCCAGTATCTGGCCGTGTCGCTGTCGGGTGCGGAGCGTGAGATGAACATGAGCGTGGGCGCGCTGCGCGAGCGCTACCTGCCGGCGCTGTGCGAGTTGTTCCCACGCGCACGCCAGGCCCGCGTCGAACGCTTCCTCGTCACGCGCGAGCATGCCGCCACCTTCCGCGCTGCGCCGGGCGTCGGCGCGCTACGCCCCGGCCCAGAGACGTCGATCCCCGGGCTCGTGCTCGCGGGCGCGTGGACGGCCACTGGCTGGCCGGCCACGCTCGAGGGCGCGGTGCTGAGCGGCCACGCGGCGGCCGACTGCGCCCTGCGCACGCTCGAAGGCGACCCGCGCCCGCCGTCCGCGAACACGATCGCAGGCGCTAGCACGGGCGCCGGTACGGACACGCGGGGAGCGTTCGCGCGGTGAGTCGGCTGCTGGTCGCCGCGCCGATGCGTATCGAGGCCGCGCTGATCGCGTCAGCAAGTCGGCGCGCGCTCGTGCGCAAGACGGGCATGGGGCCGCGTCGCTCGCGTGCGGCCGCCGGCGAGCTCGCGGCCGCTCCGGCGAGCGCGATGCTCGTGCTGGGCTTCTGCGGAGGGTTGGATGCGAGCTCCGTGCCCGGCGAAGTGATCGTCGCCCAGGACGTGTATTCGGCGGGCGACGAAGGCCACGCGCCGGAGCGCGTCAGCTGCGAACTCAGTGGCCAGCTCGTGCACCATCTCACCGGACGCGGGTTGAAGGTGCGCGTAGGCGACGTCGTGTGCGTCTCGCGCCTGGCGCTCGGCGAACGCCGCGCACAGCTGCACGCCGGCGGAGCGATCGCGGTGGACATGGAGTCGGTGTGGCTCGCACCGGGCGCGGCGGAGCGGCCGTTCGGCGTGGTGCGCATCGTGTTGGACAGCCCCGAGCATGAGCTGCTGCGACTCGGTGCGGTTCCCGGCGCGTTGCGCGCAGCGCGCGCACTGCGCCGCGTCGCCGGCGCGCTTCACGAGTGGGCGCCGGCGGTCTAAGAGGTTCTAAGGTAGGCACGTGGCCGTCCGCATCAGGCAGAGCACGCGCATGGGCTGGTATCTGGCGCGCCAGCGGCTGGCGAGGCGCGAGAGGTTCCCGCTGATCGTCGAGCTCGAGCCCCTGTTCCAGTGCAACCTCGCGTGTTCGGGCTGCGGCAAGATCCAGCACCCCGAGCACGAGTTGCGGCGGCGCATGCCCGTCTCCCAGGCGATCGCCGCGATCGAGGAGAGCGGCGCGCCGATGGTCTCGATCGCGGGCGGGGAGCCGCTGATCCACCCCGAGATCCACGTGATCGCCGCTGAACTGATCAAGCGCAAGCGCTTCGTGTACCTGTGCACGAACGCGCTTCTGCTAGAGAAGAAGCTCGCGAACTTCAAGCCGAGCCCGTACTTCGCGTGGGCGATCCACATAGATGGCCTGCGCGAGCGCCACGACGCGTCGGTCGAGCGTGAGGGCGTGTTCGACAAGGCCGTCGCTGCGATCAAGGCGGCGAAGGCGGCCGGCTTTCGTGTGACGACCAACACGACGTTCTTCACACACGACTCGCCCAAGACGGTGCGCGACGTGCTCGATTTCCTCAACGACGAGCTGCAGGTCGACGAGATGATGATCTCGCCTGCGTATGCGTATGAGAAAGCTCCCGACCAGGAGCACTTTCTCGGCGTCACACAGACGCGCACGCTGTTCAAAGAGGCGTTCGCCGACGGGCGGCGCAAACGCTGGCGTTTGAACCACAGCCCACTGTTCCTGGACTTCCTTGAAGGCAAGGCCGAATTCGACTGCACCGCGTGGGGGATACCCAGCTATTCGCTGTTCGGCTGGCAGCGGCCGTGCTATCTGATGTCCGACGGCTACACGCAGACGTACAAAGAGCTGATCGAGACGACCGACTGGAGCCGCTACGGGCGCGGGCGCGATCCACGCTGCGACAACTGCATGGCTCACTGCGGCTATGAGCCGACGGCGGTGCTGCAGACAACTCGCTCGCTGCGCGAGTCGCTGCGCGCGTTCGCCGGCTAGCGGCTCAGAACGCCAACGACTCGCCGCCTTATCCGGACGCCGGCGTCACGTCTTTGGCGCTCGCGCGGATGTCACTCCAGGTCAGGCCCTCCTTGAGCAGCGCCGGCACGCCCAGCGAGAGCGCGGTCACAACCTCGACAGCCTGCAGGATGATGCCGTAGGCGAGTGCTTGGCCTGCACCGACGCCATACGCCGCGAGCACGACCAGACAAGCTGCCTGAAAGACGCCGACGTTGGAGGGCGTGGCGGGCAGCACCGCGCTGAGGTTCACCGCCAGCAGGATCGCCGCCGCGGCGGCGAGCCCGCCGTGCGACTGCAACCCGAGCGCGAGCAGCACCAAGTAGCAGGCCAACCACTGCATCGTCCAGGCCAGCAGCTGGAAGAAGATCGCGCTCGCCCCATAGCGCGGGCGCGCGAACACCACCAGGCCCCGCCGCGCGAGATGCAGCAAACGCGTGACCGTGTCGGCGAAGCGGGCGACGCGGGGCGAGCGCGAGTGTGCGCCGAGTGCCAGCAGGCGCGGGCCGACGAGCACCAGCACGCACAGCAGCAGCGGCACGATCAGCGCACCCGCGATCCCTCCGACGTGGCCGTGCAGCAGCGGCACGTTGGTGAAGGTGACGGCAAGCAGGATGCCGAGCGCGAGCAGGTTGATGAGCGTCTGTGAGAACACCGTTCCTGTCACGACCGCCACGAGTCGGCTGGTGCGGCCCTCGAGCCGGCGCGAGAGCACGTAGATCCGGGTTGGCTCGCCGAGCCTGCCGGGAAACACGGCAGAGCCCATGACGCCGATCATTGTCGCGCGCATGACGGGCGCCCAGTGGATCGGCGTATGCGGCAGTGCGGCGCACAGCGTCTCGTGCCAGGAGATCGAGCGCATGACCAGCGAGGACGCCATCAGCACGAGCGCGAGCGCGATCCAGCCGGGCGTCGCGGTGATCAGCGCGTGTCCCACACGCTGCAGGTTCAGCTGCGCAAGGGCAAAAACGACCAGGCCGGCGAGCGCGAGCACGCCAAGCACGATGTGCCAGCGCCTCAGCGCCGGCATGCGCGACCTCAAAGGTAGGTTGCGCGGTGAGCTCATTGACCGGGGTCTATCACGTCAGCCCGCTATGCTCGCCTGTGTCGAAGCCGGTGCGCCCTTCCTCCGCGCGTTTGGACCGCCAGGAGCTCGCCGCGATCTTCGCCGGTGGGTGTGTCGGTGCGGTCGCGCGCGCGGCGCTCGCGCAGAGCCTTGTCACGAACGCCGATGAGTGGCCCTGGGCGACGTTCTGCGTGAACCTGCTCGGTGCGGCGCTGCTCGGCTGGCTGATCACGCGCCTGCAGGAGCGCCTGCCGCCGTCGCGCTACAGCCGCTCGTTCCTCGGCACGGGCGTGTGCGGCGCGCTGACGACCTTCTCGACTGTGATGGTCGAGCTCGTGAAGATGCTCGAGGCTGCGCACGTGGGGCTCGCGCTGGGGTACGCGGCTGCCAGTGTCGCTGGGGGCTTCGCGGCGATCTTCCTGACGACCAAGCTCGTGCGGCGTGCGAGGCTGACGCGGTGAGCCGGACGTGAGCTTCCTGGCGCTGTGGCTCGGCGTAGGCGTGCTCGGCGGGCTGGGGGCGCTCGCGCGCTTCGCCATCGACTCGTTCGTGTCGGCGAGCACCGGCGCGCGCTTCCCGTTCGGCACGCTGTTGGTCAACCTCTCAGGCGCACTCGTGCTCGGAGTGCTCGTCGGCGTGGCGCTACACGGCGACGCTTACCTGCTGGTGGGCACGGCGGTGATCGGCTCCTACACGACGTTCTCGACCTGGATGCTCGAGTCTCACCGTCTGGCCGAGGACGGTCGGCGCTGGCTGCTGGGTGCGAACATCGTGCTCAGCCTCTTGCTCGGGGTGGGAGCGGCCGAGCTCGGCCGTCTGCTCGGAGGCGGATGAGCTTGCAAGAGGCGCTGCGGCTGACGGCGTACTTCGGCGAGCGCGACCGCGTCGGCCGCCGCCTGCTCGCGGACGAACTGCTCGACCTGTTTGAGTGCCATCGCGTGCGCACGAGCGTGTTGCTGCGCGGGATCGAGGGCTTTGGCATTAAGCACCGCCTGCACACCGAGCGGCTGCTGACGCTCTCCGAAGACCTGCCACTGCTCGCGCTCGCGCTCGACACCCCGCCGCGCATCGAGGCGGTCCTCGCGGAGGTCCGCGAGCTGAGCCCCCACGGCGCGATCACGCTGGAGCGTGCGCGGCTGCTCGACGGGCTTGATGGGCAAGCGGAGCTTGCGCCCGGTTCGGACGCGGTCAAGCTCACGGTCTACGTCGGCCGCCAGCAACGGGTCGGCGCGCGCGCTGCCCACGTGACGATCGTCGAGTGTCTGCGCCGGCACGGCGTCGCCGGCGCGAGCGTGCTGCTCGGCCTTGACGGCACGGTGGGCGGCGTGCGTCGGCGCGCGCGCTTTTTTGCCGCCAACGCGCAGGTACCGCTGATGATCCAGAGCGTGGGGGAGGCCGCGGCGATCACGGGCGCGCTGGCGGAGCTGACGGCACTGCTGGGCGAGCCGGCGATGACGCTCGAGCGCGTGCGCGTGTGCAAGCGTGACGGCGCGCTGCTGGCGGCGCCGCTCATGCCGCCCGCGGCCGACGAGGGCGGGCTGGTCTACTGGGGCAAGCTCGTCGTCTACACCAGCGAGCGAACACGCTATGAACATCAGCCGCTGCACAGCGCGCTCGTTCGACGTCTGCGCGTGGAGGGCGCCGCGGGCGCGACCGCGCTGCGCGGACAGTGGGGCTACCACGGCGAGCACGCGCCCCATGGCGAAGCGTTCTGGTCGCTGGGCCGGCATGTGCCGGCGCTCACGCTGGTGCTCGACACGCCCGAGAACACGCGGCGCTGGTTCCAGATCATCGACGAGATGACGCGCGAGAGCGGCATCGTGACCAGCGAGTTGGTGCCAGCCCTGCGCGCAGCCGGTCCGAGCATCGAGCACGGTGGTCTACAACTCGCCGCGCGCCACGGTCGCTCGCCGGGCTGACCGGCGCTCACCGGCGCACCTGCCACGGGGTCTTGACCGCTTCTCATCTACACCTCCAGCATCAAAGTGACCGGCCCGTCGTTCACCAGCTCGACATCCATGTGCGCGCCAAACACGCCGCGCTTGGCGTCGAGCTGCTTGCACAAGCGCTCGTACAGTGGCTCGGCCTGCTCACTCGGAGCGGCGGCGACGAAACTGGGCCGGTTGCCGCGACGTGTGTCGCCGTAGAGCGTGAACTGGCTCACGCACAACACCTCACGATCACCCAGCGGCTCGTTCATATTGCCTCGTTCGTCAGCAAACACACGCAACGCGCGTAGCTTGGCTGCCAAGCGATCGGCCGCGTCGTCGTCGTCGTCGCGGGCGACGCCGAGTAGCACGAGGAGACCGGGCCCGATCTCCGACACGAGGCGCCCGTCGACACGCACGGCCGCGCGACTGACTCTTTGCACGAGCGCGCGCATCGGCGCTTGAGTATGGCAGCGGCACGCAGATGGACGGGCGGCTAACTGCGACGCCGGTGTCTACTGTGCTCTAGTATCGCGCGGGATGAATGTCGCTCGCCCGCTTCGTCTAGCAGCGTTCGCGTTTGCCGCGTTGTGCTTCGCGCTCTTGGCTGCATTGCTTTTGGGCACCGGCAGCGCGAGCGCAGAAGGCTCGTGGTGGAAGCCGCCACAGCGCCCGACCTGGTACTGGCAGCTGCAGGGCAAGGTGAACAACAAAGTGCCGGTCGCCGTGTACGACATTGACGGCTTCGAAAATAGTGCGGCCGAGGTCGCGACGCTGCACAACCAGGGCAAGCACGTGATCTGCTATATCGACGCTGGCACTGTCGAGGACTTCCGTCCGGACTTCTCCGAGTTTCCGAAGTCCGTCATCGGGCGGCCCAACGGTTGGCCGGGCGAGCATTGGCTTGACATTCGCCAGTTGAGCGTGCTCGAGCCGATCATGGCCGCGCGCTTTCGCATGTGCAAGGAAAAGGGCTACGACGCAGTCGAGCCGGACAACATCGAAGGCTATTCCAACAACAGCGGCTTTCCGCTGACCGCGCAGGAGCAGCTGACCTACAACGAGTGGATCGCCAATGAGGTCCACTCGCTGGGCATGGCGGTGCTGCAGAAGAACGATGGTGAACAGGCAACCGAACTGCAGCCGTACTTCGACGGCGAGCTGACCGAGCAGTGCAACCAGTTCCATGAATGCTCGGACTTCGATCCGTATCTGGCCGCCGGCAAGCCCGTGCTGAACGCCGAGTACCACGTCAACTTGAACGAGTTCTGCGCAGCCGATGAAGCCGCGGGGATCATGGGCGTGCGGTTCCAGCTCAGTCTCAACGGCAAGGTTTTCAAGCCCTGCTTCTAGTTGAGCTAGTAGCCGTGCCGCACGGTGCCACCGTGCGGATAAGCGATGTGCTTGGTACTCCCGGTAGTAACGCTGGGCGTCAGTCCCGGAGCGTCAAAGCCGTTGAAGTACCACAGCGCTGAGGAGTACCAGAGCAGGGCGATCGTGGTGGCGATCGCCGCGCCCGTCAGTGGCAGCGCCCACGCGGGCAGCCGCCGCGAGCGCACGGCGACCAGCTTTGCGGCGAATGCACCGTAGAGCAGGCAGCCGGCGATTGAGTGCATGGCCGTGCGTGCATCGAGAGCGCGAAAGCCGTAGGCAAACAGGCAGTGATAGGCGATCGGCAGACTGAGCACGATCGCTGCGCGGCCCGATATGCGATGGGCGCGTGCCAACCACTGTGGTTGGCGCCACGGCATGCGCCCGTAGATCCACAACGCGGAGTAGAGCTGCAGGGCTGCGAGCGCTAGCACCCCGTTCGCAAGCCACGACTTCAGTGTCAGTGCGCTAGCCGCGCGGGCTCCGAACAGGCTGGCGTTGATATCTGGCGAGATCAACCGGGTGGCCAGGTACGCCGTGGCGGATACCGCCAGTGCGGCCGCTATGAACGCCAGCCACCCCGGCGAGCTAGCGCGGCGTTGCAAGCTGCTCGGGGTTGGCTGGGCCATGGCCGGCGAGTCTGACAGCGCAGGCCAACGGTGCGCGCCGATTAGCGATGGGTGGCTGGCATGCGAGCGGCCCGCCGGCGCAGCCCGAGCACGACCATGCTCGGACTGGCGTGGAGTCCGAGCGTTTCGATCACGCCGCGTGCGATGGCGTCGGCACCGCAGGACGCCGCCTCGGGCGCGGTCAGGTAGAAGCTCGCCATGGCGGCGAGGATCAGCAGGTGCTGGCGACCGCGCGGCAGTGAGCGCGCCGTGTGTAGCGAGCGCGCGGCCAGCATCTGTAGCCGCGTGGCGGCGTCCTGCTCAGAGGCGTAGTAGGCGAGCAGACTTGGCTGACCGGCCTCGGCGTCCTCGTTCAAGTCTATGAGGCTGTCGAGCAGCGTATGCAGTGCGCCGATCCAGGGGAAGTATGCGCGCTCGATCGCCGCGACATGGCTCGCGCTCGCGCGCGCGTCTTGAGCGATCGCGAGCAGGGCGAGCACGGCCAGCGAGGAAGCACCTGCCGCTGCGGTCTCCCACCAGTACAGGCCGCTGCTGGGCGGCGTCTCTAAGTCCGCCCAGCGCGCAAGCGCTTGATGGTCGTGCTGATTGAAACTCTGATAGCTGACAATGCGCATGGCCGCGCGTTGCACCGACGCCGCAACCGCGCCTTGGCCCGGGAGCGCTCCGTATACGGTGCGCACCGTGTCGACGAGGCTTTCCAAGTAGCCGCCGTCGTCGCCGTGCTCGTGGTGGGCGTAGTAGTCGCTGTGGTGTGCGCCAGGGCTGAGGGCGGCGAGCAGCGCCATGTGCAGTTGGCGACCGTTGGCCCGTCGGTCTACGCTTGGCTGCTCGGCGACCGTGTCAACGTAGTCGTAGGCGGCCTGCCACGCCACGAGCATGCGCACGACGCCAGCGCGTTGCGTGCGCGGCACCAGCGCGGCAAACGCCGCGGCGCCCTCGATGTTGCCGCGCTTCACGCGCAGACTGTCCAACGCGACGCGCCGCAGTGGCTGGCTGGGGATGCGTCCCGCGAGGTCGGTCCAGTAGTTCGCCTCTTTGCGGATGCGTGGAAAGACACTGAACCAATAGCGACACGCGAGTTGCAGGAATGCGGCAGAGGTGGCCGTCAGATCGCGAGCTGTCGCCATGCGTACAGCTTCGCGGGAGTCGTCTATTCAGTACAGTGCCGGTTCTTGGACTAAAGTCCTCACTCCTGAAAACTGGCGCTCGGGGACACGCGCGCAGCCGAGAGCCCCGGAAGCGCGATCACAGCCAACGCGATACCGATGACGAGCACGATCGTGAACAGCAACGGATCGCCCTCGAGCGAGAACGGTGCGGGAAAGCCTGTGGCCGATCTCAACCAGCGACTCGCAAGCGCGTGTCCGTAGACGCCGAGCAAGACGCCGTCGGCACAGCCGACCGCGAGCACGATCGTGCTCTCCAGCAGCAGCGCCCGCCACAGTTGGCGGCTGTCGAAGCCCTGGGACTTCAGTGACGAGAGCCGCGGACGACGCTGCCAGATCGCAGCGGTGAGTGCGAACGCGACCGCGAGCGCCGCGACTACCAGCAGCAGCGTCGCGATCTGCCCGAGATTGCGCACGGCCTGGCTCGCATTGCGCTCGAACTGGGTTTCGCGCGCGGCGCGCGTCTGTACCTGCAGGCCCGGGCGCGCACCGAGCGCCGTGCGGACCGCACGCGCGCCTTGCGCAGGTGACACGCCGGGGTCGAGACTAACCTCCAGCGCCGCCGGGTCGGTGGTCTGCCAATCGCGCGCGAAGTCGACTTGGGAGATGGTGATAGCGCCGGCCGGCCAACCGACGTTGGTCGTGATCGCGGCGACGCGAAAGCTCGTCGAGCCGGACGGCGTGGGTAGTGAAAAGACATCGCCGATTGTCAGACGTCGTTCATCTGCAAAGCCGTCCGAGACGGCCGCCCAGCCGCCCGTTCGCAACAGACGCGTGGCGTGCACGAGATTCCCGTGCAGCAGTTGGCTGGATTGCAGCATCGCGCTGTCAGTCGCTGGGCGCGCCCTGATCCACAGTCGGCGGCTGCCCACATCGAGCAGGCCGCCCTGATATGTGCGCACCGAGGCGATACCCGGCGCGCGCGCGATCGCCGAGAGCGCGCCATTGGCATGGAAGCTGTCGGTTGTGAACACGTTGTCGCCGGTCGTCACCCAGACGTCCGCGGTTGCAAGGTACTGAGTGATCGCGGCGTCGAGGCCGCTAGTGAGGTCCTGCCGCGCGCCTTGGATCGCGACGCTGCCATAGACGGCGAGCGCGGCCACGCCGGCCAGCGCGATCGAGCGCGTCGCGGTTGCTCGAAATTCGACGACAGCAAGCGCGAGCATGCTGCCGCGCATGCGCTCGCTGACCGGCGTGATGACCCACGCGAGCAGCGCGAATACCGCGGGAATCAGGCACAGTGCGGCGAGTGCCAGCAACACGCCGCCGAAAATCGTGAGGCTCGGCACGGCCTGCACGAGCAGTGAGACGAGCAGCACCAGCGCGCCGCCCGCGGCGGCGAATGCGACCACCGTGCCAGATGCGATGCCCTGGCCGGCCTCGCCACGCTCACGCAGGACGGCGTCCACCGGCAGGCCGGGACGCATGTCCAGCGCCGGCGGCAGCGAGGCGAGCAGCGCTGCGAGCACGCCGCTTCCCAGTGCCAGCAGCACTGTTGTCAGGTGTATGACCTGGTAGGGCCCGATCGGGAACGCGAAGGTCAAGTAGCTCGGAACCGAGCGAAACAATGTGTGCGAGAGCGCGTCCCCGAGCGCGACGCCTACGAGCGACGCGGCCGCGCCGAGTAGCACCGCCTGTGTGACGAGCACCAGCACCAGTTGGCTGGGGCCGAAGCCTTGGGTGCGCAGTTCGGCGATGAAGCGCCGGCGCTCGGGCATCGTCAGCAGCATCGCGTTCAACGCCAACAGAAAGCCGACCATCGCGCCGATCGCGGCGAATAGGGTGGTCGACTGGCTCGATGGTTCGCTGGCCCTGTTGAGTAGCTGCAGTTCGTGTTCGGCGGGCTCGACGTCCAGACGTCCGGCGGCGAGCTTGCGCAGCTCCTGCACCACGAGTCGTTCGGCGCCCGGACGCGGCTGCACCAACACCTGAGTGATACGGCTCGGCTCTGCCGCGAGGCGCTGTGCCAGCGGCAGCAGCGCGATCACGATCGGGCTCGAGGCGACCGCGCCGATCAGCTGGCTCGCGAGCACCGCCCGCACGACAGCGGTGTGCGCTTCCCCGTTGGACAGCAGCGTTACCGGTCGCCCAGCCTGCACGCCAACGGCTTCAGCGACCGCCGATGGTAGTCCGACCCCGCCGGTCAGCAGTGCCGTGCCGGCTCCTAGGTTCTTAACTGCCGCGGTGTGTAGTGAAACCAGGCCCTCGGTCACGCCGAGCATCTGCACGGACTGGCTTGCCTTCGGGCCGACCACGACTGCGCTCTCCCTGAGGATCGGCGCTGAAGCTTGAACGCCCGGCAGTTTGCCAACGACGCTCGCCAGCCGCTGATCAAAACCGCGGGAGGAGCGTGCACTGAGCTCCAGGCGCGCGGAGCCGGTCACCGAGCGAAGTAGCTGAGTGGCCGACGCTTGAATGCTGGTGTTGGCCACCAGCACGCCGAACAGCAGCGCTACACCAACCGCTATGCCCAAGCCAGCCAATAGCTCTTGGATGCCGTTGTCCTTGAGTCGCCAGCGATATAGGTCGAGCAGCACACTCGGGCGCAGGCCCAGGATCGTGAGCCTGCGCGACGCGCCGAGTCTCATCGCAGTGGCGCGGCCAGCAGCTCTGCGTCTAGCCCGTCATGCAGACGTCCGTCTCGGAGCGTGTGCACGCGGTCGACGAAATGGCTCGCGAGCGGGTCGTGCGTGACCAGCAGCCCCGGGATCTGACGCTCGTGGCAGATGTCTCGTAGCAGCCGCAGGGTCTCTTCACTGCGCCGCGAGTCGAGGTTGCCGGTGGGCTCGTCTGCGAGCAGTAGGCGCGGTTCGCCTGTCAGTGCGCGCGCAATCGCGACCCGCTGGCGCTCGCCCATTGAGAGCTGCTCGGGGGTGTGCTGCACACGTGCGCCGAGACCCACGCGCTGGAGCCACGGCCGGGCCTTGCGCCGTGCCTCCCGCAGGCTGAGCCCGCCCGCAAGCAGCTTGATCGCAGCGTTGTCGAGCGCGGATGCGCCTGCGATCAGGTGAAAGGTCTGAAACACGAAGCCGACGTCGCGCAGCCGGTAGCTTGCGCTCTGTGCCGCACTGAGTGTGGAAAGCTCGCGCTCGTCGAAGCTGATGCTGCCGCTGTCTGGCTCAAGTAGGCCAGCCGCGAGTAGCAGCAACGTGGTCTTGCCCGAACCGCTGGGACCGTAGAGGCCGACGAGTTCGCCCTCGCATACCGTCAGCGATACTCCGTCCACGGCGGGGATCGTTTCCTCGCCAATTCGATAGTGCTTAGCGACGTCGCGTAGCGCGAGCACGCTCACAGGGGGGACTTTGTCCTCGCGAGGTGCCGTTGGTCGGGGAACGCGACGACGGTGCCGACCTTGTCTGTGGAGCGCAGCTTGCCGGAGCTGATCGACATCAGGCGCCGCGCCGTGCGGATCGGTGCGACGTCCTCGGAGGCGACCACGATCGCGATGCTCGAATCGGCGCCGAGTGAATGCAGCAGCTCGTACAGCTCGACCTCCTCGCTCGGGCTCAGCAGTGCCGACGGCTCGTCTACGAGCAGCAACCGCGGATGGTGCACGAGCGCTTGCGCCAGCGCAACGCGGATGCGCTCGACCCGTGATAGGCGATCGAGTGACACGTACGCACAGTCCGCGATGCAGAGCCTCGCCAGTGCGTGATGTGCGGGCTCCTTTGCGTCCCTCAGGCTCATGCCGTCGCTCAGCAGCGGCAGCGCAACATGTTCGATCACCGACTCGTTGCGCGCAGGGCGCCAGTCGGTCCAAACCAGGCCGATCCCCGCGTGGCGCTGCAGCTTGGCGCGCGCGTCGGCCGACATGCGCGCCAGATTGTTTCCGTCGAAGTAGACGGCGCCCTCGTCCGGCAGTTCTACGCCGGCGGCAACACGCAGCAGCGTCGTCTTGCCCGAACGCCGCACACCCCACACACCGACGAAGTCGCCCGGGTCGATTTCGAGTGACACGTCATCGAGCACGGTCAGCGAACGACGACCGTCTAGGTAGCGCTTGCTGACATGTTCGAGCGATAGCAGGCTCATCGCTGGGCTGCGGCCGGGTGCGCGGCGAGGAACTCGTCGATCCAACGGCGCGCGGTCGCTATCCACCGCAACTCCGCCTGGATACTCTCGTCTACTCCCACGCGCGTGAGGTTCATCGCCAGACCCGCCCAGGAGCCCATCGGCACCTCGGCTTCGTTGGTCTGGCGCAGCATCTCGAAGCACTCGCGCTCATATGCGTCGAGCGCCAGCAACAGCTGCGGCGCGTCCTTCGCGCGCGACATCGCGATCTTCGCCTGCAACTCCACGCGCACGGGCTCCTTGGACACCGGACTGCGCATCCATTCCGACAGCGCCGTCTCCGCTCGCTCGGTCGCCGTGTACACGCGCTGCCCATGGCCGCGTCCGACGGCCGCGGTCTTCCATGTCGATGACACGAGCCCTTCCTCTTCGAGTCGATTGAGCGCTCCGTAGACGCTCTGGCGCGTTACTCCCCAGGCTGGTCCTAGGCGCCGCTCAACCAAGGTGGTCAGCATGTACCCATGCAGCTGCTGCTCCTGCTCGCCGAGCAGCAGCGCGAGTAGCGCCCCCTGCAGCGGGGATCCGCTTAGTTGCTCTCTGCCGGCGATCTTCCCGGACATCGCTCCCTCACTGACCCGATCTTGGTAAGTCGAACAATACGTCAAAGGCGGCGCCCTGTGCGGCTCGGCAAGCGAGTGGCTAGATGGGCGCCTGTCCGCGCGGTGTTGAAAAGCGCGCTTTACCTCTTTTTGTGTTTAGCAATTGCCAACCCGTCACGCCTGACTATCCAAATGTCAGCGAAGCCGCAATGATCGCCAGCGATGACCAATAGCGCGAAGAATCCCACTCGATCGGCATCGACCCGAAGGGTAAAACCGGGGCACGCCCGACTCGCCTCGCAGCGTGCTGCGATCACGATGAACGGCGGGTCCGACCGCTCGTCGGCCGACCGCAGCTCGAGCCCAAACCGCACGTCTGCCCATGCATCCACGCGTCGCCAGCCAGCCGCGAACGCGCGGCGCACGAATGGGGCAGGGGTGTTCGTGGAGCTCTCGCCGGCGCAGGTCGACCGTGTTGTGCGGGCCGCCTCGGACGGGGGCAGCATGACAGTGCTGCTCGCGGGACTCGAGCACGTGCGCGACGCGCTCGTTGAGCGCCCGCCGCAGATCCAGGACGCGCGCCTGTCGAGGTCGCTGCTGTCCGGGCTGCTGCTGGTCGCCTCGCTGCCCGCCGACGGCAGCTACATGGGCAACGCACAGCTGGCGCGCATGCTCGACATGAACGTCAGCACCGTGCACCGCTACCTGCAGACGCTTGTCGCTGTAGGCTTGGTCGAGCGCGATCCGAGCACACGTCGCTATCGGCTCGCACAATGAGCCGTCGGCACTCGGTCGGGACTGTCGTCGTCCGGGTGCACGAACCCTTACGATAGGTGGTCGACGATGGGTAGCGGAGCGTATGGACCTAGACGTATATGGCGTGGGATGTTTCTCATGTGCCACGCCCGCTTGCGCCCGACCCAGCCCTCGCTGCCGTATTGCGCCGGCTACGACAGGAGCGGGGCGCCACTCAGGAAGCACTCGCCCATCGTTCAGGGATCACGACCGGCTCACTTGCTCGCATCGAGCTCGGCCAGGCGAGTCCCGCATGGGCGACCGTGCGCCAGATCGCCGAGGCGCTCGACGTAACGCTAGTAGAGCTGGCGAGCGAGGTTGAAGCTGTGTAGCGGTCTGTAGTGGTCTCACTCCATGCGCGGCAGCGGAGCTCCCGGGGTGAGTTGCTTGATCAGCGCCGGCCAGACTTCGGGGTCGTGGCCGGGGATCACCGGATAGCCCCTCGCGGCTGCGATCGCCTTCAAACGGCGGATAGGGGCGATCGTGTCCTGCGCATCGCAGTGCACGAAGCCGCCGGCAGCGAGCTCATGCTCGACGTTCGCGGTCAGATCGGCCGCGTCGAACGCGAACACGAAACCTGCCCCCGCGGGCAGGTCGACGACGAAGCTCTGGTGCCCGGGCGTGTGCCCGGGCGTCAGCACCGCATCGATTCCGGGCGCGAGCGTCGTATCGCCATCCAGCAGTCGCCAGTCGATCTCGGGGTCGTCGAAGTCGATCCTGAACATGCCGTGGCGCTCGGGGAATGGATGGTCGGAGAGCCCGTACTCGAGCTCGCGACGCTGCACCCACACGGGCACGGAGGCGCCGAACAGCCGCAGCCCGCCCGCGTGGTCGTTGTGCAGATGCGAGAGATAGATGCGGGAGATGTCGCCCAGCGTGAGCCCGTGCGCCGCGAGCGCGCGCTCCAGCGGCTCGCCGCCGCCGGCTGGCAGGATCGGCGTGATCGCGTGGTTGCGTCCGTGCAAGCGCTCATACAAAGGGCGGTCGCGCACGAGCGCCGTGTTGACGCCCGTGTCGAGCAGCGTCCAGCCTTCGTCGGTGTCGAGCACGACCGCGGGCACAGGCTCGACCAGCTCGGCGCCGGAGGTGTCTCCGTGCACGGAGTAGGAGCGCGGCAGGCGCTCCCAGCCGAGAATCAGCGGTATCACACGGCGCACGCCGCTCATGCGGGCACCGCCGCGAGATAGGCCCGCCAGCCACCGTGCTCGGTGATGTCATGCGCTTCGGCGGCCGCGTGTGCCTCGCAAATGAAGCCGTGCACCTCACTGCCGTCGTTGAGCTGCACGCGTCCGATTCCCAGTGGCGCCGGTACGTCTCGCAACAGCTCCCCGAGCGCGGCCGGCGCGATGCTCCACAGCTCGAGCTCGATGCTCGCACCATCCGCGCCTACGTGTACCAGGCCCGGCCTGCGCACCTCCGCGCCGGGCAATGCGTAGAGCCGGTAGGTTGTGTCCGTGCGCGCGCGGCCGATCAGTCGCGCGCCGCGTTCGGTCAGCTGTCCGTTGAGCGGCAGGCCGCTCATGTGCGCGCCGGCGACTGCGAGCGTGAGCGTGCCGGGCAGCACGGGGTCGAGCAGCTCAGAGCGCCACTGCGCGCCGAGCTCCAGCAAACGGCGGTCGTGGAAGGAGGGGCCCAGCAGCGTGAGCCCGAACGGCAGGCCGTCCTCGCGCATCGGCCCGGGCAGGGCGAGCGCGGCCAGGTCCATCAGGTTGACGAAGCTCGTGAAGCTCCCCAGCTGCGCGTTGACGCCGATTGGGTCTGCGGCGACCTGCGCGTGCGTGGGGTGGATCGGGGTGGTCGGCAGCAGCAGCGCATCGAACTGGCGCCACAGTGGCGCGGTGGCGGCGCGCAGCTGTGCGAGGCGGTGTATCGCTGCGAACACGTCCGGCGCGTGGATCTGTGCACCGCCTGCGATTAGTCCCGCGACCGTTGCATCGAGTCCGTCTGGCTGTCTGGCGAGCAGCGCGCCGAGGTCAGCGGTGCGCTCGGCGATCCACGCGTCATACAACAACGGCGCGGCATCGAGTAGTGGCTGCACGTCAACGGGAGCGAGCGTCCAATGTTCGGCCGCGCGCGTGCGAGCGAGCTCCCACGCGGCGCGCGCCGGCGCTTCGCGAGGCTCAGCCTGTCCCTCCAGCGGAATGCCGATGCGGCCGCGCCGTGGGCTTGCGAAGACGGGCTCCGCGCGGCTCCACGGATCCCGTGGATCGATGTGGGCGACGACATCGAACACGCGTGCCGCGTCGACCACCGAGCGGGCGAAGATCGACACGCAATCGACGCTCGCGCATGCGGGCAGCACGCCGCGCGTGCTCAATAGGCCACGCGTGGGCTTGAGCCCCACCAAACCGTTGAAGGCCGCCGGCACGCGGCCGGAGCCGGCGGTGTCGGTGCCGAGCGCGAAGGCGACTTCCCCGCGTGCGACCGCGAGCGCTGAGCCCGAGCTCGAGCCGCCGCTGACGCGCTCACGGTCATACACGGACGAGCATGCGCCGTAGGGACTGCGCGTGCCGACGAGCCCGGTGGCGAACTGGTCCATGTTGGTCTTGCCGACGAGCAGCGCGCCGGCGTCGAGCAGGCGCTGAACGACCGGGGCGGTGCGCGTCGCCAGCCGCGCCGCGCCGGGACAGGCGGCCGTCGTGGCCATGCCGGCGACGTCGATGTTGTCCTTGACCGCGAACGGCACGCCGTAGAGTGGCAGCTCGGGGTCGCGCTGTGCGAGCGCGTCTGCGGCGGCGTGCAGCTCCTGCGCGGGCACGCGGCTGATCCACACCGGCTGGTCGTCCTCGTGGTGGGTGGTCAGTGTGCGCGTGAGCTCCGCCGGCGTGCGCCGCCCGGCGCGGTAGTCGCCGAGCAGCTCGGTCACGTCTACGGTGCGGTCGCTCATGCTCGTGCGCCCACGGCGAGCGTCTGCTCAGCTGCTCTCCACGCCTCGCGCTCGGCCGCGAACGCGGCCTCGCGGCGCGCGCGAAAGGCGGCTATCTGCGGGGCCTTCGCGCGCAGCAGCGATTCATGCTCGGTCAGTGAGAAGTCGGCGGCTTCGGTCTTCGGCGACCAGCATCCGGCATCGCTGGCGGCGCGCAATTCCTCGAGCTCATCCTCTGTGACCGGCTGAAAGCGAAGCTGGTCAAAGTGGCGCAGCCGCCACGGCGGCTCGTCGGCCTGGTGCCAAATCTGCACCGTGCGCCCGATCAGCTGGTATCCACCGGGCCCTTCGATGCCGTACACGCACAGGAACGCGCCGCCGATGCCGACGGCGTTGGCCGGCGTCCAGGTGCGGGCGGGGTTGTACTTGGTGCTCACGAGTCTGTGGCACGGGTCCAGTGGAACCGCGACTGGCGCGCCGAGGTAGACGTCGCCAAGCCCGAGCACCAGATAGGAGGCGGCGAAGACGATCTCGCGCACGGCGCGCTCGTCAGGCAGGCCGTTGATGCGCCGGATGAACTCGATGTTGTCCGGGCACCACGGCGCGTCAGCGCGCACCGACGCCGCGTAGCGCTTCACCGCGCGCTCGGCCTCGCTGTGGCGCCAAGCAAGCGGCAGGTGCACGGTGCGCCCGCGAATCAACTGGAGCTCCGGCGCGGGCAGCTCCCGCTCGAGGCGGCGCAGCGCCTGCACGAGTGCGCTGGCCGAGAGCCGCTCGGGCCGGTACTCGACGTGCAGCGAGCGCACACCGGGGGTGACTGCGCCGATACCGTCGATCGCTTCGGCCTGCAGCGCATCAAGCAGCGCCTGCGCGCGCACTCGCGAGCGCAGCTCGAGCTGCGGCGCGCCGAACTCGACCAGAACAGCGCACTCGCCCGCCCGGCGGAAGCCGATCTGGCCGTGTGCGCCGTCCTCGGTGCGCTCGAAGCGCGGCGTCGCCGGTGCGGCGCGCGCGACGGGCGCTTGCAGCGGCGGCGGTGATGCGGGCCGCCCGGCGAGCGTGGCCTCGGCGTGCGCGTACAGCGCGAGCGCGTGTGGCTGATCGACGGCCTGCAGAAAGACGCTGTCGCCCGCTCGCAACTGCCCCAGGCGCCAGCGGTCGGCGCGGATCACCTGCCCGACGGCGATGAAGCCGCCGAGACTCGGCCCGTCGGGGCCGACGATCACGGCCATGTCGCCGGCGAGCATCACGGTGCCGACGCTGTAGGCGCTGTCGAGGATGTTCGACGGGTGCAGGCCCGCCTCGCCTCCATCGGTCCGCGCCCACGCCGGTCGCGGACCGATGAGGCGGATGCCGGTGCGGTCTGAGTGGTGGTGCACCTGCCAGTCGGCGGTGAGCAGCTCGCGCAGACCCTCGCCGGTGAGGTGGTCGGGTGCGCCCTGCGGGCCGAGCACGATGCGTAGCGTGTGCTCGTTGGCGAGCTCGACGCCGGCGACCACGGCGTGCGCCGGGTCGCTCTCGGCGGCGGGGGCGTGCGTCGCGCCGGTCAGCTCGTATCGTCCCCGGAGGGGCAGCAGGTCGCCGCG
>Ga0187780_10000755_pt1 | contig 24052 bp, 20 predicted proteins | sample 1015_Q2_SP10_20__FD_132429 | JGI IMG/M metagenome (GOLD analysis project Ga0187780, IMG submission 132429) | Tropical peat soil microbial communities from peatlands in Department of Meta, Colombia - 1015_Q2_SP10_20_MG | ecosystem: Environmental > Terrestrial > Soil > Wetlands > Peat | place... | reverse complement strand
CCGGCTACATGCCAATGGGGGCGGTCACGGCAAAACAGTGCGCGCCGCCATAGACAATTCGCAATACCGGAAAACTGCCACTGCTCGACCGTTCAATGGACTTGGCTCGATTGGTTGCTCTTGCTAGGATCTCCGGCAGCGTCGGGTGGCCTGTCGGTAAATTCCGGCAACGTAAGGGAAATAGCCGATTGCTGAGCCGTTCTGAATCGGACAAGGGACGGTTTTTCGGGCTCGTGAGGTGCCAAATGCTGCCCGAACGGCCTAACACATGTATCGTCCGGAATTGCCAGTTTTCCAAGGAGTGGCGGTTTGGCCTTCGAGTTGCCGTTTTTTTCGTCCAAGACACTTCCGCTACTGGGTTTGGACATCGGCTCGTCAAGCGTAAAACTGGTCGAACTAACCGACGCCGGGTCCGGTGTAGTGCGGCTGGAGCGTTACGCCATTGAGCCGATCCCGCGCGGAGCCGTAGTCGATGGCAACATCGACAAGATCGACGTTGTTGCTGATGCCGTCAAGCGGGTTTGGCGGCGCGCGGGTTCGCGCGTGAAAAACGTCGCCATGGCGCTGCCGGCCTCGGCCGTCATCACCAAGCGCATTGCCCTGCCGGGCAACTTGCGCGAGGAAGAGATGGAGATGCAAGTCGAGAGCGAGGCCAACCAGTACATTCCATTTGCGCTCGACGAAGTGAGCCTGGACTTTCAGGTGCTCGGTCCGATACCCAACTCGCCGGAAGATGTCGAGGTGCTCATTGCAGCCTCGCGCAAGGAAAAGGTCGAGGACCGCATGGCGGTGGCGCAGGCCGCGGGTCTGACGGCGGTCGTCATCGACGTGGAATCCTTTGCGGCGCGCGCGGCCCTGGCGCGTCTAGTGGAACAACTACCTAATCGTGGCGAGGGTTTGGTTATTGCCGTCTTTTATATCGGCGCCAATACCACCAGCGTTACGGTGTTGCTTGACGGAGAGGCGATCTACGAGCGCGAACAGCCCTTTGGAGGCCAACAGCTCACCGCCGACATTGCACGCGCGTACGGCATTTCGCCAGAGGAAGCCGAGCACAAAAAGCGCAGCGGCGATCTGCCCGCCAACTACGAGGCCGACGTGCTCAAGCCGTTCATCGATGCAACAGCGACCGAAATCACGCGCGCGCTGCAATTTTTCTTTACCTCGACTCCGTACACGCGAGTGGATCAAATCATGCTGGCCGGCGGCTCGTCCGTACTCACGGGACTACCAGAGGCGCTCATGGATCGGGCGCAAGTTCCCACTTCGGTGATCTCCCCGTTCAAGGGCATGGAGTTGGCATCGAATCTGCGCGAGCGTCAGCTGCGGCTGGATGCCCCCGCGCTGCTGACCCCCTGCGGCCTGGCAATGCGGAGATTTGACAAATGACGATCCGGATCAACCTTCTGCCGCACCGGGAGGCCCGGCGTCGGCGTCAGAAGAACGCGTTTTATTTTCTTACCGGTCTGAGCGTGGTTGCGGGTGCGGCGCTGGTACTACTCGTGTGGTCGGTGCTCGAGGGGTACCTTGGCAATCAAAAGGATCGTAACCAGCTGATCTCGCGCGAGAACGAAAAGCTTGATATCCAGATCAAGGAGATTGCCTCCTTGCGCCAGGAAATCGAGGCGCTGCGCTCGCGGCAAAAGGCCGTGGAGAATTTGCAGTCCGATCGCAATCAGCCGGTATATTTGCTGGATGAGCTGACGCGCCAGACGCCCGAAGGCATTTACCTAAAATCCGTCAAGCAAGACGACCGCAAGGTCAGCGTGGTCGGTTGGGCCGCGTCCAATGAGCGCGTCTCGGAGTTTTTGCGCAACTTGCAAAATAACGGTCGGTACGTGGAGCGGCCGGAGCTTGTCGAAATCAAACTCGCCACCAAAGAGCCGCAAAGCATTCAACGGCGTCTTTTTGAGTTTTCGCTGAATTTCTCCATGAAGCAAAATCCCGAACGCCAGGCTGCGGCGAAGGCCGGCAACGCGCCTGGCGTCAATCCGGGAGTCAAGAAGACCTGACGGAAGACGAAGAACCGAGGGTTAGCTCAAGCAACCATGGCGAACATAAACGACATCACAGCGAAATTCCGGGGTCTGACGCTGGAAAACGTGGGCAGCTGGCCGATGCTGCCGCGCATGACCCTATGGGGCGCGGTCGTTGTGGTCTGCGCCGCTCTTGGCTATTTCGCTGTCTGGCGCGGCCAGATGGAAGAGCTCGATACGTTGCGCCAGGAGGAAGTCAAGCTCAAAGAGCAGTACCGCGTGAAATTGCAGCAGTCCATCAACTTGGACGAGTTGCGGCGGCAAAAAGAGCAAGTGAACCAGTACGTGATCACCCTGGAGAAGCAGCTGCCAAGCAAGGCCGAAATGGACGCGCTGCTCTCGGATATCAACCAAGCGGGAATTGGGCGCGGATTGCAGTTCGAATTGTTCCGGCCCGGGCAGGTCAACTTACGCGAGTACTACGCGGAGCTGCCGATCAGCCTCAAGGTTTCGGGGCGCTATCACGATCTGGGTGCTTTTGCCAGCGATATCGCCAATTTGCCGCGCATCGTCACCCTAAACAACCTGAATATCCAGACGACAAAGGATCTGACCTTGACGCTGGACGCGACTGCGAAAACGTACCGCTACTTTGATGAAGACGAGATCGCCTCGCAACGCCGGGCGCGCGAGGCCTCGAAGGCAGGCAAAAAATGACGCCGTGTTGCGATAGCGCGGTGAATCGGGTGTTGCAAGGGAGGGCTGTGGCGGCAAATAGTGCCCGCCGGTTGCTCGCTGGCGCGTGCGCCTTGGTAATGACCAGCTTGCTTGGAGCGTGCGGCCTCTCGGACGAGGGGGAAATCCAACAGTGGATGACCGAACAGCGGCAAGCGATGAGACCCACCGCGCACAAGGTTGAAGAGCCCAAGGAGTTCGCACCGTATGTGTACGAAGCGCGCGGGCAACCCGATCCCTTCGACCCGCAAAAGATCCTGATGGTCGTTGCGCGGCAGCGCGAAGAGCGCGGCAGCGCAAGCGCCATCAAGCCCGATCTGGAGCGCCGGCGGGAAGTGCTCGAAGGATTCCCCTTGGATCAAATCCGCATGGTTGGAATGATGCGCAAAGGCGGCACCAACGTCGCCCTGCTGGAGACCAATGGCACGACCCATCTGGTGCGCGTGGGCAACTACGCGGGACAAAACTTTGGCCTAGTGACGCGCATTTCAGAGACCGAGGTCGTACTCAAGGAAATCTACCAAGACGCCGCCGGCGAATGGGTCGAACGACCCCAGAAACTCGAGTTGCAAGAGAGCCAGGCCGGCTCAGGCTCAGGGAGCAAGCGATGATTTTTTCCAAGAAGCGTTCGATTCGCGCAGCGCTGTATGCTGGTGCCGCCGCCTTGGTGTTGACGGGTGCCACGCTTGCGCAAGACGCCCCCGAAGTCGCCGCGAGCAACAGCATCGAACGGATCGACGCCACGCAAACGGGCGCAGGGGTGTTTTTGACGATCGAGCTCAAGGGCGCGGTTGCCGCTGTACCCAACAGCTTCTCGGTAACCAACCCTGCGCGGGTCGCCCTGGACCTGCCCGGCACTATCAATAACCTCGGACGCAGTGCGATCGAGATCAACCAAGGTGACCTGCGTTCGGTCAACGTGGTCCAAGCGCAGGGCCGTGCGCGCGTCGTGCTGAACTTGCGCCGCCCGTTGACCTACACGGTGAGCCTCAAAGGAAATTCGGTGCAGGTCGCGCTCGGTATAAACCCTGAAACAACACCGACCTTCCCTGCCAAACCCGCCCCCGCAACCGCCGCCGCGACTCCGGCAGCGCCCGCGCCAGCGCCGGCGGCCGGGGTTGCTGTTGCGCCAGCCGCCGCGGCAGCACCGACGCCTGAACCGCGCTCGATTCGCACGCTGGACTTTCGCCGTGGTGCCGAAGGTGAGGGACGGGTCGTAATCGATCTGAGTGATCCGAACACGAGTGTGGACGTGCATCAGCAGGGACAGACGGTAGTGGTCGATTTTGCCGGGACGTTCCTGCCAGAATCATTGCGCAAGCATCTGGACGTGACGGATTTTGGAACGCCGGTTGCGCAAATCACCGGTAGCCAGATCGGGCCCAACGCCCACCTGGTCATTGAGCCGCGCGGCCAGTGGGAGCAAAACGCCTATCAGAGCGACAACCGGTTCGTGGTCGAAGTCAAACCGGTCAAGGAAGATCCGACGCGGCTTTTCCAAGGAACTCGCAAGGGCTACCAGGGTGAACGCCTGTCGCTGAACTTCCAAAACGTCGACGTGCGCTCCCTGCTCCAAGTCATTGCGGACTTTACGAATCTGAACATCATCACGAGCGATTCGGTGCAGGGTTCGATCACCCTGCGTCTGAAGGACGTTCCGTGGGATCAGGCGCTGGACATCATCTTGCAAAGCAAGGGGCTGGACATGCGCAAGAACGGCAACGTCATCTTGGTTGCCCCGCGCGACGAGTTGGCCACCAAGGAAAAGCTTGAGTTGGAGGCGCGCAGCCAGATCGCCGAACTCGAGCCCCTGCACACCGAAAACTTCGTCGTCAACTACCAAAAGGCTGACGACGTGAAGAAATTGCTCACCGGAGACCCCAAGCAGTCTTTGCTGACCAAGCGAGGTAGCGTCGTGGTCGATGTGCGCACGAATCAGCTTTTCATCCACGAGACGGCGCCGCGCCTTGAGGAAATCCGCCGCCTGATCGCCCGCATCGACATACCCGTGCCGCAGGTGATGATTGAAGCGCGCATCGTCGAAGCCCAGGACTCTTTTAGTTCGGACATCGGCTCGCGTCTGGGCGCGGTGCACGCCAGCTCGCATTCCTGGCTCAACGGCGGGGCCGGCTCCACCTACGGCGCCGGTACCGGCGGCAGTTCGGGCACGAATACCACGACCATAAATGGCGTGACTATCACCAATCCGAACTTCGTGAACTTGCCCGCGGGGGCGCTCAACGGTTACAACCCAGGAACGGTTGGCCTTACGCTGTTTAACAGCGCGGTGACCAACTTGCTGAACCTGGAGATCACAGCCCTTGAGCTCGATGGGCGCGGCAAGGTGATCTCCAGTCCGCGGGTGGTTACCGCCGACAAGGTCAAGGCCCACATCGAACAGGGCACGGAGATCCCCTACCAGAGTGTATCGGCGGGCGGCGGTATCGGTCAGGTGCAGTTTCGCAAGGCGGTGCTGGCGCTGGATGTGACGCCGCAGATCACGCCGGAGGGCGCGATCTTCCTGGATGTTAAAGTCAACAAGGACACGCCAAGCGCCACGGTCAGCGGCAGCGGGGGCATCGCCATTGACACCAAGAATGTGGCAACGCAGGTTCTGGTGGAAAACGGCGGCACGGTCGTGCTCGGCGGCATCTATCAGCAAACCCTGCAGGTAACGACCACACGAATTCCGATATTGGGCGAAATCCCCTTCCTTGGGGCCTTGTTCCGCGATGTGGCCAAAACGAATAACAAAACGGAATTGCTGATCTTTATCACGCCGCGGATCCTCTCCGAGCGCGTGGTCAACCAGGCCGCGCAGTAGCTTTACGCGGCAGCCCGATGCCGGGCGGCGGGAACCTTCCGGCTGCGCAGGCCGCGCAGCCGGCCGCTCGTGGGCGCACGCCCATCTTTCTTATCGGCATGATGGGTGCGGGCAAGACCACCGTCGGGCGTTTGCTTGCACAGGCACTGCACTACACATTCATCGATTGCGACGCGGAACTTGAGCGGCGCGCGGGCGTGCGCATCGCAACCATGTTCGAGCTTGAGGGTGAAGCGGCTTTTCGGGAGCGTGAGGCGATGCTGCTCGAGGAGCTGACCGCCCGGACCGATACTGTCTTGGCGACCGGTGGCGGGGTCGTGCTGCGCGCCGACAATCGCGCTCGTTTACGCAACCGCGGCTTGGTGATCTTTCTTGATGCCTCGGTTGCCGAGATTGCGCGGCGCACGCAGCACGACGTTGGTCGCCCGCTGCTGCAGGTGGCCGACCGACAGGCGCGCATCGAGGCACTGCTTCAGGAGCGCGGTCCGCTGTATCGGGCCACGGCGCATCTGCGCTTTCGCTCACCTGCGCGCAACCCGCGCCGCTTAGCCGCAACGATCTTGGCCCATGCAGCGCTTGCAGCGTTGCTGCCGGGCGCGGCGCTGGCGCCCGAAAGTCAAGCGCCAGCCGACGGGCGGGACACGTAAAATGGTCCCATGCGCCAAATCACTGTCAATCTTGCGGGACGCTCTTACGACATCCTGATTGGCCCGGGAATGATCGCGCGACTGGGCGAGTGCCTGGCGCCGCTTCACCCGACGTCGATCCACGTCGTGTGCACCGAGGTCGTCGCCCCCTTGTACGCATCGGCCGTGCTTGCATCGTGTAATGCCGTGGCGCCAACGCAGCTGTGCACGATCGCCGACGGCGAAAGCGTCAAGAACCTTTCGACCGTCTCGACCATCCTCGATGCCTTGGTGAGCGGGCGCGCCGACCGTCGCAGCGTAGTCATCGCGCTAGGTGGCGGAGTTGTTGGCGACATTGCCGGTTTTGCCGCTTCCATCTACATGCGCGGCATCCGTTTTGTCCAGGTGCCGACGACGCTACTGGCGCAGGTGGACTCCTCGGTTGGCGGCAAGACGGGCGTGAATCACCCAAGCGGAAAGAATCTGATCGGCTCTTTTCATCAGCCCAGCATCGTCGTCACGGACACCGCGACCTTAAAGACCTTGCCGGCGCGCGAAGTGGGCGCAGGTCTGGCGGAAATACTCAAGCACGGGCTGTTGGCCGATCGGCAGTATTTTGAGCGCACGGTCGAGGCGTTGCCTCGGTTGCTTGCGCTCGATGCCGATGCGCTGGAGGAGGCAATCGCCGTTTCCTGCGCGATCAAGGCCGCCGTCGTGGGGCGCGATGAGCGAGAAAATGGCGAGCGCGCCCTACTGAACCTCGGACACACGTTTGGCCACGCAATCGAAGCGCTAACCGGCTATACGCAATGGCTGCACGGCGAAGCCGTGGCCTGTGGCCTGTGCCTTGCGGCGGATTTGTCCGCGCGTTTGGGCATGATCGGTCCGGATGCGCTTGACGCGGTCCGCGGCGCAGTGGCACGCGCAGGGCTGCCAACGCGTATACCGGGCATCTCGCGCGAAGCCGCCTTTGCGACGATGCGTGCCGACAAGAAGGCCCTTGCCGGGCGAATTGATTTTGTGTTGCTCGAGCGAATCGGACAGGCCGTTCGCCGGCAGGTCGATGACGCTGCGGTAGAGGCAACGCTGATCGACGGAGGATTCGTTTGATCGTCGATCGCGAGGCCGACCTGGCCTGCTTTGCTGCGCGCTCAGCAAACAGCCGAGGGCGCGAACGCACGGAGGAGCCACCGCGCTCGCGCACCCAATTTCAGCGCGATCGTGATCGCATCGTGCATTCGACTGCCTTTCGCCGACTGGAGTACAAGACCCAGGTCTTCGTCAACCACGAAGGCGATCTGTTTCGAACCCGGCTGACGCATTCGCTGGAGGTGGCACAGATTGCGCGCTCGGTCGCGCGTTGCCTGTGCGTGAACGAAGACCTGATTGAGGCGATTGCGCTGGCACACGATCTAGGGCACACGCCATTTGGGCATGCGGGTCAGGATGCGCTCAACGAGTGCATGCTGCCTTTTGGCGGCTTTGAGCACAATTTGCAGTCGCTTCGAGTCGTGGACACGCTCGAAGAGCGCTACGGCGCGTTCGACGGACTGAACCTGTGCTTCGAGACGCGCGAGGGCATCCTGAAGCATTGTTCTCCCGACAACGCCCGTCGGCTCGGTGCCGTGGGCGAGCGCTTTTTACTGCGCCAGCAGGCGAGCGTCGAGGCCCAAGTCGCCAACCTTGCCGATGAGATCGCGTATTGCAATCACGACATCGATGATGGCATACGCTCTGGCCTGATTGAGTCAGCGCAACTTGAGCAAGTTTCGCTGTATGCGCGCCACCGTCAAATGGTGCTGCAGAAAATGCCAACGATCAGTGCCCGTCGCGTGGTGTACGAGACCGTACGGCGAATCATCGATACCCTGGTCCTGGATCTGATCGAGGAATCCGGGCGGCGCATTGCGGCCGCTGCGCCCGCCGCGATTGAGGATGTACGCAAAGCTCCCGCACTGGTTGCATTTTCGGCTCCGATTCGTGCCGAAGCCGATGCGCTCAAGGCCTTTTTGCACCGCAATTTGTACCGACACCCCCAAGTCGTGCGGATGACGACAAAAGCCGGGCGGATCGTGCGCGAACTGTTTGCTGCCTTTCAGGCCGAACCGCGTCTGCTGCCGCTGGAGCACTGCGCGCGCGTCGAACACGAAGGCCCGCGCGCAATTTCCGACTACATCGCGGGAATGACCGATCGCTTCGCGATTCGCGAACATCGCCGTCTGTTCGCCGTGGGGGAATTCTGAGCCCGCGGCCATGAGCGCGCATCGGCGCCACAGCCGGACCGGTTAAGGACCATGGCACGACTGGCCCGACTTGCACTGGCTGGCTGCGTGCATCATGTTCTGCAGCGTGGCATTGACCGTCGGCCGATCTTTCGGGACGCGACGGATTTTTCCCGAATGCTGGACGATCTTGCCGGCGTCGGACGACAGAGCCCTTTCGCGATCCATGCCTACGTGCTCATGCCGGATCATTTTCACCTGCTGCTCACGCCGGGCGATGCCCAGGCATTAAGCCGCGGTATGCAGGCGCTGGGCCGGCGCTACGTGCGCTGGTTTAACGAGCGGCACGGCCGCTCGGGCACACTTTGGGAAGGTCGCTTTCGCAGTACGGTGCTTGAGCCCGAGCGCTATCTGGTCGATTGCATGCGCTATATCGAACTAAACCCGACGCGCTCCGCCCTGGTTGCCGACGCGGCGTCTTACCCTTGGTCGAGCATGGCGCACCACCTGGGCCTGCGCATCGATCCGCTCATCGCCGATCACCCGCAGTTTTGGTCGTTGGGTAACACACCGTTTGAACGGCAGGCCGCGTATCGGCGGCTGTGCGCTGCGCCCTTAGAGCCAGCGGTGTTGGAGCAGCTGCGCGCGAGCATTCATCACGGTTGGCCCTTGGGCACGCGCGGGTTCATCGAAGCACTCGCACGCAAGACTGCCCGACCGCTGGCCCGCCGGCCGGTTGGAAGACCGCGGCGCAAAAGCGCAGCGCCGGCAACCGAGTAGAAAGGACGATCCGCTTTTTCATCGACGTCATGAGCGTGCCCCCGCTGTCCGTGTTGTTGCGCAAACGCTTGCCGCTTGTGAGGCTTGGGCCCGGCGACTTGCTGCGCAATGCGCTGTACCGGCGACTTTGGATTTCGATCCTTATCAGTTCATTGGCGGGGCAAATCACGCTTCTTGCCGTGCCACTGACTGCGGCGGCGCTGCTTAATGCCTCGCCAACGCAGATGGGATGGCTGACGGCAATGGAATCCATACCGCTGGTTCTTTTCTCGCTACCTGCGGGGGTTTGGCTTGACCGGGTTCGAAAGCTACCCGTCTACGTCAGTGGCGAGGTGCTATTGGCGCTGGTTGTTGGCAGTGTGCCTCTGGCCTGGCGGCAGGGCTGGCTTTCGATGCCCTGGCTGTACGTTGTCGCATTCCTGATCGGGTCCATCTATACGATGGCAGGTAGCGCCGCGCAGATTGTCTTGACGCAAATTGTTCCCCGCGTCCGCCTCGTCGAGGCCCACGCGAGAAACGCGCTCGCCTCCTCGGCCGCGGAGGTCGCGGGGCCGGGCGCCGCGGGCGCGCTAATCAAACTTACCGGCGCACCATTAGCGTTACTTGCCAATGTCTTTTTGCTGGCGATTTCCGCAGGGATCCTGCGCGGTATCGGAGTGCAGGAAGGGCCTCGGCACCGACGAACGCACTTTTGGCGCTCGATGCGTGCCGGCCTGAGCTTTGTCAGCCGCCATCGTCTGCTGGTGACCATGGCAGTGGCGGTCGGGGCGTTCCAGATGTGCTACCAAGGCGCTTTGGTCGTGCAGATCCTGATTGCCACGCGGCTGCTGCACCTATCAGAACACGCGATCGGACTTTGCTATGTGGCGCAGGGCGTAGGCACCATATTTGCCAGTTCGGTCGGCCATGCGCTCGTGCGACGCATCGGGCCGGGGCCTGCGTTGGTGCTGGGTATCGCGCTTTGCGCGGTGGGCTGGCTGTTGCTGGCACTGGCTCCCGCTGGCGCACTGGGGGTCATCGCCTTTACGCTGATGCTTACCTGCTTTGGAGTCGGCGCGGTGTTTCTTTTCATCAATTTTCTCGCGCTACGGCAGGCGGTGACGCCTGCACCCCTGCTGGGACGAATGACTACCACGATGCGCTGGTTGATCTTGCTGCCAGGCCCTCCCGGGGCGCTGCTGGGTGGCTGGCTTGGCGAGCATCTGGGCTTGCAGGCAGCAATGGGATTTTCGGGCGGCGTGGGATTGCTGCTGGCACTGTTGGCTATGCGCCAGCCGATACTGCGCAACTTGCGCACCCTGCCTAGCGCGGAGCGCGATGCCAGCGCCTTGGCGACTCCATCGGCTTTGTCTGGTTAGCGCGCTGCTGCCTTACATTGTCGCCACCGATTGGGACCGCAATTACCCTTGGGTCGTCTTTCTGCCGCTCAATACCCTATGGATCCGACAAGTGCCGCCATTTCCGTAGCCCCACCCGAGATGGGCGTTCGCTCCGGGGCCGTCGAGGGCGAATTGTTCGGTCATCCCAAGGGCCTGTTCGTGTGCTTCTTTACCGAGATGTGGGAGCGCTTTTCCTTTTACGGCATGAAGGCCCTGCTGCTGCTGTACATGCTCAAGCACCATCTGTTTGGCGACGAGCTTGGGTATCTGGTTCTCGGAGCATACGCGGGCCTGGTATATGCCGTCCCGGTGCTCGGCGGCATGATTGCCGACCGCATGTTGGGGATGCGCAAGGCGGTGGTCTTCGGCGGAATTTTGCTGTCTTTCGGACACCTGGGCATGGCCTACGAGGGCCAAGCGGCAACGGTCGATGCCGCTGGCCTTATCACCCGAGACGGCACCGCGCTGGCGGCGTTTTACCTGTCTTTGTCGTTAATTATCTGCGGCGTGGGTTTCCTCAAACCCAATGTCGCAACCATCGTCGGTTTGCTCTACCCGTCCAGCGATCCGCGACGCGATTCGGGTTTCACGCTGTATTACGCCGGCATCAATCTGGGCGCGCTCTTTTCGAGCCTGATCTGCGGCTACATCGGCGAAGTCTACGGCTGGCGCTATGGCTTTGGTGCCGCGGGCGTTGGCATGCTCGCAGGCCTTGCGGTCTTTCTGACCGGCCAACGCTATCTGCTTGGTGTTGGCGAGCCGCCCGACCCGCAGCGGCTGAGCGCCAAGCTGCTCGGCCCCATTCGAGTGCAAAGCGCCATCTACGGGGGCACGCTGCTTGCGGTCGTGCTCATTGCGACGTTGCTCAACGCGCCGCGCGTTGTCGCAAGCGTGCAAGGCGCCATGCTTGCGTCCTGGTTGCTTTGGTTAGCGTGGTATCTGCGCACCCACGCCGACCGCGTGCAGCGCGGTCGCATGATTAGCATCATCTTTTTCATCACTTTCGTGCTGCTTTTTTTTGCGCTGTATGAGCAGACCTATGCATCGTGGGTGACATTTACCGACCGCATGCTCAACAAGGACCTGTTTCCCGATCTTGTGATCCATGAAGGCAAACCCTTACCCTGGTCCGTCGCGCCGCTTGCGGCCTCGCCTCTGATTGCCGCTTTTGCCTTGCGTCAGCGCTCGTCGCGTGTGGCCGCGATGGCGCTTGCCGCTTTGACGATCGCGGGCTTCGCCCTGATTTTGCGCGACAGCGTCGTGTTGCCTCAGACCGCCGGCTCGCTTACCTACTTGGGTGCCTTTTTCATCGTGCTGCTCGCGCCGCTGTTCTCCTGGCTCTGGCCGTTTCTGGATCGCTTCGGCGCCAACCCGCGCAAGAGCACGAAGTGCGTAATTGGGTTGCTGCTGGCTGGTTTGTCGTTCTTGCCTTTGGTTTGGGCCAATGACCTCGCCGCGCAGGGGCAGTTGGCCAGCGTTTGGTGGCTGGCGCTGGCGTACGTTATTTTGGAAGTGGGCGAAGTGTGTCTTTCGCCCATCACGCTGGCCGCCGTCTCCGAGCTCACCATGCCCAAGGTCGCGGCCGTGATGATGAGCGGATGGCTGCTGGCCACGTCGTTTTCCGAACAGCTCGCTGCATTGTTCTCCAGCTTTGCGTCGCTGCAGATTGCTCCTGGCGCGCGCGTGGACATGGCACAGGCGGCGCAGAAATACGGTGGCTTGTTTCACCACATGGTGTGGCTGGGTTTGGCCTCGGCGGTGCTGGCGCTGTTATTAAGCCCGCTGTTGCGCCGCTGGATGCACGGCGCGCGATAACTAGGCAAGTACGTGCAGAACTGGAGTGCCCGTGTCGAGCACGGCGCCGCATTCGGCGGCCGCCCCCAAGCCATGTCGTCGAAACGTCGCCAGCACCGAAGCAACGGCGCCGGGCGCGCAGCTCACCAGCAGTCCGCCGCTCGTTTGTGGATCCGTAAGCAGCGCTCGGTCGACCAGCGTAAAACCCGCAGGCAGATGAACCTGCCCGCCGTAGCTCTCCCAATTGCGCGCCGATGCACCGGTAATGAAGCCCCGTAGCGCAAGCTCGCGTGCGCGCGGCAGCAATGGCACGTGCGGCCAATTGATCTGCAGCACGCAAGATGCGCCTTGGGCGAATTCCAGTGCGTGGCCCGCCAGCCCAAATCCCGTGACGTCCGAAAGCGCGTGCACGCCGTCGAGGGCGGCGAGTTCCGGTCCCGCCGTATTTAGGTGTGTCGTCGTGTCGATCAGACGGGCGTAGCCTTCGGCGTCGAGCGCATCCTTTTTGAGCGCTGCCGAATAGATGCCCACGCCGAGCGGTTTACCCAGTACAAGGCGATCGCCGGGGCGCGAGCCGCTGTTGCGCGCAACTCGCCGTGGGTGCACAAGCCCGATCACAACAAGGCCGTAGATTGGTTCGACGGAGTCAATGGTGTGGCCCCCGGCAATCGGAACGCCTGCACTCGCACAGACCGAAGCGCCGCCGTCCATGATGGCGGCGATGGTCTGGGTCGACAGAACCTTTACCGGCATACCGACCAGCGCGAGCGCCAAAATGGGCCTTGCGCCCATTGCGTAAATGTCCGAAATCGCGTTGGCAGCGGCGATGCGGCCAAAGTCGAAGGGATCGTCGACGATGGGCATAAAAAAGTCAGTCGTGGCAACCAGAGCCTGCTCTTCGTTGAGCCGATACACCGCGGCATCGTCCGCCGTCTCGATGCCAACGAGAAGATCGGGCGGAATGGGCAGGCGTGCCGTGCCGCGCAAGATTTGCGCTAAAACGGCCGGCGATACCTTGCATCCACAACCGCCGCCGTGCGCTAGGGCAGTGAGCCGAGGCTGCGCGCTAGCCGGCTGAATTGCCTTTGGCGCGCCAGCGTCCGGCGCCAAGGGGGCGGTGGCTGTTGGCGGGACTTTATCAGCGGAGGGGTCAGACATTTTGCTTTTTGCGGCAATGCGGCGCAGATTGCCAACTATACGTCGGCCGATGGGGGATCAGGGCGCCGTCCTTAACCGAACTCTAAGCGCCATAACTCGCAAAATCGTCATTTGGCCTTACTATGTCCCCATTTAAATTAAGATGCGATTGATGTACCGTAAAAAAGTACTCTGACCCCTTTTAAATGCGTTGAGCCCTTTGGTGCGTTGCGATACATTTCATTGTTTGGTCACAGCGACCGGCGTCGGTCGCAAACGCAGCGCAGGGCGCGTTTTGACGCAAGCTCGTGCATGGGCTGGGAGTGTCAAATGGGGCACGTAAAAAATGAAGCAGGGCAGGGCCGGCTTGTGGCGCACGAGCCAGGCGCCAGCGCGTACAACGTGGAGCAGGCGCGCACTCACGCCGAGAGCGCGGGTTTGTACGCTCGTTGCCAGGAACACGACTCGTGCGGCGTTGGTTTTGTCGCCAACATTCGCGGCGAGCGCAGCCATGGCCTCGTCGAGCAGGCCCTACTGATCCTGCGCAACCTCGATCACCGTGGCGCAGTCGGCGCCGATCCGCTCTTTGGTGACGGCGCGGGGATCTTGCTGCAGATCCCCGATGAGTTTTATCGCACCGAGCTCGCGGCAAAGGGCTTGGAGTTGCCGCCACCGGGCGAATACGGCGTGGGCATGATCTTTCTTCCGCGCGAGAGCGCTTCGCGCCTGGCGTGCGAGCAGGAGCTCGAACGCACGGTTCGTGCCGAGGGGCAGGTGGTGCTGGGGTGGCGCGACGTGCCCGTGGATCGCGATATGCCGATGTCGCCGCTCGTGCGCGAGCGCGAACCCGTCATTCGCCAGATCTTCATCGGCCGCGGCCCAGATGTCATGGTTCCCGATGCGCTCGAGCGCAAGTTGTACGTCATCCGCAAGGCCGCCAGCCATAAGATCCAGGCACTGCAATTGCAGCACGGCAAGGAGTATTACGTCGCATCGATGTCCACCCGGACAATCGTGTACAAGGGTCTGCTCCTTGCTAACCAGGTCGGTCGCTATTACCTCGACCTGGCTGACGAGCGCGTCGTAACTGCCATCGCGCTGGTGCACCAGCGCTTCTCCACGAACACCTTTCCGAGTTGGGAACTCGTTCACCCCTATCGGCTGATCGCGCATAACGGCGAGATCAATACCGTCAAGGGCAACTTCAATTGGATGCGCGCACGCGAGGGCGTGATGTCCTCTCCAGTACTGCGCGGCGATCTGCCAAAGCTCTATCCGCTGATCTACGAAGGGCAATCGGATACCGCCTGTTTTGACAACGCCCTAGAGCTGTTGGTCATGGCGGGCTATCCGCTGGCCCACGCGGTGATGATGATGATCCCCGAGGCCTGGGAACAACATACCTTGATGGACGAGTCCCGACGCGCGTTTTACGAATACCACGCGTCCATGATGGAGCCTTGGGACGGTCCCGCCGCGATCGCCTTTACGGACGGCGTGCGCATTGGCGCCACACTTGACCGCAACGGCCTGCGGCCGGCCCGCTACGTCATCACCGACGACGGAATGGTGGTGATGGCCTCCGAGGTTGGAGTGCTGCCGGTGCCGGAATCGAAAATCGTCAAGAAGTGGCGGCTGCAGCCGGGCAAGATGTTTCTCATCGACACCGAGCAAGCGCGGATCATCGATGATGCGGAGCTTAAGTCGCAACTCGCCTCGGTCAAGCCCTATCGCGAATGGAACCGGCGAATCCGCATCAAGCTCAACGACTTGGCTACACCTACGCCCCAGCAAGAATCGATGCCCACTGCCAGCCTGCTCGATCGCCAGCAAGCCTTCGGCTATACGCAGGAGGACCTGCGTATCGTGCTCATGCCGATGGGCCAGGACGGCGAGGAAGCGATCGGCTCGATGGGTAACGACACGGCCCTGGCCGTGCTCTCCAACAAGAATCGCTCCCTGTATGGCTACTTTAAGCAGCTGTTTGCCCAAGTGACCAATCCGCCGATCGACTCGATCCGTGAGCAACTGGTCATGTCGCTGGTGAGCTTCGTCGGGCCCAAGCCCAACTTGCTCGATATCAACAACATCAACCCGCCAATGCGACTCGAGGTGTCGCAGCCGGTTCTTGACACCGGTGACATGCGCAAGATTCGCACCATCGCCACGTTTTCCTCCGGCAAGTTCCGCAGCTACGAACTCGACATCTGCTATCCGCTGTCCTGGGGCCGCCAAGGAGTGGAGGCCCGGCTCGCTTCGCTGTGCGCCGAGGCCGTCGACGCGGTGCGTGCGGGCAACAATATTCTGGTCGTGACGGACCGGCGTCTTGACGCCGACCACGTCGCCATCCCCGCGCTGCTGGCAACAAGCGCTTTGCACCAACATTTGATCCAAGCCGGCCTGCGCACTTCCACGGGGCTGGTGGTCGAGACCGGTTCGGCGCGCGAAGTTCACCACTTTGCGCTGCTGGCGGGCTACGGTGCCGAAGCCATCCACCCTTATCTGGTAATCGAATCGCTGCGCGATTTGTTTCGCGACAAGCCCAATGGCGTGGACCCGGAGCAGGCCGTCAAGAACTTCATCAAGGCGATCGGCAAGGGGCTGCAGAAGGTCATGTCCAAGATGGGCATCTCGACCTACATGTCCTATTGTGGTGCGCAGATCTTCGAGGCCGTTGGCCTGTCGCGTACCTTGGTCGATCGATATTTTCGGGGCACTGCCAGCGCCGTGGACGGTGTCGGCCTGTTTGACGTGATGGAAGAGGCGGTGCGCATGCACAAGGCGGCATTTGGCACCGATCCGGTCCTTATCAACATGCTCGATCCAGGCGGCGAGTACCAGTTTCGCGTTCGCGGCGAGGAGCATATGTGGACGCCCGATGCCATCGCCAAGCTGCAGCACGCCGCACGCTCGGGTAGCTACCAGACGTACAAGGAATACGCGCAAATCATCAATGATCAATCGCGTCGGCACATGACGCTGCGCGGCCTGTTCGAATTTCGAGTCGATCCGAGCAAGGCGATTCCTCTCGAAGAGGTCGAACCGGCCAAAGACATCGTGCGGCGCTTTTGCACCGGTGCCATGTCGTTAGGCAGTATCTCGACCGAGGCGCACACCACGCTGGCGATCGCTATGAACCGCATTGGTGGTAAGAGCAATACTGGCGAAGGCGGAGAGGACGAGCGCCGCTACGCCCAGGAGTTGCGCGGCGTAAAGATTCACGATGGCGATACCGTTGCTACCCATCTGGGTAAGGATGTCGTGGCGGTTGACATTCCCCTTCGAGAGGGCGATTCGCTGCGCTCGCGCATCAAACAGGTGGCCTCGGGGCGCTTTGGCGTGACTGCCGAGTATTTGCTCTCGGCCGATCAGATCCAGATCAAGATGGCGCAAGGCGCCAAGCCGGGCGAAGGCGGTCAGTTGCCTGGCCACAAGGTCTCCGAGTACATCGCCAAACTGCGCTTCTCGGTTCCCCTGGTTGGGCTCATTTCCCCGCCGCCACATCACGACATTTACTCGATCGAGGATCTTGCGCAACTAATCCATGACCTGAAGAACGCAAACCCGCTGGCATCGATTTCCGTGAAGTTGGTCTCCGAGGTCGGCGTGGGAACAGTCGCAGCCGGCGTGTCCAAGGCCAAAGCGGACCATGTGACGATTTCCGGTCATGACGGAGGCACGGGGGCCTCGCCGTTGTCGTCGATCAAGCACGCCGGCACTCCCTGGGAGATCGGCCTAGCGGAGACCCAGCAGACATTGGTGCTCAACCGCTTGCGCGGCCGCATCGCCGTGCAGGTCGATGGTCAGATCAAGACCGGACGCGACGTGATCATCGGCGCCTTGCTCGGCGCTGACGAGTTTGGATTTGCAACTGCGCCCCTGGTCGCTGAGGGCTGTCTGATGATGCGCAAGTGCCACCTGAACACATGTCCGGTGGGGGTCGCCACACAGGACCCAGTATTGCGGCGCCGCTTTAAGGGTCAGCCCGAGCACGTGGTCAACTACTTTTTCTTTGTCGCGGAGGAAGCGCGCGAGATCATGGCGCAATTGGGCGTGCGCCGCATCGAGGAGCTAATTGGTCGCACCGACTTGCTCGATACGCGCCGCGGCATCGAGCACTGGAAGGCCAAGGGGCTGGACTATTCGCGCATCTTTTATCAGCCCAGCATGCCCGCCACGGTCGCGCGCTTTAAGTGCGAGGAGCAGGACCACGGCTTGGCGCGGGCGCTCGATCACAAGCTGATCGAGCAAAGCCGCCCCGCGATCGAACGCGGCGAACGGGTCAGTTTCATTCATCCGATTCGCAATATCAACCGCACCGTCGGAACGATGCTCTCCTCACAAGTGGCGCGGCGCTACGGCCACGCTGGACTGCCCGATGACACGATTCACATTCAACTGCAGGGAACGGCGGGTCAGAGCTTTGGCGCCTTTTTGGCGCACGGCATCACTCTTGATCTAGTCGGCGATGCCAACGACTACACGGGCAAAGGCCTCTCGGGCGGCCGCATCGTTGTGCGCTCGCCTAACGACTTCCGTGGCTTTGGACCCGAGCACATCATTGTCGGCAATACGGTGCTGTATGGCGCAACCGGCGGCGAGGCCTACTTTAACGGCGTCGCGGGCGAGCGCTTCGCCGTGCGCAACTCCGGAGCCGTCGCGGTGGTCGAAGGCACGGGGGATCACGGTTGCGAGTACATGACACGAGGCACTGTCGTCGTCTTAGGGGGCACCGGTCGCAATTTTGCCGCCGGCATGTCCGGCGGAATCGCCTATGTGTATGACGAGCATGGCGAATTTGCGGCTCGCTGCAATACGTCGATGGTTGCCATCGAACCGGTGTTGGCACGCAAAGAGCAAGAGGAACACATCGAGCGCACGATTTGGCACTCGCTAGGAGGCGAGCCGATGAGCGATGAGCTCATCTTGCGCGAGCTGCTGGAGCGCCACTTCCGTTATACGGGCAGCTTTCGGGCTAAGGAGATCCTTGCCGATTGGGACCGTCAACGCACGCGTTTTCGCAAGGTCTTCCCGCATGAATACCGGCGCGCGCTCAAGCAGCTCTCCGAAGCCGTGCGGGCTGCGCCGCCGGCGCGCATGGCCGCCTGAGGCGCCGCCGTCTTACCGACGCATATTTGCGTAAGAGCGCCACGAATATGGGAAAAGTCACTGGATTTTTGGAATACCCGCGTCAAGAGGAGGCCGCCGAGGCTCCCGCACAACGCACCAAGCACTGGCACGAATTTCTTGTTCACCTCGATCCGGAGCGATCACGCATCCAGGCTGCGCGCTGCATGGATTGCGGCATCCCGTTTTGCAACAACGGTTGCCCGGTGAATAACATCATTCCGGATTTCAATGACCTCGTGTATCGCCAGCAGTGGTACGAGGCGAGCCAGGTGCTGCAATCGACCAATAATTTTCCTGAGTTTACGGGCCGCGTCTGCCCGGCGCCGTGTGAGGCAGCCTGCACCCTGAACTTCAACGACACCGCGGTGGGCATCAAGTCGATCGAGCATGCCATCATCGATCGGGCCTGGAGCGAAGGGTGGGTATGCGCGCAGGCACCGTCGCGCTCCTCCGGCAAGAAGGTGGCAATCGTTGGCAGTGGACCCGCAGGACTGGCCTGTGCGCAACAACTTGCGCGGGCTGGACACGAGGTCACCGTGTTTGAGAAAAACGACCGACCCGGGGGACTGCTGCGCTACGGGATACCCGACTTCAAGCTCGAAAAAAACCACATCGACCGACGCATTGCGCAAATGGCCGAGGAAGGTGTCATCTTTCGCACGGGCGTGCTGGTTGCGCCTGAAGGCAAGACCAATCTGGGCACGGTGTTGCGTACCGGCATGCAGCAGGTGCTGCCGCAACAGCTTACGCAACAGTTTGATGCGGTCGTTCTTGCCGGAGGCGCCGAACAGCCGCGCGACCTCCAGGTGCCCGGGCGCGAGCTCAAGGGCGTGCACTTCGCAATGGAGTTTCTTGCTGCGCAAAATCGCGTCAACTATGGCGAGAAGTTGGCGACGCAAATTCTTGCCAAGGACAAGCATGTGATCGTCATCGGTGGCGGCGACACGGGCTCGGATTGTGTGGGCACGTCCAATCGGCACGCCGCCAAGTCGGTCACGCAATTCGAATTGCTCCCGCAGCCGCCCGCCTCGGAGAATAAGGCGCTCGTATGGCCGTATTGGCCGCTACGCTTGCGCACCTCGAGTTCGCATGAGGAAGGCTGCGAGCGCGACTGGGCCGTCACCACAAAGCTCTTTCGCGACGACGCTAAGGGCAACGTGAAGTCGCTCGTGGCCGCACGCGTTCAATGGCAAAAAGATCCGGTCACTGGCCAATCGAAGATGGTCGAGGTGCCAGGCTCCGAATTTGAGTTGCCGGCCGATTTAGTATTGCTGGCGATGGGATTCGTTTCTCCCCTTTCCATGGTGCTTGACGCCTTCGGTGTGGAGAAGGACGCGCGCGCCAACGTCCTGGCAACCACGGAAGAGGGTGCGGCGCGCCCGCCCTACGCGACCTCCCAACCGAAGATTTTTGCAGCCGGCGATATGCGCCGCGGCCAATCGCTTGTAGTGTGGGCAATCCGCGAAGGTCGCCAATGCGCGCGCGCGGTTGACGAGTTTCTTATGGGAACCTCGGAATTGCCACGCTGACAGCGCCGACACTTGGCTCGGATGGGTTGCAGAAACAAAGTGTTGCGCATATGACCGCGTCAGCGGCGCGGTAGCGCATTTTCCTGTGCGACAATCCGCCGCAATAAAAAATGAGCGGTTGGAGCAGCGGCCGCGTAATTGGCGGGAAGGAAATTTCCTTGGCGCAGCCGCACGGATCGATCGGTGCAGCGGGGAGCGATGCCCTGGTGAGTATCCAGGCGGTGACGTTCGGCTATGACAGTCGCGCGGTCCTGTCGAACGTCTCTTTGGAATTTGACCGCGGAAAAGTCATCGCCATCATGGGCAGTTCGGGCTGCGGCAAGACGACCTTGCTGCGCCTGATCGGAGGCGTCATCACGCCGCAAGCGGGCCGGATCCTTTTCTCCGGTGCGCCAATTGATACCAGCGACCGTGCGGCCTTGTATGCGTTGCGCAGGCGTATGGGAATGCTTTTTCAGTTTGGCGCCCTTTTCACGGATCTGAGTGTTTTTGAGAACGTCGCCTACCCGCTGCGCGAGCACACAAAACTCTCCGAGCAGATGATCCACGATATCGTCCTCATGAAGCTCGATGCGGTTGGCTTGCGCGGGGCGGCCACATTGCGGATCGCGGAGGTTTCCGGGGGTATGTCGCGCCGCGTTGCATTGGCGCGCGCAATTGCGCTCGATCCAGAAATCATCATGTACGACGAACCCTTTGCGGGCTTAGACCCGATCTCGCTGGGGATCACGGCGAACCTTATCCGCCGCTTAAACGATGCCACGGGTGCCACCTCGCTGATCGTCTCGCACGATGTCGAGGAGTGCTTTCGCATCTGCGACTTTGCCTACCTCGTATCGGGCGGGCGCGTCGTTGGCCGCGGCACGCCCCAGCAGTTGCAAGCCGCCGAGGACCCCGAGGTGCGCCAGTTCATTCGCGGCGAGCCCGACGGGCCGGTCCGGTTCCATTACCCGGCGGTCCCCATTGCTCAGGACATGGGCGTCGGAGCATGAGGTGAGCGAGTTTGTCGCAGGCCTGGGCCGTTGGGCACTGGCGACACTGGCCACGCTGGGACACGCCGCCGCGTTTTTCGTTGACCTTGTGCGCAACAGCCCGCAGACCCTGCGCAGGCCGTACCTGACCACGGCGCAGGTGCACGCGATAGGCAATCGATCGCTCATCATCATCGCCGCCTCAGGCGGCACGGTTGGCCTCGTGCTGGCCTTGCAGGGCTACATCACCTTGAGCCGCTACGGTGCGGCCGAGTCGCTCGGGCTGCTGGTGGCCCTGGCGCTGGTGCGCGAAATGGGACCGGTGATCACCGCCTTGTTGTATGCGGGTCGAGCGGGCACTTCGCTGACGGCAGAGATCGGCCTGATGAAAGCCGGTGAGCAGCTTGCGGCGATGGAAATGATGGCCGTCGACCCACGCGTGCGCGTTCTGGCGCCGCGCTTTGTTGCCGGAATCATCTCGATGCCGCTGCTCGGAGCGATTTTCTCGGCCGTTGGGGTGATTGCCGCGTACGTGGTTGGCGTCCTGATGATCGGCATCGATTCGGGCGCGTTTTGGTCGCAGATGCAAGATGGGGTGGACGTGTTCAAGGATCTCGGTAATGGCGTGGTCAAGACCATCGTATTCGGGGTTGCAACGACGTTTATCGCGCTGTACATCGGTTACGAATCCGAGGCCACGCCGGAGGGGGTGGCTCAGGCGACGACCCAAACAGTGGTCGTGTCGTCCCTCTCCGTATTGTCGCTGGACTTCGTTTTGACGGCGCTCATGTTCAGCACGCCCTAAAACTGCGCAGGCATTCGGCGAAGGCACAAGCTATGTCAAAAAAGCAGATCGAGACCCTGGTTGGACTGTTTGTTTTATTGGGGATACTGGCCATCGTTTTACTTGCTCTTAAGGCCGCGAACCTCGCCAGTTTCTCCTTTAACACTACGTACCCACTTTTGGCGCGGTTTGACAATGTCGGGGGCCTGAAAGTCAATGCGCCTGTCAAAAGCGCCGGCGTGAAAGTCGGGCGCGTTGCCTCGATCACGTTTGATAGCAAGAACTTCCAAGGCCTGGTCACCATGGACATCGAACGCGAGTACCAATTCCCAACCGATACCTCGGCCAAGATCCTCACTGCCGGGCTGCTGGGCGACCAGTATGTGGGCTTAGAGCCGGGCGCGGACGATAAGAATCTTCAGCCCGGTGACACGATCAAGATGGTCCAGTCGGCAGTCGTACTGGAAAACTTGATCGGCCAGTTCCTGTACAACAAGGCAGCCGAGCCACCGAGCAAGGAAGGGTCAGGCAAAAAGTGAACGCCAGCGCGATCGGCCTCAAATGGCTGTGCGGTTGTGCGATCGTTGCTTTGCTTGGGGGCTGCGCCAGTGTGCCGCCGGACGCGGGTAAAAATCCCATCGATCCATTTGAGCGAGTCAATCGGCAGGTTTTTTCGTTCAACGATCATTTTGATCGGGCCCTCGTCAAGCCTGCTGCCAAGGGTTACACCACGGTGATTCCCAAACCCGTGCGCGCGTGCTTCGCCAATTTTTTTGACAACCTCTTTGAACTTACTAGCATGGTCAATTCAACGCTGCAGGGCAAACCCAAGGCAGCCGGCGTCAACGCGGGCCGCTTCTTGATGAACTCGACAGTCGGAGTCTTGGGCTGCTTTGACGTCGCGACGCACGTTGGCTTGGAGCGCAATAAGCAGTACTTCGCACTGACCATGGGCCACTGGGGAATCGGCGCTGGACCTTACCTCGTGCTGCCGTTCCTGGGACCGAGCAGCGTACGCGATGCTTTTGGCGAAGTACCCGATTACTTCACGGACCCGATGTCCTACATCACTCCGATCAAGGAGTACTATCTCGCCTATTCGGTGCGTTTCGTCGACAAACGCGCGCAGCTGCTGGAGGCGACCAACCTCGTTGAGGAGGCGGCGCTCGATCCCTACCAGTTCGTGCGCGACGCATATTTGCAGCGAACTCGCAGCCGAATCAGCGGCGATAGTGCTCCGCCACCGCCGGAGGAGGAAGATCCGGATAACCCTTCGAGCGGTGCACCTGCGCGCAACGCTCCTGCGGGCTCGGCGCCGATGCCGTCTTTGGAATCCCTACCGCCTGCTGGGAAGCCACCAGTGGATGTGCCCGCGACGGACTCGGCGCACTGACGAATCGACATAGGAGGATCAGGCTATGAGCAACTTGCCTACCGCGGTCGGCGGATCATTGGTCTTTGCAGCGGTGGCACGACTGAATTTGCTGATTACGACAGCGCTGGTCCTTTTGTTCTGGATGCCGTCAAGCGATGCGCTCGCGGCGGCCGAGGAGACGCCGGACGCAATGATCTTGCGCGTATCGGCGGACGTGCTGGATGCGATTCGAAGTGACAAAGCGGTTCGCGCTGGTGATTTTGATCGTGTGCAGAAGCTGGTCAACGAACGGATCCTTCCCTATGTGGATTTTGACAAGATGACGAGGCTGGCGGTCGGGCGCTCCTGGCGCGGCGCGAGCTCCGAGCAGCGTGGCGAGCTCATCGATCAGTTTCGCACGCTGCTGCTGCGCACCTACAGCGGCGCCCTATCCAAGGTGACGGACCACAAAGTGCGATTGCGTCCGGCACGTGGGCAGGACTTCCCCAACGATGTGATCGTGCGCACGGAAGTTGTGCCCTCGCAAGGCGAGCCCATCACACTGGACTATCGCCTCGAGAAGACGCCCGAGGGCTGGAAGATCTACGATATGAACATTCTGGGCGTCTGGCTGGTGGAGACCTACAAAAGCGAATTCGCGGAGTCGATCAGCCAGGGCGGAGTCGATGCGCTAATCAAGGCGCTGACAGAGAAAAACCGCAGACTCGCTAGCGCCTCCAAGGCGACCTGAGCAACGGGCGATGAAAATCTCCACCGATACCATCTCGAACCAAAATGCGATGCAGGTCGT
>Ga0187780_10000754_pt1 | contig 24057 bp, 19 predicted proteins | sample 1015_Q2_SP10_20__FD_132429 | JGI IMG/M metagenome (GOLD analysis project Ga0187780, IMG submission 132429) | Tropical peat soil microbial communities from peatlands in Department of Meta, Colombia - 1015_Q2_SP10_20_MG | ecosystem: Environmental > Terrestrial > Soil > Wetlands > Peat | place... | reverse complement strand
CCACCGCCGCCGCCCCGCCCGCCCTCGCCGGGCGCGCGCGCACCGCCGCCGGCCAGCTGCGCGCGTACGGCGTCCAGCGCGCGGCCGTCGCCCGCGACCTTCAGACGCCTGCCGAGGCCCGCGCAGGCGGCGACGGCGAGGTCCACGCGCTTGTAGGGGACGACTCGCCCGAACACCAGGTAGTAATCGCCCGGCCCGCGCTCGATCCGCAGGAAGCGGTCGACGTCCACCGGCGGGTTGACGATCTGCGCCGTGCGCCCGTAGTAGCGCTGGATGCGATCGGCCACGTGCCGCGAGTTTGCGACGAACGCATCGGGGCCGGCGGCGCCGGCGAGGTCCTGCCGACGCAACCACGCGAGCAGCGGCGGCAGCGCCAGGCGCAGTGCGCGCCCGACCCGCTCCCCCTGCAGGAAACCCTCCTCCCACGCGTAGCGCATCGGCGTGTGGCAGTAGCAGACGTGCAGCGTTGACGCCGGCGTGCGCACGTTCTTGGCGCACGCGTGGCTGCTCGACAGCACCAGGTCGAAGCTCGACAGGTCGAACGAGCGGAACGCCCAGGTCATCAGCGGCAGCAGCCGCGGATAGTGGCGCTCGGCGCCGGGGATGCGGTTCAGCAAGGAGCCGTGCACAGGGCGCTGCGTGATCTGCGCGGGCCACGGCGCGGGGTCGTACACGGAGGTGAACAGCTCCGCGTCGGGGAACATCTCCAGCAGCTCCAGCACGACCTGCTCGGAGCCCCCGGGGACCGTGAGCCAGTCGTGTGCGACCGCCACGCGCGGAAAGCGCTCGCGCAGCTCCTCGAGCGGTGGCGGCTCCCCCGTCTGTGGAGCTGGCGGCACGCGACGCGAGCTTACACGCCCCGCCGCCTGGGATCATGGCGCCGATGCCGGACCCCCCCAGCCTACGCGGCCGCGACATCGTGTGCGTGGGATTCGCTGACTGGGACACCGAGCTGTGGACCAATCAGCACCACCTGATGGCGCGCTTGGCGCGCGATAATCGTGTGTTGTTTGTGGAGTCGCTCGGCCTGCGCCAGCCACAGCTGGTCGGGCGTGACCTCGCGCGCATCGCGCGGCGGCTGCGGCGCGGGCTGGCGCCGCCGCGAGCGCGCGACGGGCTGCACGTGCTCTCTCCCCTGGTGCTGCCGTTGCACGGCAGCGCTCTTGCGCGCGCGCTCAACGCTCGCCTGCTGCCCGCGCTCGTGCGGCGGGCGGCGCGCCGGCTCGGCCTGAACGCGCCGATCCTGTGGGCGTACGTGCCACAGGCGGAGGCGCTGATCGACGCGCTGGCGCCATCGCTGGTCGTCTACCACTGCGTCGATGACATCGCCGCCCACGAGCGCATCGACACGGCCAGCTTCCGCGCGGCCGAGGCGCGTTTCGCCGCCCGCGCGGACCTCGTGCTGGCGAGCGCACCCGCGCTCGCCGAGCGCCTCAGGGCATTCTCGGGCAACGTGCTGCAGGCGCCGAACGTGGCCGACACGGAGCTGTTCGCGGGAGCGCTGCGGCCGGGACCGCTCGACCCCGGGATGGCGGCGCTGCCCGCGCCTCGGATCGTCTTCACCGGTGCGGTGGTCGCGATCAAGCTCGATATCCCACTGCTGGTCGAGCTGGCGCGGCTGCGACCGTCGTGGTCGTTCGCGCTCGTCGGCCCCGTCGGGCCGGGAGATCCCCGCACGGACGTCTCCGCGCTGGCGGCCGAGCCGAACATCCATCTGCTTGGCCGCCGCGCCTACGACGAGTTGCCCGACGTCCTGCGCGCCGCCGACGCCGGGCTGATCCCCTACGCGCGCAACGCGCTCACCGACAGCGTCTTCCCGATGAAGGTCTACGAGTACCTGGGCGCCGGCCTGCCCGTGATCGCCACGCCACTGCCAGCGCTCGCGGGCGTGTCCGACGTACTCACGGCGCCCGACCCGCAGGGCATCGCCGGCCTGCTCGATGACGCGCTCGCCAGCGACAGTCCGCAGCGCCGCGCCGAGCGCTCGCGCGCCGCGCAGGCCAACTCGTGGGAGCGACGCCTGGAAGAGATCGCGGTGGCGATAGACGACCTCGCCGGCACGGCTCACGAGAGCCCAAACGACGTATGAGAGATCTGCTCGTCACCACACACACGCCGGTGCTGCGATCGGGTCAGGCGCTGCGCACGTACGGCGTAGCCCGTGCCCTGGCCACGCGGCGCGGACTCGATCTGCTCTACGTCCGCTTCGGCGCGCGCGAGCCCGACACGACCTTCCGCGCGATCCGCGACGTGCGACTTTGCGAGGTCGTTCCAACACGCGGCGCGCGACGCGCATTCGCCCATGCGGCGGCGCGCCTGACCGGCGTGCCGGCTGATTTCGCGCGCGGGATCTCCAGCGAGCTCGCCGAGGCAGCGGCGCGGCTCGCGGCCGAGGGCGATCGCGGGCTCGTGATCGCGGACGGGCCGATCGCCGCCGCCGCGTTGCGCGGTCTCGCGCGCCGGCGCCCGGTCATCTACAACGCCCACAACCTCGAGTCGGGCTTCCGCCACGAACTCGGCGGCGGGGCGCGCGAGCGCGAGCGGATGCGCGCGTTCGAGCGCGGGCTGCTCGAACGCGCCAGCGAGTCATGGATGGCGAGCGAGGCCGACGTGCGGGCGGCACGCGAGCTGTGCCCGGGCGCGCGGCTGCGCTACGTGCCCAACGTCGTCGACGTCGCAGCCATCGCGCCCGTCACGCCGCCCATCAGCGCGCGCCGCGCGATCTTCGTCGCGAGCTTCGCGTATGAGCCCAACGTGCGCGCGCTGCGCTTCCTACTCGAGCAGGTCTTTCCACGGGTGTGGGCCGAGCTGCCCGATGCCCGCCTGACGCTCGTCGGCGCCGGGCTCGCGCGGCCGCCCTCTGGGGACCCTCGCGTGCAGGCGCTCGGCTTCGTCGAGGACCTCCGGGCCGTTTACGCCAGCGCCTCCTGCGCGGTCGTGCCGCTGCTAGGAGGTGGCGGCTCGCCGCTGAAGTTCATCGAGGCGCTCGCATACGGCCTGCCTGTGATCGCCACGCCGCGCGCCGCCAGTGGCTTGGAGGTGCGCGACGGCGAGCACTGCCTGATCGCCGAGGGCGCCGAGCGGTTCGCGACCGCACTCGCGCTCGTTCTGCGCGAGGGCGCCACGCAGCTTGGCCGCCGGGGCCGCGAGCTCGTCGCCGAGCGCTACTCGATCGAGGCCCTCGGCCGCCTGCTCGCGCAGTCGCGCGACTGAACATACGTCCATCGCGGCGCCGCACCCGTTGCCGCGCGACGGTCGCCGCTCGAAAGAACTCTTGCACGTCTAAGGATGGCGGCGGCTTCGGCAGATTAACTGCGCAGACGCCTCGTCGCAGGTTCCCGACAACGGCACCCCCGTCGCAAGACGGGCTCGCAAAGCCAGGGGTCTCCGTTCGCGGAGACGGCCCAGCTCCCGAAGGAGACAGCGCGAATGAGCTTCACCAGCGGCGGCCGTGTGTGCGCCCGGGCACTCACCTCTACAAGACCGGCGATCGCGGTACTGGCCGCAGTCTGTGTCACTGCGAATGTCGCCGCTCCGGCCGACGCGAGCCCCGCTCGAGCTGCGGTGGCGCGGCGGGCGCCGATCCTCGCCGTCCACGGAGATCGCCTCACGTGGACGCGCAACCCTCGCATACACACCTACATGCTCATGCGCAAGGTGCCCGGCCGGGCGACGCGGTACTCGGTGATCCACGGAACCTCGATCTCACCGCCGCCCGTGCCCGGCGTCACCGTCGACTACAGCGTGCGGACGGCCGCCAAGTGGTCGACGTGGTCTGCCTGGAAGCGCATCACCTACGCCGCGCCGAGCGACCCCTCGCTAACCCCCTCGCCCGCGCAGGCGACACCGTCCGCACTGCAACCGGCGTTGACGTCTGAAGTCGCGCCCTCATATCCCTCCCAACCGGCCAAGCCGCAATCGCCGCAATCACCGCAAACGCCCACGACTCCCGAGCAACCGCCGGCGCCGGACTCCAACTTCCAGCCGGGGCTCACTTCGGGCACCAACATGAAGGAAGACCTCCAGGGAGCGGCGCTCCTGGGAGCGAAACTGGTGCGGGTCGGCTGGTCGATCGCGACCACGCCGCAGGAAATGGAACCGGTGATAGCCGGCTACGCCTCCGAGGGAATCCGCGTTCAGCCGCTGGCCGAATTCTATGGGCGCACGCCCAGCCCGGCCGAAGCGCAGAGCCTCGCAGGCTGGGCGCGGGCATTCGGCCCCGGAGGCACGTTCTGGACTGGCCGCTCCGATGCACAGCTCGCGATCAAGGCGATCGAGTTTGGCAACGAAACGGACTCCGGAGAACAGTACGGCACCCGTGCGGGCGATCCCTCGTACACGACGCTCGCTGAAAACTACGCCACGCGCCTGCGCGAAGCCGCACAGGCGGTCGCGGCGACCGGCACGGGCGTGGGGCTGCTCGCGCAGGACGACGACGAGAGCGGCGACTGGATGCGAGGCATGTACGCAGCGGTCCCCGACCTCACCAGCTTCGTCACGGGCTGGACCATTCACCCCTATGGCGGCGAACAGTACAACCGCGAACGACTGGCGCTGCTGCTCGCACAGACAGCCGAACACGGAGCTGGCGCAATTCCGATCGACATCACCGAGTGGGGCGTGTCCACCGACAACGGCGACTGCGTGAATTTCAATGAAGGGCTGAACCCCTGCATGAGCTACGAAGAAGCGGCGCAGACTCTAAACAGCACCGTCGCCTGGATCGGCAGGCTGCTCGGCCAACGCCTGGGCGATTTCTTCCTCTACCAGGTGCGCGATCAGCAGCCCGCCGGCAAGACCGACAACTGGCAGGACTACTTCGGCGTGCTGCAGCACGAACTGCAGCCCAAGGGCGCATACACCGCTGCCGCGGAGAGCTTCCTCAGCTCGTAAGCCCGCTCCAGCACGAGCCCTCAGGATGCCTGGCTGGTTGCGCGTGAGCGCGCGCCGCCGCCGCTCTGCGTGGTCGCGGGCGTCCTCGATTCGCGGCCGTACGCGTAGTAGGAGTAGCTGCCGCCCCGAGGCGAAATCGCGTTGACGACGAGCCCCACGCTCCGTCTCAGGCCGCGCTGCTCGAGCAGGGCGCGAGCAGCGCGGATGTCTTCGCGGGTCGTCACGCCCAGGCGTGCTACCACCAGTTGCGCGCCCAGATCCAACTCATCCAACAGCATGCGTGTGTCCACGACGGGCAACAGCGGCGCCGAGTCGATCACCACGAGGCCGGCGGCCGAGGACAGCGCCTCGAACGTCCTCGTGAGCTCGTACGGGCGCAACATGCTCGGCGCATCCGCGGGGACCTGTCCCGCGGGCAGCGCCTGCAGCCGCGGCAGATCGGGGAACGGTGACTGCAGCAGCTCGAGCGGGTCCTCGTCAGCGAACAGCGCCTGGGCGAGACCGGATGCGCGTCCGTCCACCAGCAGCCGCTGCGCGAACGTCGGACGGCGCAGGTCGGCCTCGACCAGCACCACGTCGGTCCCGGCTTCCGCGGCGGCGCAGGCGAGGCCAACGGCCACCGTCGTCTTGCCCTCCCCGGGGACGGCGCTCGTGATCAGCACCCGTTTGACCGTGTTGCCGTTGGGCGCCAGCAGCGACAGGCTGTTGTGCAGGATGCGGAATGGCTCGAGCTCGACGTCCCTGTCCCTCGCCGTGTCCGGGCGTGCGCCACGCGGAACGCCGGCGAGCGCGCGGATGCCATACAGCCTCTCGAGCTCCTCCCAAGATCGCGCGCGCGTGTTCAGGACGTTGAATAGGAACGCGAGTCCGACTCCGAGCAGCAGTCCGAAGATCACAGCGACGGCCGCCGTCGCCTTCCTGTTGGGCGAGCTCGGAGCTCCGGGAACTGCCGCTGTGCTGGCCACCCTCGCGTTGGCGGTGGCCACCGCCTGCAGCAACAGCAGTTTCTGTGAGAGCGCGTTGAGATTGGCTCGATCGGTCGTGTCGCCGGCGGGCAGCTGCGCGGCGCGCTGAGCGATCAGGCGCTGGCCCTTGAGCAGCTGTTCTTCGTTCTGCTGCTGGCTGTAGAGCACATATTGCTGCGCGAACGCGTTGGCTATCTTCGCCGCCTGCTCAGCGTCACCGTCCGTGGCCGAGACGTCGACCACGTAGTCGTTCTGGGGATCGCTGGCGGAGACCTGGCCGAGCAGGTCGGTCGGCGTGGTCTTCAACTTCAGCGCTTGGACGACGGCCGCCGCCACAGGCGTGGTTGTCACCAGCTGCACGTCGGTGTTCTTTTCCCCTTCCGCGTCCAGCGACTGACCGCTGCTCACGCCCGCCACCTGGCTCGGGATCGAGTTGGTCGTGAACTGCAGCGAGGCGGTCGCCGTGTACTGATTGGGCTTGCGCTCGACATAGACCACCGCCACGAGCAGCGAGACCAGCGCGCAAGCGGCTACGATCCACCAGCGCTCCCGCAGCACGCGCAGGGCGTACACCAAGCCGGGAGTCTCGATCGCCTCTGGGTCTGACTCGGGCAACGGCATGGGTCTAGGATCGCGCCTGTCGAGGAGGCATCTGCGACCGATGGTAGCCGTCCACTCGGTCTGCATCGCCAATCCGCCCGGCTCAGAGCCGAGGCAGAGAGCCGAAAGCCGCCCAAGGCTCCGTTAAGCTCGGCAAATGGCCACGCGAGCGCGCACGCGTCTGCCTCCGCGCGTCGGGCGGCCCGATTGGTCACCACTGCTGGCCGCACTGGCGAGCGTCCTGCTGGCCGCCGTCGCTGGCCTCGCGACCGTGAAGCTCGGCAGCTTCCAGCACCAGCTGAAGGCGCTGATCATCGTCACGGCCGCGATCGCGATGGTCGTGGCCGCGCTGCGCGCCGACTACGGCCTGCTCATCCTGATCGCGCTGATCCCGTTCGAGGTCGGCTTCTACGGAACGAACTCCGATCAGGTGCTGCTGTACAGCCTGGCGCTCGTGATGATGTGGCGGATCCGCGCGCGCGCAATCCCGATGTGGGTGGGCCTCGGCGGCGTGCTGCTCGTGCTCGGGAGCTTCATCGCGGCGGTCGGCGCTCACGATCGCGCGCTCGCGCTCGAAGGCGCCACGAACTGGCTCGCGGCGATCCTGATTCTGTTCGTCGCGCTGACGGTGCTGCGCGAGCGCCGCGATGCCTCGAGGCGAATGATCGACGTCTTCACCGGCTCCGCGGTGATCGTCGTCGCGTTCGCATTCCTGCAGAAGGCCGGGATCGATGCGATCGTGGGCGCCCCGTTCGAAGCCGGGCTGCCCAACTCGTTCTTCTCCTATTACACGGTGTACGCGGGCTATGTGGCGATGGCGGCGACGTTGGCCACAGGCGAGATCTTGATCGCGCTCGAACAACGAAACGTCGGGCGCGCGGGCCTGTATGGCCTCGCCATCGTGTTCATGCTGACGGGTCTGGCGGTGTCGACCTCGCGCGGCGGGCTCGTCGCCCTCGCCGCCGGCTGGCTAGTGCTGCTGACGCTCAACTTTCGTCGTGGATCGCTGGTGGCTCGGGCGCTGGTGCTGCTGGCGATCTTCGCGGCCGCCGGCTATGTGGCCACGCCCGCCTCCACGATCGCCACGATCGAGCACCGCATCTCGGAGTCCAACGGCAGCTTGGGTGGAGACAAGGAGCGATTCGCATTGCACGCCGTCGGCGAGCGCGCGCTGGCCGCACACCCGCTCGGGCTCGGCTACGGCAACTTCTCCTTCTATCTCAGCGCCGACGTGCACAACGCGGACATCCATCAGGCCTTCTTCCACGCTCACGAGACTCCGGTGCAGATCGGGTTGGACGCGGGCTGGCTTGGATTGGCAGGCTTCCTGACGCTGTTCGCGATGCCGATCGTGCTCGTGTTCAACCACCGGGGTGCAGGCATCGGCGCCGTGCGCGCGTCCGCGTTCGCGGCCGCGCTCGGCGGCTTGATGGCGCAGGGTCTCTACGACTACCTGTTCTACGACCTGGCCTTTCTCGTCTTCTTCGTGGCCATGGTGTGGGGCGCCGTTCATTCGCTCTCACTCGACGCAAGCGCGCAGCCCGAGCGCTGAGCGGCATCAGTCGGCGGTCACGAACGGTTCGCGGCGCAGCACCGACAGCAGCTCATCGAGCCTCAGCGCCCCGAGCAGCATCAGCGCCGGCGGGTAGCTGACCACGGCGATCGCCGCGAGCGCGCCCAGCGGCGCGCCCGCGGTGCGGGCCAGCCACACGAGCAGACCCATCGTCACGGCGGCGAGCAGCACGCGCGCGAAGCGCTGCAGACGCGGGCGCATGCCAAGCGCCCGCAGCACCTCGCGCATGCTCAGCGACATCACGGTCACCTCGGTGAGCAGGGTGATCCAGGCGGCCGCGAGGAATCCGTGCCGCGGAATGAACACGAGGTTGAGCACGACGTTGATGACCACGCCGAGCGCCGCGTAGCGCAAGAACAGACGTTGCAGCTCGAGGATCACGACCATGTTGCCAACCAGATATCCAAACGAGATCGACACGAACGCGCCTGCGAGGATCGGCAGCGCGGGGGCCGCGGCGGCGAACTGCCTGCCGAACAGGAGCGTCACGATCGGTTGCGCGGCCACGATCGTGAAAGCGAGCAGCGGAAGCGACGCCATCGTGAGGTACTCGGCGGTCATCTGCAGCAACTCGCGCACGCGCGCGCGGTGAGCGGGATAGGCCGCCGCGATCAGCGGAAAGAGGGTGGTCATGACCGAGCTCGGGATGAACTGGATCTGGTCGAGCAGACGGTAGTCGGCCGCGTACAGCCCGGCCTGGTGGGCGCCCGCGATCTCGAACACGAGGATCTGGTCGAGCCTGACGTACAGCGTCACGAGCACCCCCGCGGCTCCCAGCCCGAGCCCCACGCGCAGCATCGGCCGCCACAGGCGCTGTGAGCCGTGCAGGCGCACGGCGGCGGCGCGTGAAGCGAGCGCCGCGGTGAGCGTGGTCGTGAACACCGAGGTGGCCAAGAAGACCGCGGCGAACGCCACGATGCCGCCGGACAGGAGCGCCACGGCGAGCACGCCGACGCCCCACACGACGCTGTTCAGCGTCAGAATCGCCATCGTCACGTGATTGCGCACGCGCAGCTGGAAGACGACGCCGAGCGTCCCCGCGGCCCCAACCAGCATCACCAGCGACAGCAGTGTGCCGGCGAGCCTCCCCTCGTGACTGGAGACGATCAGGAACACCGCGACGATCGAGACGACCGTGATCGGAACGGCGAGCACCAGCCGCAGCGACAGCAGGCTGCCGAGCCATTCGGACTCGCGATCGGGTTCGCTGGCCGCGCGCGAAATCGCTATCTGGCTCAGCCCGAGTTCGCCGAAGCTGGTCGCGATCTGGGTGATCGCGAACAGCGTCGACCACAGGCCGAACGAGCGGCTGCCGAGCGCGTGCACGAGCACGAGCGTGACGACCACGCCGAGAGCGAGGTTGACCGCGCGCGCGACGATCTGCACGGCGACGTCGAACGTGACTCGCCGCGCGCCGACCCGCAGAGGCTCACTCATCGAGCGGATCGTAGACGCGCGCTCGGCCTCGATCGGCTGTCCGCTTCCGCGGAGCCCGAAACTAGACTGCGATCAGTGGGCACAGAAGCGCACGAGCGAATCTCCCTGGTGCTGCCCACCTACAACCGCGCCGAGGCGCTGCGCGCGAACCTCGCGCAGATGCTCGCGATCGCACAGGTGGCGGAGGTGATCGTCGTCGACGACGGCTCCAGCGACGACACGCCGACCGTCTGCGAGGAGCTCGCGGATGCGCGCCTGCGCGTGATCCGCCACCCGCACAATCGCGGGGTGGCGGCCGCGCGCAATACCGGCGTCGGGGCAGCCAGCGGCGAGTGGGTGCTGTTCGGCGAGGACGACTGCCGCTTTCCGCTCGACTACGCGGCCGTGCTGCACCGCGAAGGCCACCGCCACGGCGCGGACATCGTGAGCGCCCCGTTGATGCACCTCGCTGGCAGCGACGCCGACGCGGCCGAGTTCGCGGCCCGCGCTCCGCGCCGGGCTGGCCCGCCCACGATGGATGAGTCCAACGTGTTCCCCGCCCACGCCCTGCAGACACCGTTCTTGCCGGCTCGCGCGCTCGTCCGCCGCGAGGTCTTCGAGCGCGTCCACTTCTACGACGGCTTCCCGGTGAACGGCTACCGCGAGGAGACCGACTTCTTCGTGCAGGCCGCGAGGGCCGGCTTTCGCTGCGTGCTCACCGGCGAGACCTACTGCTATCAGCTGGACACCTGGGATGGCGGCCAGCACCACTCCTCGCCGCTGCGCTATGAGCTCTGGGCCGTGCGCAACAACTGGCGGTTCCTGCGACGCCACGGTGCGTGGCTGCGCGAACAGGGCTACATCGCTGGCCCGGCCAGGGCACAGCTCGCCTTCGCGATGCGTCGCGCGCGGACGGTCGCCGCGGGTGTCACGCGAGCGCGGATCGCGCGAGTCCGCGCCATCGCCGCCCGTCGAGTGCCCGCGGGCGGCGTCGACCCGGCGCGCCATTGACGGGGCGCGGACGCCGCGCGGTGCTCGTCTCACCGGACGTGTCCAACGCGGCCGGCGGCGTCGAGCGGATGTGCGTGCTGTTGGCAGCGGTGCTCGAGCGCAGTGGCTTTCAGAGTGCGATCGTCGGGCCACAGCACGAGGTCGGGCGCTGGCAGTTTCGCCTCGCGCTCGGCCCACTGGTGCGTTCGCGCTCGGCGCTGCGCGCGGCGCACGCGCAGCGCCCGGACCTGCTGATCACCAACGGCTACCTGGGCGCCGGCTACCGCCGTGGCGCATTCGCTGGCGTGCCCCGCATCCACGTCTACCACGGGACCTCCGTCGGCGCCGTCCGCGCGGTCGGGACGACCGTCGCGCCGCGCGAACGCGCGCGCCACCTGATCGGCTACGCCGCCGCCGAGGCGCTCTCGGGGCGCGGCGCGACGGCGGTCGTGTGCGTGTCGAACTCGGCGGCGCGGGAGGCGCGGCGCTTTTATCGCGTGCGAGACGCGAAGGTGATCGCCAACGGGATCGACACCGAGGTCTTCTCCCCGAGGCCGCGCGAGCGCGCTCGCAGCCAACTGGGGCTCGCGAGCGGCGGCCGCTACGCGCTGTTCGTGGGCCGCCTGGACGAAGGCAAGGGCGCTCGTCTGCTGCTGGAGGCTTGCGAGCGCGCCGGCTACGAGCTGCTGGTGGCGGGCCGCGACACGCGCGCGCAGGCGATCAACCTCGGCATCCTCGCGCCGGCGGAGCTGGCCGTCGCCTACTCCGCCGCCGACTGCGTGCTGTTCCCCAGCCTGTACGAGGCGTGCAGCTATGTGGTACTCGAGGCGCTCGCCTGCGGCGTGCCGCTGATCACCACGCGCGTCGGCTGGATGGGAACGCTGCTGGCGGCAGTGCCCGAGTACGAGGCGCTGTGCGTGGAGCCCGTGCTCGAGCAGCTCGTGCAGCGCCTGCGCAGCCTTGGTGAGATCGACACGGCGCGGCTGAGCGCCGCGGCACGCGCGTTCGTGCTCGAGCACAACAGCCTCGATGCCTACGCGGCGAGCTGGCGGGAGCTGCTGGATGACTGTGTTGGTTGAGGCCGGCAGCTTCCGCGCCCGGCGCACACGGGGGGCGCTCGAGCTCGTGGTTGCGCTCACGCTGCTCGGGGCCGCACTGCGCTTCTTCACCCTGAATGTGCAGAGCATCTGGCAGGACGAGGCGGCGACGCTGCTGCTCGTCCACCGCGGCCTGGCCGGCACGCTCTCGCACCTGTCGGCGAGCGAGTCCTCGCCGCCGCTGTACTACGTGCTGGTGTGGCTGTGGACGCGCGTGTTCGGCGCCGGACCGCTCGGCTTCCGCTCGTTCTCGGCGCTGGTCGGCGCCGCGACGATCCCCGTGATGTATCTCGCCGGACGGCAGATCTCGCCGCGGGTGGGCGTGTGGGCGGCGGTGCTGGCCACCGTCAACCCGGCGATGTACTACTACTCGCAGGAGGCGCGCGACTACGGGCTGCTGATCCTGTTCAGCGCGATCGCCTACGCGCTGTGGCAGCGGGCGCTGCGTGAGCCGAGCGCCCGGCATCTGACGCAGTGGGCGTTCGCTTCTGCGCTCGGCCTGCTCACGCACTACTTCGCCGTGTTCCTGTTCTTGGCGCAGGCGCTGATACTCGCGCGGCGGACAGGCTGGCGGCGCGTGCGGATGCCGGTCGGCGCGGTCGTGCTGGTCGGCGCGGCGCTGGTGCCGCTCGCGGCGAGCCAGCGGGCGAGCGGAAAGGTCGACTGGATCGAAGAAGCCTCGCTACCCTCGCGCATCGGCGAGACGGCGAAGCTGTTCTTCGTCGGCGTCTACGGCCCAATGGAGATCCTCGCAGCGGCGGTCGGCGCGTCGCTCGCCGCGGGCGTGCTCGCGCTGTTGCTCAAGCGCGGCGAGCGACGAGAGCGGCGGGGCGCGCGGGACGCCGCGCTCGTGCTCGCCGGCGCGCTCGCCGTGCCGCTGGCGCTCGCCGCCACGCACGCGATCGACGTCTACGACGGTCGCAACGCGATCGGCGACTGGGTTCCCTTCGCGCTGCTGCTCGCCTGCGGCCTGGGGACCATCCGCGCGCCGCGCGCAACCGCGGCGCTCGGCGCGGGGCTGGTGGCACTGTCGCTGGCGGTGATCGCGGCGATCGACCTGATCCCCGCCTACCAGCGCGACGACTGGCGCGGGGTCGCGCACGCGCTCGGCAGCGCGCGCGCAGGTCGCGTGATCGTCAGCGAACGCTTCGGCCAGGCGCCGTTGTCGATCTACCTGCCCGAAGTGCACGCCACCAGCGCCCGCACGGTCGTCACGCGCGAAGTGGCCTACATCTCGCTGCGCGTCAGGCACACCGGCGGCGCGCCCAGCTCCGCGCCCGTACCGAGGCGCGCGCCGGCCGGCTTTCAGCTCGCGGGCGTGACCCGCGAGGAAGCGTTCGCGGTCGTGCGCTACCGCGCCCCCCACGCGACGGCGATCGCCACCCAGGCGCTGCGCAACGTCAGCCCCGAAGCGGCCACCGAAGTCAGCCTCCAGGGGTAGTGTCGTTGAGTCAAGGCGACGCCGCGAGCGCCTCCAGCAGCACGCGCCGCACGCCCTCGCCGAAGAGTCGCGCGTTGAGGTGCTCGCCGGCCCACGCGCGGCCCGCACGGCCCATCTCCTCGAGCCGGTCGCGGTCGGCCATCGCCGCCCTCAGAAGCTCGCTCCAGCCGCGGACGTCGCCCGGCGCCACCCACCATCCGCACCCGATCCTCTCGATATCGAAATCGAAGTACGGAGTCCGCGTCAGGATCATCGGCCGCGCGCAGGCGAGCGCGTCGACGACCTCGGTCAGGCCCGTCAGGCGATCCGTGCTCGACAGCGGGATCGCCACGAGCGCCGCCGAGCGCAGATCCGCCGTCACGGCCTCGTCGTACTCCAGCGGCGCCGACGATCCGTCGCTCGCGGCCACCGGCCGGATCGACACGCGTTCGGGGATCGGGCCAAGGCGGGCCAGCTCGCCTCGATCCCCGTACAGGCGCGCGGGCAGCCCGGTGGCACGCAGGGCCTGCAGCAGCGTGCGCATGTCGCGCCCGGTCTTGCCGGTGGCCACGACGGGCGCGTTCCGGGCGGCCGGTGGTCGCGGCGCGAACCCCGCGAAGTCGAGATCCGCGCCCCAGCCGAGCACGGCGATCCGCTCCGGGGCGAGGCCCGCATCCACCAGCCCCTGCCGCGTGCGCTCCGTCAGCGCGATCGCGCGATCGAAGCCGCGCAGGGCGGCCGCGCGGCGCCTGCCGGGCGCCGGAGGAGAGTGGAAGACCCCCACGATCGGCGTCGAGAACGCGCGCGCGGCGCGCAGCGTCACCAGACCGCGGAGCTCCTGCGCCGCGGCGCCGTAGACGATCGCGCCGCGACGTCGCGATCTGATCGCTTCGAGCTGCTGGCCGAGGTCGCCGAGCTTGTGCCGCGTGAGGCGCGTGAGGCGCGCTGGACGATCCGCGCCGCTGAAGCGGAGATCCACCACATCGAAGCCGCCGCCCAGGCTGGTGGTGCCGTACAGATGATGCGCGGGATACGTGCCCGCTCGCCACCCGGCACGCGCGCGCGCCATGTCGTAGTTGTTGGCGAACAGGACGGTGACGGCGTCGCTCGCGTCCATCGCGGCCGATCCTATAGTCGTTGGGATCCCCTGCCGATGTCACCGTTGGACCTCAACCGGCAGCGAGACGAGAGGCGGAAACCTGATGGCAGACACGACACTTGTCACCGGCGGCAGCGGCTACATCGGCGCGCTGCTCGTGCGCGAGCTTCTGGACAGCGGTCGCGAGCTGCGCGTCCTCGACCGCCTGCTGCACGACCAGCGGGAGATCGCCGACGAGCAGGAGGCCGCAGGCGTGGAGGTGATTCGCGCGGACATACGCGACGAGCAGGCGCGCGAGCGCGCGCTGGCGGGCGTCCAGGAGGTCGTGCACCTGGCTGCGATCGTCGGCGATCCCGCATGCGCCCTGGACCCCCACGCGGCCGACGAGGTCAACGTCCAGGCGACCCGCACGCTCGTCGCCGACGCGAGATCCGCGGGCGTCGAGCGTCTGGTGTTCGCCTCGACCTGCTCCAACTACGGGCGCATGGCCGATCCGTCGGTGCCGATCGACGAGCAGGGTGAGCTGCGGCCGGTCTCGCTGTACGCCGAGCAGAAGGTCGCGATGGAGCGGCTGATCCTCGAGGGCGGCGCCGACGGCATGGACGCCACGTGCCTGCGCTTCGCGACCGTCTACGGCGTGGGCCGGCGCATGCGCTTTGACCTGACCGTCAACGAGTTCACGCGCGAACTGTGGGCGGACCGCGAGCTGCAGGTGTTCGGCGAGCAGTTCTGGCGCCCCTACATCCACGTGCGCGACGCCGGACGGGCCGTGCGCACGGTGCTCGACGCGCCTGCCGATGACGTCGCCGGCGAAGTCTTCAACGCCGGTCGCTCGGGCGAGAACTACCGCAAGCTCGACCTCGTGGAGGAGATCAAACGCCAGATCGACCGCGGGCAGGTCTCCTACGTGCACCGCGACGAGGACCCCCGCGACTACAAGGTGAGCTTCGACAAGATCCGCGCGAAGCTCGGCTTCGAGACGTTCATGACGGTCCCCGAGGGCATCGGCGAGGTGATCGCCGCGCTTGACGCCGAAGCGTTCGGCGACCCCTACGACGGCCGCTACAAGAACATCCCCTGAGCGCTTCCGCGCGCGGGATCCTTCCGATAGATGGCCACAACCCACACGTTTCCCGAGCTTCCGCTGTTCGATCTGCAGCTACGCCCGCAGGACCTCGAGGCGGTCGCCGAGACGTTGCGCTCGGGCTGGCTGACGCTGGGGCCGCGAACGGCCGAGTTCGAGCAGGCGTTCGCCGCCCAGCTCGGCGCCCGCCACGCGGTCGCGGTCTCGAGCTGCACGGCGGCGCTGCACCTCGCGTACCTCGCGGCCGGGGTGGGTGCGGGCGACGAGGTGATCGTGCCGGCGTTCACGTTCGTGGCGACAGCCGCCGCGGCGGTCTACTGCGGCGCCCGTCCGGTGTTCGCGGAGATCGTCTCGCGCGCGCGGCCGACGCTCGATCCCGAGGACGTGGAGCGGCGCATCACGCCCCGCACGAAGGCCGTATGCACGGTGCACTATGCGGGCTACGCGGCCGCCGCGGACCGCCTCAGCGAGCTGTGCGACGCACACGGAATCGCGCTGATCGAGGACGTCGCGCACGCCCCCAGCGCGACGCTCGGCGAGCGCAAGCTCGGCACGTGGGGCCTCGCGGGAGCGTTCAGCTTCTTCTCGAACAAGATCCTCTCGATCGGGGAGGGCGGCCTGCTGTGCACTGACAGTGACGAGGTCGCGGCGCTCGCGCGGTCGCGGCGCTCGCACGCGATGACCAGCGGCACCTGGCAGCGCCACCGCGGGTGCACCGACACCTACGACGTCACCGGCCTCGGCTTCAACTACCGCCTGGACGAGCCGCGCGCCGCGCTCGCGCTCTCGCGCTTGAGCGGGCTGGAGGCGGACATCGCGCGCAGGCGCGAGCTCACGATGCGCTACCGCGAGCTGCTCGCGCCGCTTCAGGCGGTGATCGTGCCGTTCGCCGATGAGGACGTGGCGAGCTCCTCCTGCTACGTGATGCCGATCATGATCGACGAGGACGGCCGTCAGGCGCAGCTCAGTGCCAGGCTGCGAGAGCGCGGCATCCAGACGAGCATCTTCTACCCCGCGATCCACCGCTTCACCGCCTACCGCGAGCGCTTCCCGGACGTCTCGCTGCCGATCACCGAGCTGGCGTCCCGCACAGAGCTGACGCTGCCGCTGTTCCCGCACATGACGTACGCCGACCAGGACCGCGTGGTCGCCGCGCTCGCGCAGGAGCTCGCGCACCCATGACGGGGCACAGACGATGAGTGGCTGGCGCGTGCCGCTCACCGAGATCGCGATGCCCGAGCAGGACGTGCAGGCGGTGATGGACTGCCTGCGCTCGGGCTGGCTGACGATGGGCCCGCGCACGCAGGCGTTCGAGCAGGCGCTGGCCGGCTATGTCGGCGCACCGCACGCCGTCGCGGTGTCCAGCGGCACGGCCGCGCTGCACCTGGCTTTGCTGGCGGCCGAGATCGGCCCCGGCGACGAGGTGATCGTGCCGGCGTTCACGTTCGTGGCGAGCGCCGCCGCCGTCCGCTACACGGGCGCCGAGGCGGTGCTGTGCGACGTGCGCGACGCGCGCGACTTCAACATCGACGCGCACGACGCCGCGCGGCGCATCACACCGCGCACGCGTGCGATCGTGGCGGTGCACATGGGCGGCTATCCCGCCGACGTGCAGGCGCTACGCACGCTGTGCGACGAGCGCGAGCTCCTGCTGATCGAGGATTGCGCGCAGGCGATCGGCGCGCGCGTGGACGCGCACGCGCGTCAGGCCGGCACGGTCGGCGACCTCGGCTCGTTCAGCTTCTTCTCCAAGAAGCAGCTGTGCGTGGGCGAGGGCGGGATGGTCGCCTGCGGCGAGGAGCGGCTCGCGGCGCGCGTGCGCCTGTTGCGTTCCCACGCGCTCACGAGCGGCACCTGGGATCGCCACCGCGGGCATGACCCCGCCTACGACGTGGTCGACATCGGCTTCAACTACCGCCTGGACGAGCCACGCGCGGCGCTCGGGCTCAGCCGCCTGCAGCGGCTGGATGAGAGCATCGCCAGCCGGCGCCGGCTCGTGCGCGGCTATCGCGAGCGTCTGGCGGCACTGCCGGGGCTCGAGCTCCCGTTCGACGAGCAGGCAGTCGAGCGCTCCTCGCACTTCGCCTTCGCGGTGCTGCTCACAGACCGCGCCGCACGCGACCGCTTCCGCGAGCACCTCAAAGAGCAGCGCATCCAGACCACCTGGTATCCGGCGCTGCATAGCTTCAGCGAGTACCGCGCGAGCGTGCCCGCCGGCGAGCTGCCACGGGCGAGCGCCGCGGCCGAGCGCCACTGCATGCTGCCGCTCAGCGCGAGCATGGACGAGCGGGCGTTCGAGACGGTCGTCGAGGCCGTCCAAGGCGCGCTCGCCAGCAGCTAGAGCCACTCGAGACGGTCGTCGAGGCCGTTCGCGGCGCGCTCGCCAGCCGCCGGCCCTCAGTCCTCGCTCGGGATCAGGCGCTCGCGCACCGACTCGAACTCGAGCTGTGCTTGCTCGTAGTCGTCGTGGCGACCGATGTCGAGCCAGTAGTCCTCGCTCGGCCACGCGCGCACGACCTCGCCCGCGGCGATCAGGCGCAGCACCAGGTCGGGAAAGTCCAGCCGCTCGCCCGCGACGATGTGGGTGAGGGCGGCCGGCGCGAAGCAGTAGACGCCCATGCTGGCGGTGTAGTCGATCGAGGGCTTCTCGTCATAGCCCGTCAGTCGCGTGGGGTCGCCGTCATCGCCGAAGCGCAGCACCCCCAGCGAGACCTGTATCTGGCGTTGCTTGGTCGCGATCGTCGCCGCCGCGCCGCTGGCCCGGTGGCGCTCGAGCAGCGCCCCGTAGTCGATGTCGGTGAGCACGTCGCCGTTCATCACCAGCACGTCCTGTCGCGCCAGGCCGTCGATCAGCGCCAGCGCGCCGACGGTCCCCAGCGGCTCGCGCTCGCGGAAGTAGTCGATCGGGATCCCGTAAGCGGCGCCGTCGCGGAAGAACGCCTCGATCAGCTCCGCGAGGTACCCCGTGGCGATCGTGATCCGTTCGAAGCCGTGCGCCTTAAGCTGGCGCACGACGATGTCGAGCACCGGTCGATCGCCAATCGGCATCAACGGCTTGGGCAGCACCGTCGTGTACGGGCGCAGCCGCGTGCCCTCGCCGCCCGCGAGGATCACCGCGCGCCTCATCGCTTCGCCGCCGTCGCCGCGATCGCCCGCGTGAGCAGCTCCTCGATCTGCTGCGCCACCACCGGCGCCGCGTACGTGCGCTCGGCGTGCGCGCGCGCGGCCGCGCCCTGGCGCTCGCCGAGAGCGGGGTCCTCGATATAGCGCTCGAGCAGCGCCCGCAGCGAGGCGTGGTCGTTCTCGGGCGAGGCGATGGCGCCGAGCTCCGGGGAGATCATGTCGGCGACGCCCTCCGCCCCGGTGGACAGGCAGGGACGGGCGGCGAGCATCCCGAGGATCACCGCCCGCGGCGCTCCCTCGGTGGGGCTCGGACAGAACACCGACACGTCGAAGGCGGACAGCACGTCGGCGATATCGGCGCGGGGCGTGGGAATGAAGTGGGCACGCTCACCGAGCGGGGCCGCGAGCCGCCTCAGCTGCGCCTCCGTCTCACCGTCGCCAGCGAGGATCAGGTGGGCACGCTCGTCCTCCAGCTCGCACACCGCCTGCACGACGACGTCGTTGCGCTTCTTGGGGTGAAAGCGCGACACGCAGCCGACCACGAACGCGTCCTCGGGGATGGCGAGTTCGGCGCGGACACGCGCGCGACCGGCGCCGCTGAACTGGATCTCATCGACGCGCAGCACGTTCGGCACGACCACCGTCTCGGCGCCGACGCCGACTTCGGCGAGCGAGCGGCGGGTGCCCTCGGATATGGCCATCGCGAGCGCCGCGCGCCCGGCGGCGAACAGGTACGCCCGCCGAGGCAGCCCCCGGCGCAGCGGAAACGGCACGGGACCCCACTCCGCCCATACCGTCGTCGCTCGCAGCCTGCGGGGGAGCATCGCCGCCATCAGCTGCTCCTTCTTGTAGTGCACGAGCAGCAGGTCGTAGGGCATCTGCTGCTCGAGCGCGCGCTCGAGGCGCCTGAGCAGCAGCGGCCAGCGCGCGGCCAGGCCGATCCAGCTGCGCGTGGAGAGCTTCGGGCCGATGTCGAGCGCCACCACGGGCACGCCCGTGTCGCGCGCGATCGCGGGCATGTCGCTGAGCATGACCGTCTCGTGGCCGCGCGCGCGCAGCGCGTCGAGCATCTCGACGGCGGCGAACTCCGCCCCCCCGCTCGAGTCGGTCGTCATCACGCTCACGATCTTCATCGGTCCGCCACCATATCGGCGCCCTATCGCGACCGGCCGCGGCGCGCACGCGTGCCTGCACCCTCGCCGGCCGCGGTCAACCGCCGGCGAGAGCGCAACGGTAGACCTCCACGGTGCGACGAGCGATCCGCGGCCACGCGAAGCGCTCGTCGGCGAGCCTCGCCCCGGCCTCGCCGCGACGTCGACACTCCGGCCAGCCGGCCTCGGCGGCCGCGGCCAGCGTCGCGGCGAGCGCGTCTGCGTCGGGGCGCGCGCAGATCCACCCAGTCTCGCCGTCGACCACCGCCTCGACGAGCCCGCCGACCGGATACGCGACGACCGGCCGGTGAAAGCCGTAGGCGAGCAGCAGCACGCCGCTCTGGCTCGCGGCCAGGTAGGGGAGCGCGACCGTGTCGGCTGCGGCGAACAGCCTGGCCGCCTCGCGCATGTCGAGGAAGCCCTCACACACCGTCACCCGCCCCGCGATCGCCGGGTTTGCAAGCTGCGCGCTGGCCGCTGCCAGCGCGCCGTCCTCCTGGCCACCGACGAGCAGCCGCAGGTCCGGGAGCGCCAGCATCGCGGTGAGCAGATCCCCCAGGCCCTTGTCCACGCGCAGTTGCCCGAACAGCAGCGTGACCGGCGCGTCCGAGGCGATGCCCAGCTGCGCGCGCGCCGCGTCGCGGTCTAGGAGACCCCCCGCACGAGCCAGCGCTCCGTACTCGCCGTGGGGGATGACCGCGACGCGCCCCGCGGCGGCGCTCGGCACCCCCGCGCGATCGGCCTCGGTGTGGACGATCGTGAAGGCCGTCAGGCGCGCGAGCCATCTGTAGGTCCGCTCCAGCGGGCGCCGGCGCCAGAAGGTGTTGTGAGAGGTCTGGCCGATGCTCACGCCCGCCAGGCGCAGGCAGACGATCGCGACCAGGCCTAGCGGCAGAAACTCCCAGCCCTGCGTGTGCGCGATGTCGCAACCACGTCCGAGACGAACCAGACGCGGGATCGCGAGCAGGAAGCGCAGCCCGTTGGCGATCGGCCCGAGGCCGAGGCGACGCACGACGCGCGCGAGTCGGCTGCGACCTCGTACGTAGTGAAAGACGCCGTAGGTCGTGACTCCCGCCACCGGCTCGTACAGATGATCCTCAGCCGTTGCCAGCTTGACCTGGCAGCCCTCGGCGGCGAGCGCGCGCGTCAGCTGGGCTGTGTAGTCCGCGACGCCGCCGCGCCCGCCCTGCTCGATCATCAGCAGCCGGAGCGATGCGACGCCTCAGATCGTCCTGATGATCAGCACCGAGCAGGGTGCGTGGTGGGAGACCTTGTTGGGAACGGAACCCAGCAGGAAGCGCTTGGCGCCGGTCATCCCCTTGTTGCCGACGACGATCAGGTCGGACTCGCGCTCCTCGGCCACGTCGAGGATCGCATCGGCCGGATCGCCCTGGCGCGGATACACCTCCACGGCGATGCCAGCCTCCCTGGCGATCGCGGCCGCGGCCTCGAGCGTGGCTTCGACGTCCTCGCGCGGGCTGATCGCCCACTGCAGGTCCTCGGGCGCCTGCCGGCGTTCCTCGGCCAGCCGCTGAGCGGACACGGGTTCATACGCGCTGACGATGTCGAGCTTTGCGCCCACGGCGCCGGCCAGCTCGACTGCCTGGCTCACCGCCCGTGTGGCCGTGTCGGAACCGTCGGTGCCAACCACGATCGATCTGAACATGATCCTCCCTTGCCGGCTGCTGGGGTTCAGGCTGGAGGCCGCGCGCCAGCCGCGCCGATCATAGCCGCGCCGGCGCCGCTGGCCTATCGTGAGGGGCGGTGATCGACCTGCACTGCCACGTGCTGCCCGGGATCGACGACGGCCCGAGCACACTCGAGGGCTCGCTGGCGCTGGCGCGCGCGGCGCAAGCGGCGGGCATCGACACGCTCGTGGCCACGCCCCACGTCAGCTCGCACTACCCCAACGACCCCGACACGATCGCGCGGCTCGTGGACGAGCTGAACGCGCACCTGCTGGAGCAGGAAGTGTCGCTCGAGGTCCTGCCCGGCGCCGAGCTCGCGATCACCCATATCCCGCAGATCGAGCCATCGCAGCTGTCGCGGCTCGGCCTCGGCGGCGGGCGCTGGCTGCTGGTCGAGCCACCGTTTGCGCCGATCGTGCCCGGGCTGGAGGGCATGCTGCTGGCGCTGCTCGAGCAGGGTCACAGCGTGGTGCTGGCACACCCCGAGCGATGCGCGGCGTTCCATCGCGACCCGCGGATGCTCGAGACGCTCGTCGATGCGGGCGCGCTCCTGTCGATCACCGCCGGCTCGCTCGCCGGGCGCTTCGGCGAGCAGGCACGCCGCTTCGCGCTCGAGCTGGCTCGCAAGGGGATGATCCACAATGTCACCTCCGACGCCCACGACAGCGTCAAGCGTCCGCCCGGGATGACCGAGGGGATCGGGCGCGCCCGCCTCGCCCCGCTGGCCGACTGGCTCACCGAGGAGGTCCCCGCGGCGATCCTGCGGGGCGAGCAGATACCGCCTCGGCCTGCGACACGGCTCGCGAACGGGCCGGCGTGGCGCGCCTGGCTACACCGCCGGCAGCACGTGAGCGCGTCAAACGAGCTTCGCCACAGCGATGACCATTCCGATCAGAACGAACAGCACAATCGCCACCTGCAGCCAGATCCACGTCGGCGTCATCGCTGAGCGAAGCCTACTGCCGCGCCCGTTGCGTGCTGCATCGTCGGGCGCGCGGCGCAACTATCGTGTGAGCATGCTCGGCAAGCTGTGTAGGCCGGCGCTCGTGCTCGCGCTGGCCGCCTGCGTCCTCGCCTGGCTGCCAAGCGCCCCACCGGCGCACGCGGGCGAGCGCGGGCGCTCAGCCTCAATGTCGCTGCTCGGCGGAGTGAACATCGGCAGCGTCCAGGCGGGCTCGCCTGCCGGCCAGGCCGACCACGCGATCGCTGTCGCGCGGCAGCTCCACGCGAAGGTCGTGCGCGTCGAAGTGCCGTGGTCGCTGCTGGAAGCGAAGGCGCCGGGCGAGATCGAAGCGGGTCCGCTGGCGTACACGGACGGGCTCGTGGCCGACGCGACCGCGCGGGGAATCAGGATCATCATGATGGTCGAGGGCACACCCTGCTGGGCGTCCTCGGCGCCGGCCTCGCTTCTACGCCGATGCAGCCCCACGCACGGCGGCAGAGCCAACTCCTGGCCACCCAAGCAACCGGCCGCGTACGCGGCCTTCGTCGCCTTCCTCGCCAAGCGCTACGGACCACGACTGGCGGCGATCGAAGTCTGGAACGAGCCGGACCAGGCCAACGAAGACTACTTCGCCGGGCCGAACAAAGCGCAGCGCTACGCGGCCGTGCTGCGGGCCGCCTACCCCGCCATCAAGCAGGCCGACCCGGGCCTCACCGTGATCGGCGGTTCGCTGGTCGGCTCCAACGGGGCGTTCCTGCGCGCGCTGTACGCCGCGGGCATCAAGGGCTTCTACGACGGCCTCGGCGTCCACTTCTACAACCTGACGCTCGCCTCGGTTCGCTCGATCCACGAAGCGCAGCTCGCGGCCGGCGATGACACGCCGCTGTGGCTGGACGAGTTCGGCTGGAGCAGCTGCTGGCCGCGCCAGCGCATCCAGCAGGAACAGGCCTGCGTCACGCCGCAGGTCCAGGCGGCCAACCTGACCAACGCGATCCGCGCGCTCGCGGAGGCCCCGTACGTGGCCGCGGCGGTCATCTACAAGCTGCAAGACTCCGCCCAGGAAGACTTCGGCGTGCTGTCGAGCAGCGGCGGGCACAAGCCCGCGTTTCGCGCGCTCGCGGGCGTGCTCGCCTCCCCGTTCGGGAGCGTGAGCCCGGTGACGCTGAGCCTGCGCCGCCATGGCGCGAGCGTCGTGGCAAGCGGCTCCGGGCCCGTGGGCGACTTCATGGAGCTGGAAGCCTTCCAGGTCGCCACCCTGCGCTACCGAGCGCTGTTCACGCTGAATCGCTTCAACCGCTACTCGATCGCGCTGCCGGCGGCGCTGGGCACGAGCGGCCTGCGCGTGCGCGTCTACCAGTACTGGAGCGGCGCGAGCAAAGACGCCCAGAAGACGATCTGATCAGCCCTCTACTCGGCGTTGTGAAACAGCGCCACGAGCGTCAGCGCCAGGATCTTCAGGTCCAGTCCGAGCGACCAGTGCGCGATGTAGTAGTTGTCCCAGTCCACACGCTCCGCCAGCGAGGTCTGGCCGCGCAGCCCGTGCACCTGTGCCCAGCCGGTGATCCCCGACCTGACGCGGTGGCGGTCACCGTAGCGGACGAGGTCCTGTCGGAACAGCTCCACGAACTCGGGGCGCTCGGGGCGTGGCCCGACGAGGCTCATGTCGCCGCGCAGCACGTTGAACAGCTGTGGCAGCTCATCCAACGAGGTCTTGCGCAAGAAGCGGCCAACGGCAGTGCGCCGGTCCTCGCCCTCGACACCGCCGGGCGCCACGTCGCCCGCCAGCAGGAAGTCCAGCGCGTTCGTCGTTTCCCCGTCCTCGCCGGCGACCGCGGACGGTTCGCGCATCGAGCGTAACTGGTAGAAGTCGAACACCCGGCCGTCGCGCCCGACGCGGCGCTGGCTGAAGAACACCGGCCCCGGCGAGCTGAGGCGCACGGCCAGCGCCGCGCACGCGATCACAGGCAGGAACAGGATCAGCAGCACCAGCGCGAGCACGCGGTCGAGCGCGTGCT